>RCNH01000750.1_pt1 | contig 12330 bp, 10 predicted proteins | sample 2041161 | NCBI WGS metagenome assembly RCNH01 (sample SAMN09708215, study PRJNA481090) | Feces metagenome, whole genome shotgun sequencing project. | biome: feces | host: Leptonychotes weddellii | place: Antarctica: Sion Island | collected 2010-03-01 | reverse complement strand
CAAGGCACAGGGCCTGGAGAAGTTCTCCGGTGCAGATGCCTTTAAGCTCTATGATACCTATGGGTTCCCCATTGACCTCACCATTGAGATGGTGGAAGACGAGGGCATGACCTTAGATCAGGAGGGCTTCCAGAAGCTGATGGACGAGCAGAGAGTGCGTGCCCGTGAGGCCAGAAAGGCACTGGGCGATCTGGCATGGTCCGGCATCGACCTGGGACTTGATAATACCCCCACCACCTTTGTGGGATACGAAAACTTTAACAGCGAGGCAAAGGTTCTGGCTGTCTGCGTAGGCGAGGACGTGACCGGCTCCATCACCGGCGGCGAAGAAGGCATTATCGTTCTGGATAAGACCCCCTTCTATGCAGAGATGGGCGGCCAGGTTGCAGATACCGGCCTCATTCTCATGGGCAACAGCCGCTTTAAGGTGACCAATGTTCAGAAGGACAAGAGCGGCAAGTACCTGCACAGCGGCGTGATGAAGAGCGGTACCATCAAGGTAGACGATATCGTTCTTGCCTCCATCGACGTAGATCGCCGTAAGGCAATCATGCGTGCACATACCGCAACCCACCTGCTGCAGAAGGCCCTTAAGAGCGTACTGGGTGACCATGTGCATCAGGCCGGTTCTCTGGTAGAGCCCGACCGCCTGCGCTTCGACTTTACCCACTATTCTGCTGTTACCACCGAAGAGCTGGCGAAGATCGATGCAGCCGTACAGGCTTCCGTCCTGGAGGGTTACAGCGTGGATGTCCGTGAAATGTCCATTGAAGAGGCAAAGAAGCTGGGCGCTATGGCGCTGTTCAGCGAAAAGTACGGCGATACCGTCCGGGTTGTCAACATGGGAGACTACTCCATTGAGCTCTGCGGCGGTACCCATCTGGACAACACCGCAAAGGTCGGCCCCTTCTGGATCGAAAGCGAAGGCAGCGTGGCCTCCGGTGTCAGACGTATTGAGGCCATCACCGGAAAAGCCTGCATGGAAGAGATGCGGACATCCCGTGAGCGCATGTATAATGCCTGCTCCATTCTGAAGGCCAAGCCCAATGAGCTTGCTCAGAAGCTGGTAGGCCAGATCGATGAGATCAAGAGCCTCAAGAAGATGATTGAAACCTTCCAGGCTAGAGAGACTGCCGGTGAGACGGATCGGTTCCTGTTTAGCGCCCACGATATTAGCGGCCTCAAAGTTCTGACGGTGAACGTGGCGGATGCGGATGCCGCTAAGCTCCGCAAGATCGGCGATATGCTCCGGGATAAGGCCCCCAATGTGGTAGCTGTCCTCTCTACAGTCAATGACGGGAAGATCACCTTCCTGGCGGCTTGCGGCAAGGAGGCCATTGCAAAGGGCATCAAGGCCGGAGACCTGGTCAAGAAGGTCTGCAGCTGCTGCGGCGGTTCCGGCGGCGGTAAGCCCGATTCCGCTATGGGCGGCGGTAAAGATGTGCTGAAGCTGGATGACGCTTTGGCACAGGTTGATGATTTTGTAGCATCCAAAGTTTAATAAATAACAAAGGGCGCTGCCGCAGGGTAGCGCCTTTGTTATGAGAAAGGAAGGACTGAGCCATGCGAAAATTAATGTGGGCCTCCATAGGATTTGCCGGAGCCTGCGCCGTGGGCGCATATTTTGCCTGGGGCATGTGGCTGATTATGCTGGCTCTGTTTTGCCTTGCGGGTCTGCTGGGAATCCTGCTGCTGAAATCCAAGGCGAGAAAGCCGGCAGCCTTTCTGTTTCTGGGCTTTTTGGTAGGGATTTTGTGGATGTGGGGCTTTGACGGCCTTTATTTATCTACAGCCCGAGAGTACCATGGGGAAACAATACAGGCCGCCGTGGAAGTCACCGATTATAGCCGTATATCACAAGGACGTACTGTGGCAGACGGCAAAATCCATCTGGAGGGAAAACCCTATCGGGTAAGGCTCTACCTGTACCGAGATGCGCCGCTCAGCCCGGGGGATGTGGTAGAAGGGGAATTCTCTCTGCGCTACACAGGGGTGGGCGGTGAAAAAGAACCCACCTACCACCAGGGGAAAGGTATCTTTTTGCTGTGCTATGGAGATGGTACGGCGGAGATTGTCCCGGCCCAGGAGATCCCGACCCGGTATGTTCCTGCAAAGATGCGTAAAAGCATTACACAGATGCTGGATACGCTGTTTCCTGCTGACACGGTAGGATTTGCCAGGGCGCTGCTTCTGGGAGACGACAGCCTTTTATCCTATGAGACCGACACGGATTTGCAGGTCAGCGGGATCCGCCATGTGATTGCGGTTTCGGGACTGCATGTTTCCATATTGTTTTCTACCCTCTATCTGCTGTGTGGAAAGCGCAGGTATTTGACCGCCCTGCTGGGCATTCCGGTTCTGGTATGCTTTGCGGCGGTAGCCGGTTTCACCCCGTCCATTGTCCGGGCCTGCATCATGCAGTGTCTGATGATTCTGGCACTTCTTATCAACAAAGAATACGATCCGCCCACAGCCCTTGCCTTTGCGGTTTTGGTGCTGCTGACGATCAATCCCCTCACCATTACCTCCGTCAGTTTTCAGCTGTCGGTGGGCAGTATTGTGGGCATTTTCCTGCTGTCCGGCTCCGCAAAAGGGCACCTTCTTGGGAACAAGAGGAAAAGAAGAACAGTGCGCACCAGAATTCGGCAGTTTGTAGCCGGTTCTCTCTCTGTGACACTGGGGGCAATGGCGATTACAACGCCCCTGTGTGCGTATTATTTTGGGTCTGTCAGCCTGGTAGGGGTGCTGACCAATTTGCTGACCCTATGGGCGGTTTCTTTGACATTTTGCGGAATCGGGCTCTCCTGCCTGGTGGGATATCTATGGCTGCCTCTTGGCCGGGCTATCGCATGGCTTGTCTCTTTTTTGATTCGCTATGTACTCCGGGTCTCTGATTTTCTTTCCGACTTCTCACTGGCTGCGGTATACACCGCCTCTGTCTACATTGTCTGCTGGATCCTGTTCTGCTATGTGCTTTTAATGGTGTTTCTGTCCCATAAAAAGAAACACCCGGTTCTCTTTGGCAGCTGTATTGGGGCAGGCCTCATCGTGGCGGTGGCCCTGTCCTGGTGCGAGCCCAAACTGGATAACTACCGTGTCACTGTTCTCGATGTGGGACAGGGGCAGAGTGTTTTGCTCCAATGCAAGGAGGAGACCTATCTGGTAGACTGCGGCAGTGAGGCCGGGATGCAGGCGGCAGATATTGCAATGCAGACCATGCTCAGCCAGGGAATTACATACCTGGATGGCATTATTCTGACGCATTTTGACTCAGACCATGCAAACGGCGTGGAGGGGCTTATGACCCGTATCCCGGTAGAGCGGCTTTATCTTCCGGATATCTATGACGATAATGGTCTGCGCCAGCAGATCGAGGCGATTGATCCTGGACGCACGGAATTTGTGACGGAGATCAATGAGATTACCATGGAGGGAGGGAAGCTGACCCTGTTTCCCTCAGAGCAGGGTTCCTCCGACAATGAAAGCGGACTGTGTATCTTGTTTCAGCCGGGAGAGTATGATATACTGATTACCGGCGACCGGGGGTTCTCGGGAGAACGGGAGCTTATGGCGCAGACCGATCTTCCGGAACTGGAACTTCTGGTGGTGGGCCATCATGGCTCGAAGCATTCTACAGGCCTGGAATTCCTCCGGGAGACCATGCCTGCATTTGCGGTGATTTCCGCAGGAGAGCATAACAGCTACGGCCATCCGGCACAGGATACGCTGGATCGGCTGGAATTATTTGGCTGCAAGATCCTACGGACAGATTTAGACGGCACAATTACATTTCGGGGGTGAATCCATGGCAAAGAAATACGAGCAGCCCAATGGCCTGCAGGAGCTGAAACAGGCCATTCGGAATAAGACACCGGACAGGCTCTATTTTTTCTATGGGGAAGAAACCTTCCTGCTGCACCACTACCTGGAGCAGCTGCGCAAGTCGATTATAGAGGAGCTTACGGAGTCCTTTAATTTCCATAAGCTCACAGGAGAGACCTTTGAGCTGCGCAGCTTTGCAGACAGTGTGGAGAATCTGCCCATGATGGCAGAGCGCACCATGGTTTTGGTGGATGATATTGATATATTTAAGATGAACGAGGCAGATCGGGAGAAGATGATTGACATCTTCTCGGACATTCCCGAATACTGTACGGTGGTATTTACCTACGAGACCGTAGAGTGGAAGCCGGATAAGCGACTGAAAAAGCTCTGGGAAGCGGTCAGTAAAAACGGCACACTGGTGGAGTTTGCAAAGCAGAACCAGAGGGATCTGATCGCCTGGGTGACCCGGCATTTTTCCGCCAATCAGAAGCGGATTTCTCCGGATCTCTGCGCCTATCTGATCGACATCACCGGGGGCACCATGACAGCCCTGTCCGGTGAGATTTCCAAAATCTGCGCCTATTCCGGTGCGGATGAAATAAAGAAAAGCGACATTGATGCAGTGACAGAGCCTGTTTTGGATGCGGTTGTGTTCCAGATGACCGATTTAATGGGTCAGGGAGAGTACGGTGCTGCCCTTATGAAACTGCAGCAGCTTCTCAAAATGCAGCAGGAGCCAATCGCCATCTTGGGTGCTATCGGAGCCCATTTCCGCCGCCTTGGAACCGCAAGAACCTTGCTGGATAATGGCAGAAGCGCCTCGGATCTTATGAAGCTGTGCGGTATGGCGGATTACCCCGCCAGAAAAAATATGAGTGCGGCAGGCAAATTCTCCGCCCGGTTTTGCGCGCGGGCCGCTGAGCTGGTTCTGGAGAGCGACTACCAGATGAAGACCTCCTTTGATGACCAGCAGCGGATTCTGGAGATTCTGATTATGACACTGGCCCAGGAGGCACGCAATGGTTAAAATTCGAGAGGCAATTGTGGTGGAAGGCCGCTATGATAAAAACACCCTGTCGCAGATCGTAGATGCGCCTATTTTGGAGACCTCCGGATTTGGCATCATGAAGGATAAGCAGCAGCTGAAGCTGCTGCGCCGTGTGGCCCAGGTGCGTGGACTGATCGTGTTTACTGACTCGGATGGAGCCGGCTTTGTGATCCGCAATTTTCTGAAAAGTGCCATTGAGCCCCGATATCTGAAGCATGCCTATATCCCGGATATTATGGGTAAGGAGCGGCGGAAAGCGAAGGCCGGAAAAGAGGGAAAGCTGGGAGTCGAGGGAATGACACCGGATGTGATCCTCCAGTGCCTTCGCAGAGCCGGAGCTACAATAGAAGGGGAGGAGAGCCAGACCTCCGGAGGGCAGATTACCAAGCAGACGCTGATGGCGCTGGGGCTGTCGGGAGGCACCGGCAGCAGCCAAAGACGGCTGGCGCTGCTGAAAAAACTGGATCTGCCGGAGCATATGAGTGCCAATGCCATGTTGCAGGCGCTGAACCTTTTATATACAGAAGAGCAGCTGAGAGAAATCCTCCTTCAGCTGCCGGTTGGAGAGAATCATGATTGATATTTCAGTAAAAGACTTAGTGAAGTTTTTTGTCATCGGCGAGAACCTTTTGGATGGACTGAGCTTTGAAATCCAGGAAGGGGAGCGGGTGGCAATTATTGGCCGCAATGGCTGCGGAAAAACCACGCTGCTGAATATCCTCACAGGCCAGATGGATTATGACGAGGGAGAGGTATTCGTAAATCCCAATAAGCGATTGGGGCTGATCTCCCAGATCCCTCAGTTTCCGGAGGGCTATACCGTAGAGGATGTGCTGCGCTCTGCCTATGCGGTGCTGATCGGCACCAAGAAGAAAATGGAGCAGATGGAGCGGCAGATGGCTGCGGACACATCGGAAGAGCTGCTGCGGGAGTATGATAAGCTGGTTGCCCGGTTCCAGGCTGGCGGCGGCTATGATATGGATGTGGAAGTGGACAAGATCTGCAACGGCCTGGGAATCACACCGGAGCAGCGGGTGCAGGAGTTTGACAGCCTGTCCGGCGGCGAGAAGACCCGGGTGAATCTGGCAAGACTTCTGCTGGAAAAAACAGATATTTTGCTTTTGGATGAGCCTACCAACCACCTGGATCTGCGGAGCGTGGAGTGGCTGGAAGGGTACATTAACGGATTTAAAGGAACGGTTGTGGCCATTTCCCATGACCGCTTTTTCCTGGACAGAGTGGCTCAGAGAGTCATTGAAATCTCAGACGGGCAGGCGGAGTTCTACTCCGGCAACTACTCTTTCTATATTGAGGAGAAGCAGGCCCGCTTCAACCTACAGCTGAAGCACTATGAGCAGGAGCAGGCCAAGCTCAAGCAGCTGGGCTATACCATGGAGCGCATGAAGGGCTGGGGCATCAACAACCGGGCCCTGTACCGGCGGGCCATGTCCATTCAGCACCGGATGGATCGGATCGAAAAGACCAAACGACCCACCAAGGAAAAGACCATGAAGGCAACCTTCGGAGAGAAGGAATTCTCCGGTGATTTGGTTTTTCAGATGAAAAATGTGGAGAAATCCTTCGCAGATCGTGTGCTTTTTTCGGATGTGGAACTGCATGTGGGCGGCGGGGAGCGAATTGCCTTGCTGGGAGATAACGGCACTGGAAAGTCCACATTTATCAAGTGCCTTCTGGGAGATGAGGACTGCAAGGGCAAGATCCAGTTCGGCCCTACCGTGAAATGGGGCTACCTGCCCCAGATCATTCACTTCGACCACCCGGAGCGCACACTCTACGATACCATGCTCTATGAGAAAAACTGCTCGCCACAGGTCGCCCGTGACCGTCTGGCCGCATTTATGTTCCAGGGCGAAGATGTGTTCAAGTCCGTGGGAAACCTGTCCGGCGGCGAACAGTCCCGTCTGCGGCTGTGCATGCTGATGGATGAAAAAATCAATATGCTCATTTTGGACGAGCCCACCAACCATCTGGATATTGCATCCCGTGAGTGGGTGGAGGCGGCCATTGAGGAGTTTGAAGGGGTTCTGCTGTTTGTCTCCCATGACCGGTATTTTATCGAGAAGTTTGCGGAGCGGATCTGGCTTTTGGAGGACGGGAAGATCCGGGACTTCAACTGCGGCTACAGCAAATACCGCTCCATATTGGAGCATGAGGCTATGAATAAGCCTGTGGCAGTTGCCGCCCCCAAGCCCAAGAAGGAAAAACCCAAGGGCGGCACCAAGGATGCAGAAAAGCTGGTTCGTAAGCTGGAGCGGGAGATTGACAAGCAGGAAAAGGTAATTGCCCAACTGGATACACAGATTGAAGCAGCTGCTGCGGATTATCAGGAGCTTACCCGTTTACTGGAGCAGAAGGAAACGGAGGAGACTGTCCTCATGGAGCTGATGGAGCAGTGGGAAGCTGCCCAGGAGTAGTCTGATGGAAAGTGGTTTCGGGTATATGCCGGCCCGGGCTGAGGATGCGCCTGTCATTTACGGACTGGCAAAGGGACTGGTTGACCGGTATGAGGACTGTACCGCCATCGATTACGAAAAGGTTCTCAGCTGGATGGAGAGAAAAATCAAAAGCCATATTGACGAGTATACCTGCATTGTAAGACAGGGACAAACGGTGGGCTACTACAGACTGTGCTCCGAAAATGGGGAACTGGAACTGGACGACTTTTACATCCTCCCTGCCTTTCGCAATCAGGGAATCGGAACCAGGGTGATGAGGAAGATACTTTCAGAGGCGAACTATGCGGTTTTCTGTACGTGTTTACAGAGAATCGGGGGGCTGTGGCCCTGTACGAGCGCATGGGATTTGTTCAGCGAGAGCAGGTGTCGGATACACGCTGCGTCCTCTGGCGAAAGGCTTGACATCGTTTGTGTGCAAGCCTATAATATACGGTATAATACACTAAGGAGTGCTAAAAAATGAGTTCTTGTAATGGAAATTGCTCTTCTTGCGGCAGTTCTGATTGCGGTGATCGCAAGGCAGAAAGCCTGCTGGCTCAGCTGAACGAGAAGGCAAGCGTAAAGAAAGTAATTGCCGTTGTTTCCGGCAAGGGCGGTGTGGGTAAATCCACGGTGACCTCTATGCTGGCTGTGGCTATGGCGAGAAAGGGAAAGCGTGTAGGCGTGCTGGATGCGGATATCACCGGTCCTTCTGTGCCCACTGCCTTTGGTGTCTCTGAATGTCAGGGAGCCGGAGCTGAAGGAATCTATCCCGCGGTTACAACAACAGGCATTCAGGTTATGTCTATTAACCTGCTTTTGGACGACAGCACAGCGCCTGTTGTATGGCGCGGCCCTGTGATTGCAGGTGCTGTCAAGCAGTTCTGGACAGATGTTGTCTGGGAAGATGTGGACTATCTGTTTGTTGATATGCCTCCCGGAACCGGCGATGTGCCTCTGACCGTGTTCCAGAGCCTGCCTGTGGACGGCATTGTGATCGTCACCAGCCCCCAGGATCTGGTGAGCATGATCGTCTCCAAGGCTGTGAAGATGGCCAACATGATGCACATTCCTGTGCTGGGTTTCGTGGAGAATTACAGTTATCTGGAATGTCCCGACTGCGGCAAGCGGATTGAGGTCTTCGGAAAGAGCAGACTGGACGAAGTTGCAGCTGCATTTGAGCTGCCCATTCTGGCAAAGCTGCCCATCGATCCCAAGGTTGCAGAGTGCTTTGACGACGGTATCATGGAGAGTGTCAATACAGACGGCGTTGCTCATGTACTGGAAGCCATCGAAAAAATCTGATTCTCTGATTCAATGAAAAGCGAGCTGATAAATTATCAGCTCGCTTTTTTGTGTAAAATCCCCCATCGGCCGCAGCCGATGGGGGTAACATTTATTCGTTTGTGTAATTGTCGAAGTAACCCTGGATGTAGACGATGGGAGTACCCTTATCGCCGGAACCGGAGGTGAGGTCACACAAAGAACCAATCAGATCGGTGAGACGGCGAGGGGTTGTACCCTGAGAAGCCATGTTGCCCACCAGACTGGTGCCATCCTTCTTGCGAATTTCGTTCTTGATGGCATCACGAAGCGCTTCACCGGAGAGGGATGCAAAATTGTTATCCGCTAGATACTTGAGCTTCAGCTCATTGGGAGTTCCCTCCAGACCTGCTGTGTAGGCAGGGGAGACAACGGGGTCAGCCAGCTCCCAGATCTTACCCACGGGATCTTTGAAGGCACCGTCGCCATAGACCATGACTTCAATGTGCTTTCCGGTCAGCTCCAGCAGCTTTGCCTGGATGTTTTCAACCAGATCCTGGCACTCACGGGGGAACAGCTTGACCGTGTCCTCGGTGGATTTATTGGAACCCAGAAGACCATAGCGGGCGTTGTAGCCGCTGTTTCCAATGGGGGCGTTCATAATCTCGTCCAGACCGAAAACACGCTCAGCGCCGGCAGCCTTCAGCAGACGCTTGGTGCGCTCACGGGTATGAATATCACAGTTGAGCACGTTCTTTGTATATTTGAGGATGGCACGGGGATCGTTGGCAAAGATGATCTCCACCTCAGCACCGGATTCCCGAATCAGATTGCCATAGTACTCAACATAGTCAACACCGGTAAAACGATGCTTGATATGACCAAACAGTTCACGGTAGCGCTCTTCAGATAACACATCCCGGTACGGATCAACATTATTTCTGTCCATAAGATCCCAGTCAATCAGGTGGTTACCCACTTCATCGGAAGGGTAGCTCAGCATCAAAACCACTTTTTTGCAGCCCTTTGCAATGCCACGCAGGCAGATCGCAAAACGGTTGCGGCTCAAAATGGGGAAGATAACACCGACAGTGTCGCCGCCAAACTTTGTACGAACATCCTGTGCAATGTCACCCACGCTGGCGTAGTTGCCCTGGGCACGAGCCACGATGGCCTCGGTCATTGCTACAACATCTCGATCACGGGGAGAAAGTCCATCCTCCTTCATTGCTTCAAGAATAGAATCCGTAACGATTTTTACCAGGTCGTCGCCCTCTCTGATAATGGGGGCACGGACACCCATGGAAACGGTACCTAACATACGGCTCATAAAATGAACACATCCAATCTGAATAAAGTAGAGCGAAAGAAACTAACAAGGAGTTTGTAAACATCCTTTACCTGCCTATTATAATACAAGAATTTCTATTTGTAAAACAAAAAAATGTTAAATTTGTATTTACGGACAGGTTTCCCGGAGGGGAGAATGTCCTTTACAGCGCTTTGTGAACCACATACCACATGAGCACCAGTACCACACCGAAGGGGATATAGGCCATGAGGGCAGCGGAACTGATGCCGATGGAGGCAATGCCGAATTTTTCCATGATGATCACAAGGCATGTGAGAAGACCAGTAGTCAGAACCGCTTTCGTGATCTGCTTACCTACAATGGTGGCAAAGAAAAAGGTGTAGAGGGCGGCAATCAGCGGGTTCACAGTTGCCATAATCAGGCCCACTACCAGCTTCAGCGCACCGGTCAAAAGCATGAGCACCAGGATTCCCAGCAAAATGGCAGGGGAGTACACCACAAGTCCGTGGGGCAGGAAATGGACAAATGCATAGACAACCACACTGTGCAGGACTACAGACAGAAGCACTGTGATGATGCGAAACAGCAGCCATGTAATCATGCTCTTTCCCTTGGGCAGCCACCGGTCCAGCAGATTCATTCCAAAAGACAGCAGAATCATGCTCAGAAGCTGAGAGGAAAGAGACGTGTAGTCAGCGCTTAAAAAGGGGAAAAAGTACAGTCGATTGTCGGATATTCCGGCAAAGGGAAGGGGTGGGAAAAACTTAGAGTATACAGGAGCGAATGCGTTTAGGACCAGCATCAGCGTATAAACAAACAGGATACCGATGGCAGAGGAGACTGCACTGTTCAGCAGAGAATGCCTGCCAAACAGGACACGGGCCAGGAGACTGATCAGCATGGTACCCAGCAGCAAAACGCCGCATAGGGTCATAATATTCCAGAAATCAAGACCTTGTTTTGCGAAGAATTGAACGATAGAATCCATGGGGACCTCCTTATAAAAGAAAACAGCCGCCAAAACTGGCGGCTGATATTTCTCTGTATTGAGAAGTAAGATTACTTCATCTCTGCCTCGGCGCCAGCTTCCTTCAGATCAGCGATCATCTTCTCAGCGTCTTCCTTGGAAACAGCTTCCTTCAGAGTCTTGGGGCAGTTGTCAACCAGATCCTTAGCGTCCTTCAGACCCAGGCCGGTAATAGCACGGACAACCTTGATAACACCCAGCTTAGAAGCACCGGGGTTCTTCAGGATAACGTCGAACTCGGTCTTCTCTTCAGCCTCAGCAGCACCAGCAGCAGCGGGAGCAGCAACAGCAGCAGCAGCGGCAGAAACACCGAAAACTTCCTCCAGGGTGTGAACCAGTTCGGACAGTTCCAGAACGGACAGACCCTTTACTTCTTCTACGAGAGCAGTGACCTTTTCACTAGCCATTGTAATATCCTCCTAATAGTTAAGTGTGTAAAATATAAATAGGTTTACGATTAAGCTTCTGCAGCTTCCTCTGCAGGAGCGCCGCCTTCCTTCTGTACACGGATCTGATCCAGTACGAAAGCCAGGCTGGAGATAGGAGCCAGGAAAGTACCCAGAACCTGAGCAACCAGAGCATCCTTGCCGGGCAGTTCGCCGAAGCCATTGAGCTGGTCTACGGACAGAACGCTGCCTTCAACAACGCCACCCTTGATGGTCAGAATCTTGTTCTTCTTGGCAAACTCGCAAACAATACGAGCGGGAGCGATGGGATCACCAGTGGTGCTTGCCATAGCGGTAGTACCGTTGAGAACCTCGTCGAAATCGAAGCCATTTTCCTTAGCTGCGAAACGGGTCAGAGTGTTCTTAACAACAGAGTATTCCACGCCGGCTTCACGGAACTGCTTACGCAGAGCAGTGTCCTGAGCAACGCTGATACCCTTGTAGTCAACAAAAACGACGGAAGAAGCTTCCTTCATCTTAGCGGACAGAGCCTCAACTACTGCCTTTTTGCTCTCAAGAACCTTTGCGTTAGGCATGTGTGTTTCACCTCCGAAAATAAAAAGTGTCTTCCTGCCAGAAGACAGAAAGACACGCAGAAAAATCATATTCAGCGCACCTCGGCAGGAATTACTGCTTGCGCAACCTGCTGTCTTTGGCAACTTCTACAGTATAACAAAATCCCCTTGAAATGTCAAGGGGATTTTGAAAAAAGTGTAAAAATAATTACACGTACTTGGTGGTGTTGACCTTAACACCGGGGCCCATGGTGGAAACAACCACGCAGGACTTGATATACTGACCCTTAGCTGCGGAAGGCTTAGCCTTAACAACAGCCTGCATCAGAGTATCCATGTTCTCGGTCAGCTTCTCAGTGCCGAAGGAAACCTTGCCGATGGGGCAGTGGATGATGTTGGTCTTGTCCAGACGGTACTCAACCTTACCAGCCTTGATTT
>RCNH01000749.1_pt1 | contig 12333 bp, 6 predicted proteins | sample 2041161 | NCBI WGS metagenome assembly RCNH01 (sample SAMN09708215, study PRJNA481090) | Feces metagenome, whole genome shotgun sequencing project. | biome: feces | host: Leptonychotes weddellii | place: Antarctica: Sion Island | collected 2010-03-01 | reverse complement strand
AAGCGTATGCCGCAGGGCACTGGTTTATAGTAACCAACTTATAAAACTGAGCTTTTAACTCAATCAATAAGGCAACAGAAGTTGCCAACTGCGCGAGCGCAGTTTTCGGCATCCGACCCGGCTGTCCGTATGGCCTTAGCCGATTTGCATCGGCGGTCGTATGAGCTTTGGAAAGACTCTTTCCAAATGAACTTGAGCGAATTATAGCATGATTTGGCAGGGGTGTCAATAAAAACCGTTTGGCAAATTCTGCGGTAATTATTTGAGCATAGCAAGCAGAATCCACAGCAGATGCTTGCCATACAGCATCAGGTCACGGCAGTCCTCCATGGTGGTAAGGGCAATCACGCTCTTGTGCGCCACCTTGTTGCGGTAGTTGTCCCGCATGTATTCCAGCCCCTTGATGAACAGCATCTTGTTCTGCCGGGTATCGGTGGGCGAAAAGTGCATGCTCTCTTCGGTGTTCCGGCGGGTGCGCCCGTCAAAGCCGTTGAAGCGCATCTCGCTGGAAGAAAGCCGCTTCAGAACGCTGAAGTCCAGAACATTATTGCCGCCGCAGCTGTCAAAGTGGCAGGGGGAATAGGGGCGGGGGGCCTCCTCCAGCCGCCGGGTATAGCGGTTGTAGTTGACAAAGTGGCTGTCCTTGAGCAGATAGATGCAGTCGCCCAGCGTGAGGTTCTCTTTTTTAACGTTGTTTCGGTCAAAGAAAGAGGACTGCAGCTCATTGCAGAAGTAGGCGGGCCGAATGTCCATCCGATTGTAGATGTTGTTCAACAGCAGCTCCAGCGCTTTGGTGAGCGAGATGATAGCAGGCGAAAAATCCAGATTGCGGATCTGCTGCTGAGTCAGGAAGTTGGACACGATCTCTGAGGTGATCAGCTCGCCCAAAAACTCATCCCGAATGGTTGCGGGGATCTTGCCGAGCAGATCCACCGATTCATCCTTCAGGCAGTCGCGGGCAAACTCCCGGCTGCTTTTGAGGATGTTGTCTTTGCATTTCTGCTGATCGGCTGCCGAGGGGTGGAAGAAGGTGAACATATTTTCACACTGCTGTACCATGCGGGCATAGATCTGCTCATTCTGTTCTTCATCCTCACCCTGCGCGGAACAGCTCTGCCGCAGTTCGTTCAGGGCGTCCAGACTCTTTTGAACCTCCTGCTTCTGCAGCTCCAGCAGATGACTCTGGAGGTGCAGCGAGATCTGCTTGCGGTACTGGTACTGCCGCTGGATGTTGAAGAAGGGCTTCAGCTGGCGCACCCCGTTGTCGGCCAGATTGCTGCCGATCTGCCGCAGCTTGGGGGGCAGAGCACCTTCCAGTGTGTTGCCGTCCGAGCCCTGAGGGGGGATGCCCAGAGAAGAAAGAAGGATTCCCTCTCTGTTCGAGAAGGCGTGCAGAAGATTGGACAGCAGGCGGAATTCATCGCAGCAGATCATCTGGTTCCGATCCAGCTTTGCCTTGAGGGAAGCAAAAAACCTGTCCAGACGGAAATCGCCGTAAATCAGGTCGAACCAGGCGCGGCCGTCATCCTGATTGCGGTCGTTGGCAGCCTCGATGTGCTGGCGGCTCATCTCAAAGAAGCGGAGCATCTGCCGCACAAGATCAAAGGCCAGACGGCCGGAGTCCTCATACACAAACAGCTCCTGATTGAACAGACCGTACAGCGCGTTGGCACGGGTGTAGCAGGAGGTGTGCAGAATGCAGCGGGACAAAAGGATCAAAAAGAAGGGCTTGCAGCGGGTATCTATGGAGATGTCGTAAAAGTGCGACAGGATAAAGTGGCAGGCATCCTCACCTTTTTGGGCAAAAAACAGCAGAAAGGCCGTTTGAGAGCACACCTCGGAATAGGTTTCCTTGGGCACAAAATCCCGCAGCAAATTGCCGCTGGCCGAAAGCAGCTGTGCCAGATTCTGCGCAAAGCCGCAGCGCCGGCGGCACAGCGCCAGCACCGGCCGGCCGATCACGGCAGAGGGGCTCTCTGAATTCTCCTCACCCACAGCGGCCAGATAGATGGAATCCGGCTCTGCCCGGTCGATGCTGCTCAGCACAGGTGCCAGAGAGGAGTACAGCAGAGAATGGATGTAATCGACGCAGAAGCGCGCCATCACGGCAAGAGCCGATTTGTGGCGGCCGGAACCTGCGGACAAAACCATCGAAACATCCGGCAGCAGATATTTTTCCAAAGCGTAATAGCACAGCTCGGCGTTTCGGCCCTTGCCGGACTTTACCTCCAGAGCTTTGACCAGAGGGGCCAGCAGGGCGGGCACCACCCGATGCAGATCATCGGGGGTGGTGAACTCCGCGGTGCGGGAGCTGACGATGCAATCCGGATTTTGGGCCAGCATGGCAGCATCCTCTTCGTTGTCTTTGCGGGCCTGCTGCAGCTCCTGATCCAGCTGGGCCTGACGCTTTTCAAGAGTGGCTGCCACAATACGGTCGATGTCCTGCTCGGTCAGGCTGTCAAAGCTGAAATCCATGCCGCACACAGCGGGATAGAGCACGTTGGGCAGCTCCATCCGCAGCAGAGTGTTTGGAACCGCCTCAAGGGAATAAAAGATGTTCAGATCATCGTGGTAAACGTCCAGTTCTGCAATGTCCTCGTCGATAAAACCGTCGTGTACCCGGTGCTGATAGCAGCGCTTAAAATAGTCGGACCCCATCTGAGTCAGAGGAATCTGAGTGTCCCCCTCCAGCATCTGCAGGCAGTCGAACATGCGCTCGATCACAAAAGGGTCCTGCAGGGTGAGCACACCCACGATCACCCTCAAAATGGGCTCGTAGTAGTTTAAGCTCATCAAAAAGCGGGCATTTGAATAAAAGCCCAGATTATAGGTGCGCTTCTGGTCGCCCTTGCTTCCAAACAAAAAGGGGAGCAGTTCCCCTTCGGTGGGGGGAACAGGAAGGAAGCTTTTCAAAATCTCCATCAGCTCCCGGCTAAAAGTATCATGCAGCATATTCAAAAGAATCAGCTCCTTATCAAAAGAATAAAAAAGATCCTGCCGGCAGGTACCGCGCAGAGTGTAAAAACAACAAGAAAAATATTCGTACAAAATTACTATAGCACACCAAATAAGACTGAAACAACCGAACTTTTGCCTAAAAAATAAACGCTCTGTTTGGTGATAAACGCAAAAGTAAATGAGTTCAAATGGCGCTAAGGAAAGGCGCTTTCAAACCGGGGCCGGTTTGGTATGATACTTTATCATCTAGCGCCCTGAATTTGCCGTGATTACCGCACCGAGTATTTTTTGAAGCAATTCAAAGTGCGCGGCAGAATCTCTCGGACACAGCCGCACCGAAAAACCGCACCCGAAACCGTTTGGCTCAGGGTGCGGTTTTATTTACGGTTTTTATAGGGGACAGCGAATGTTGACCGTTGAAGGCGTTTGCAGATACCCGGGCTTGTGCTGCGCAGGCTTTCCCCATTGAAGCAAAGCGCGGTGTTGAATTGAACATCGCATTGGCTTAATACAGTATGGTTACTGTCAAAATGCTCCGCATAACCACGAAAAAAGGCTGGCTGCAGGGCTTTTTGGGTAAGCAAATTACAAAACGAGCTGTGCATGAGTGAAGACGATGCCGTGAGAATAATTGCGTGAGATTATATTTGTGAGATAAAAGCAATGATATTGATATTTTTGAATTTTATGTTGACTTGAGATGAGAAAGGCATTATACTGATGCCAGTGAGATAAACTATCTCAAGTATAAAAAAGAAAAGTTAACCTCAAATATATTACGAAAAAGTGAATCTCAAAACGTAGAGGAGGAGAAAATGAAAAGAAATTTGCATGCGAGAAATAAGGAAGAACTCATTGCGGTGGCGCAAATGATTCGCAATCAGATGGGCAAGGTTGCTGAAATCAACTATCTGGAAAACGAAGAGGAAAAGCAGGAAGAAGCTTTTTGGCCTGTAAGTCTGTGCTACCTGCTGTGCGATAACCTTCCGCTGCCGGATGGCGGCGTTCAGCGCAAAGCCGATGTCAAAAAGGTGCGGAATATCTGCAACGAGGCACTGAGCGCTGCACCCCCCAGCTTCCGGACAAATATCCTGCTGAATATTCGGCCGGAGGAATTCAATGCGAATGTGAGAAAAGCAACGGGGAAAGATGCGTTTATCCGTCTGGATGATAAAAAGCACTGTTACCTTTTCTTCCTCGACGTAATCATTGAATATCTAAAGCAGCTTCCCACAGATGAGGAGGGTAATCTGCTGAATATCGGCACGGCTCTTTTGGGAACAATCGTGGATGGACAGAACCGCGTTTCCGGCTTGATGGAAGCCGGGGCGACAGATTCAAGGTACTATTTTAAAAGGTTCGCGGCCAATGTAAAGTGTGATCAGACTCGGCAGCAGACCGCAAAAGATGCCTACGATACGAATGAACCGCAGAGGCAGCCTTCAAGGGATGCTGCGTTGGCAATGGGATTTGCGGCACAGGCACTTTCGCCGGAAGAGGCGCACGCATACATTTTGGCAACCGAGCTGAGTAAGAATGGCCCGCTGAAAGGTATTTTTGCACCCTATGAAAAGGGCCAGAAAAAGCCGGTCAGTATGGCCGCAATGTGCGCACTGGTCATGAAATGGCTGCGTGATGAAGAAAAATGCAGCCGGCAAAATGAAAAGAGCATGTCTGAGCAAGTAAACAGCATCAACGATTATCTTGCCGCCTGGGCGGAATGCTACCCTGAGGCTTGGTGGACCGGCCGCCAGAATCACATTTTGTGCAAAGCACAGGGCTTGAACATTATTTTTGGTGTGTATCCTCAGATGTACGAATATCTGGCAGTAAAGAACGGTGTCCGTGCGCGCTTTTCTAAATGGGATTATGAAAATGCCGTAAAGGATTGCTTCTTCCATTACGATGGTCATTCGGAATATCGCATGATTTTGATGAATGAACTGTCGGATCAGTACGGCAGTGTTCCCTTCGATTGGAGCAGCGGGCCCTTGAAAGAAAAGTCTTCCGGTTCCGGCATCAACACCATGAAAGCACTTCTCCGTGCCCGGATTTGCCGTGTTGAAGCTATGCTGCTTCCGGATTCAGATGACCTCGTTGACGAGGATGAGGACGAAGAGAGCGGCTATTGATGCAATAAAATATCGGACTGTCAGGGGCCGCTTGGCTGTTCTGACAGTCCGGATCTTGTAAGAAAGGAAGGATCATTGTGAGTTCAAACACGGAATCTATGCCGCCCTGCAAGCGGATTGGCGATTTGCTGAATCTGTTCTGCGGCTTTCAGCTGACTCCCGCGCAGGAGCTGGAACTGGAGTATACGCTGACCGGTCTGCTGCAAAAGTTTTTAGAGCCAGACAGCAAATCAATAAAAGGGTGGAAGTACTCACCGGACGGAAGAAAAAAATTTCATAGCTGGGTACAGCAGAGAATGAACGGACAAAGGCTGAATCCGGAGGTGGAACAGGCCCTCTGGGTTAAGTATACCGGCGGAGTGCTGGTGAAGACGCGCACGGCAAAACCGACCGAAGATACTCCCCGATGCTGCGTGTGCTGCGGAACAGAAAAAAATCTGGAAATCGACCACAAAATTCCGCTGGCCTGCGGCGGCAGGGATATCACACAAAACGTGCAGTATCTGTGCAAGCTTCACAATGACAAAAAAAGTGACCGCATTACGCATGTGCCCATTGTTCTGCACAGTCCAAACCGGTTGAAACGGGTTTGAGACAGGGGGGGCTGTATTTGCAGAAACACGGAAAAATGATATAATAAAACCATCTGTCAATGTATATAAAAAGCTCCGGAGAGGGGTCTTCGGAGCTTTTATCAAGGAGGAGTTCTTGATGAAAAAAGATGTAAAAAAAGCCCTGACGCGCACAGAGGTTTTGACAATTATCGATCGTCTTCGTACCACATACGGGGATGTTATGGTAAAGCCGCTGGTGCTTCTGCGGCGCAACAGCAAAAAGGTAATGTACACCACCTCTCTGGAAGTGTCTTTTTTGCTGGGACTGTGCTGCCGATACCCGAGAAACATGGAAAATCCCGAAGGAATCCAGCGTGCACTGAACACCAGCAAGGTGATGCAGATCCGAAATGCCATGGAAGAAAAGGAAAAGCCGCAGTATCCGAACAATATCTCAATCGCTATGAGATCGCCCGAAGAATTCAATGAACATGTAAAGCGCAAGGTGCTGGAAATTCAGTCCGGAGAAGCTCTTCCGATACCGGGAGTCCGATCGGGCGATTTGAATCTGCTGAAGATCCATCTGAATCAGCTGCGGGACTATTATGAATTCGACTGCCCGGTGGACGAGGAGGATAATTTTATCGAACCGCTGGAAGACTTTATCAGTGTGCTTTGCGATGGTCATCATAGACTGCAGGGTGCCTTTGAAGCCGGCCAGATGGATTATGAGTTTGCAACCACGATCATGATGAATGCGTACCGCAAAGATCTGGCCGTTGCATTCGATCTGATTAACGCACATCAGGATAAACCGTCACCTACACACGTGTTGATGATTAACGTTATGGCAGATCTTTTGACCGGCGAGCAAAGCCTTGCTTACAATATTGCCGATCAGCTGAACAGCGGAAACGGCGACAGCAAGGATGGCCCGGAAATGGTGCTGCAGAATCACATCAACTTTTATGATGGCCCCCGTGACAAATCTCTGCCTCCGGCCTACTTGAAAGCGATTAAGATGCAAAAACTGCTCGAAAAATGGCTGCAGGATGAAAAAGACTGCAGCAATGCGACCACCGGCAATGACCCGCAGGCTTGTGCAAAGGTAATCAATGATTATTTGCTGGCCTGGAAGCAAGTATACCCCGATGCCTTCGGTGACAGAAAGTACGTATTGACCAAGGCAATGGGTATTCAGCTGATGCTGGGAGCCTACCGCAATCTTTACGGCTATCTGCAAAGACGCTTGAATATTGTGCGCTATGGTGAGTGTGCTACAACAGAACAGTTTGTAAGGGCCTTGAAGGACTGCCTGTTTGTGGAAGAGGATGGAGACCTGCGGCCGATTCGGCTGAATGAGATGAACCCTGAAATGGAGTATGATATCCCATTGGATTGGTCCGGCGAAAACTTCCGTGCGCTGTCCAGTGGAGCAGGCATCGGTCAGCTGAATAAACTGATCAATAACTACATCCTGAATGTAAAAATCAACCGGCAGCTGCGATAACGAGCGCTGTGTGAACCCCTGAAATGAACCGCGCCCCATGCCGGATGCATGAGGCGCGAATAAAAAAGACAAAGCCATCCATTTTGCGGGTGGCTTTGTCTTTTTTTGGTTACAGAAAAGGTCTAAGCACTGCGGTTTGCAGCAAAGCCCGCGCGGCGGCTTTATCGGGGACTCAGATCGGGGAAAATCTCCTGAAGCGGGCGGTCCAGCTCCTGTGCAATGTCTGCCAGCTGCTGAACCTCATCCATGCTGTTGGGCATACCCAGAATGGAGCGGTATTCCCGTTTGCAGCGCAGCAGCTTTTCATAGCGCAGATCCTCGGCGGTCTGCGGAAGGATGGCGGTGATCCGCTCCATGCGCAGGTCGTCCTCTTCGGGGGGAACCACCCAGCCGGGCACGATTCCGCTGCTGCCGGGTGCATCCTGAGCAAACATCTGTGCCCAGTTTAGATCCGGGTTGTGCTTTGCCTGACGCAAACGCTGAATATAGCCCCGATAGCGGTCAATCCGTCCCTCGCGCTGCTCGATCGCAGCCGGAGTGGCGGGCAGCGTATAATGCATGATTTTGCGGCAGTAGCAATGGAAGTCAAGCCCCTCCTGTGCAATGGACGTTGTGGACAGGATCATCGGCCAGAAGGGCGAGTTAAATGCCGCCTGAATGGTGTTCTGCCAGCTGGTGTTATGTTCGTTGCTGTCTGACTTATCGTCGGTATAGCGCTGGGCATAGCAGCATTCCTGCACTGCGGTGTTTTCGGAACCGATGCCGTCATCACAGAGCAGGTGAACCGTGCTGGGCTCCTGTTCAAGAACTGCTTTAAGGTCACTTAAAAATCTGCCCACATCACTGTTCTGAACAAAGAACCACTCATCCAGAACCGCCTGAAGATTGCCGTTTGTACAATAGCCAAAAAGAGAGTCCTGATCCTTGACCCCGGCTTTTTCCAGTGCAAGACGCACAGAGGGAAGGTTAAAATAGCGGTTGAAGGCATCCCCCAGCAGCGAGAACAGATGGGCCGCTGTGATTGCTGCAAACACCTCCCGGGGCAGGGATTGATCGCTGTTTCGGAACTCTGTGCGCAGCTGTTCGGTGCAGTCATACGCATCGGCGTAGTTTCCGCCCAGCAATGCGGTCAGCTGCATCCACAGAAAGCCTTCTCTGCCGCCGGCGTTTTTTACCCGGCTGATCTGCATGCGAAGGGTTCGGTCTGCTTTGTTATCCGGCAGATAAAAAATTTCGGCGACGGCTGCGGCGCTCCACTTTTTCTTTTTATAGGCCATCAAGTGCTCATGGATTTGGTACAGCGCGTTCTGCACGTAGGGATGCAGGATGCGGTACAGGCAGACCTGCGGCGCGCCCAGAGCTTTTGTGTTTCGCGGGTCGTGAGCATACAGGCTGCGCAGTGCCGAAACAGGGAACTGCTCCGCAAGCCGCTGTACCTCTGCATAGTCCAGCTTGCAGTCAAGATCGGTAAGAGCGGAAGCATTGCCGCCGTTGCGCCGATCCGCTTCGTAACTGAAAATGCTGCTGACTGCCCGGGGAATCATCACCCAGCCGGAAAAGACCAGCAGTTTGGAAAAACCCTTGTCTGCCGCGTTTTTAAATACGCCGCCCAGGGGATAGTAGGGTTTGATGGGCGGCACCCAGAGCAGCTGCTCAAAGCCCTGCACCGCGGCAGCGTCAATGGCTGCCAGCCGGGGATTTTGATTCCAGCTTCCAAGCTGCAGGCCGGCTGTGTTTTTCCAAAGATAGGTATAGTTGTTGTCTTGTTCAAAGGTATACGCGCTGTTTTCAGGGTTTTTGCTGTTCTTAAAACGCAGCCGATAGGACTTTGCACCGGGAACCAGAGCCTGATAGTGTCCGGCCGCCGTGTCTGCGGCATAGTCCAGATTCAGGCCGCGAATGGCAGGCCGGTGAGGGTTTTCCAGTTCTTCCGGCTGAGCCTGCTTGGAAAGCCGGCCCCGCTCTGTGCGGCAGATCACCTGCTGCAGCAGCTTTTGAAGATGACAGGAGCACCTGCGGGCTTTTTCCCAGGTTTCATCCGAGGGGTTCTGAATCAGGGCTTCTACGGCGGTGCTGTGCTCTTTCTGAGCGGTCAGAATCTCCCGGCTGCCGGAGTCTGTGTATTCCAAAAAATCTGCCAGCGAGAGGGCGGTGACAGGATTTGCATCCTCATCGCTCAGCCCATACAGGCTGGTGGAATTGACCTGAGAGGAGGTGAGGGCAAAGGGTGTGGCGGAGATCAGCAGCAGCTTCGGCTCAGCGGCACATTTTTGGGTCAGCTCCTTTAAGGCTTTGATATCCTCGGGATTCATCTGGTGGAATTCATCCAGCAGGATCAGATCCGGAGGGTTTTTCTGCATGGCCATTTGCTGACCCCGTGCGCGGGCTTGCTGCATCTCGGTTTCGGTCCAGCATTCGGGTTTCGTTTTGATATTCAGCGCGGCGCGCAGGGTGTTCCGTTCCAGATCATTTCCGGTTTTGGAATGGGTATCTCGCATCAGGGAGGAGGACATGGGATAAAGTATAATTCCGTCAGCAACGGGCGAGGGCTTAAATGCAAGAGAAAGACGGTCGCAGTCAGACTTCACGGCTTTGTCTGGATAGGTTTTGTTCAGATAGTTCAGCAGCTTGCTGCTGTTCTGCTCCAGAATCCGCTGGTTTGAGCACATATAATAAACATTCAAAGGCCTGTTTGCCTTTTTCTCATACATGGCACCGATAATTCCCAGCGCAACAAAGGTTTTACCCATGCCGGCTTCGTCTGCCAGCGTATAAATATTATGTGAAGTGAATTTATCCAGAATATAGCGGGCAGTGGCGCGCTGAAACGGCTTGAGCGTATTGAAGATTTCAGGATCTTTCTGAGGAGCTGCCGCAGCGGGCGCCGTCGGCGGCAGAGGCAGGGGATTCGGTCTGGTTATCTGCAACTTTTTATCCAGCATTTGAATCAGCTCAATCACAGGATAAAGAGCGGACAGAGTTGACGGAACAGGATATTGCTGCTCCAGATTTTGGTAGGCAGCAATGATTTTGGTTTCCAGAGCGGCCAGTTCCGCAAGACGGTTGGTTCCGTAAAGCTCCAAAAGACAATCCACATAGCCGGCGTTTTGAAACTTTTCCAGACTCGCCTGTGCCAGACTGCGCAGGTACGATTCGGCAGAAGAAAGCTTTGCGTTTTGCGGCAGAAAAATCCGGTATCGGGAAGTGGTTCCGCAGACGGACAGCACACCGTAGCCGCGCTGACCCGATACCAGAGGTTTTACCTCCCAGCTATACCCTTGCACAGACTGACACAACGGCTGAGGCTCGGCCTCGATCTGCCAGCTGCCGCTCTGATTGCTCCAGAAAAAGCGGTGCTCCTCCAGAATCTGGTCCAGCAGCCTGTTTTCGGCACTGCGTTCTGTTTCCGCAGGAGTAAACTTCGCAAACTGTGTTTGACGGAGATAGCCGTGAAGCTTTAAGGCTTCCAGAATTTGGTCGTAGTTTTCTGCGTCGATGGGTACCTCCACCAGACATTCGATGTTGGCGGCTGCAGGAGCTTTTGGGTTGATGCCCAAACCGTTTTCGCTGCAGTTGGCACTGCCCGACCAGTATCGGCAGCGGCCATCCGCATACTTGAGCAGATAGAGCTTCATATGGGTCGGGTCTTTTTCGCCGGTGTATTTGTTCCAGATCTCAAGGGAGGAGTTTTGGTTCACCGCATTTTCCTGGAACGCTCGGCCCACAAACTCGCTCTTGGTCACAGCAATTCCGGTGGGCTGCAGGCTCCGAGGAGTGCTGCCGTCATTCAGCAGCACATCCCAGAGAGACGTGCTCTTTCCGTTGAAGCAGCCATTGAACCAGATGTGTGCATCAAAGGGCAGCTGAATGTTTTTGATCGCCTCAAAGCCCCAGTTCCAGTTTGTGCTGTTATAGGGAGCGGAATCTTTGGCACACAGGCACAGGTAGTCATAGAGCCGCTTACCGTCGTCCGTTTCTGCTTGACCGCAGGAGCAGTCCAGAATAATGCCGTTCTGGTCATCGCTGTCGCAGGTCAGATTTTTGCTGAACACGCCAAGCCTGAAAAAATGCTCCTGCTGATCGCTGACATAGTCCAGAATGGCGAGCTTTGCATGAAAACATTGGGATTTGCCGCAATACAGCCGCACACGATCCAGCAGGGCTGCAGTCAGTTCGGGATCAGAAGGAAGTGTGCCGGCCCCCGAAAGATCCTGCACCACAAAGGTGGTGCGCAGCAGCTCTGCCGCAATGTTTTTGTGGGCTGACTGATTGTACAGCAGCTTCTTCCAGAAGCTGAAATCCATCGTCATGGCAGTATACAGTGCGTGGCACAGCCGAAAGCCCTGAGGCGGAGCACAATACAGCTGACTCAGCTGACAGGTAAACGGTGTGTCATGCATTGCGATTTCCTCCCTGCACATACTGCTGAATGGCAGCAATCAAATCCTCTTCTTTTTCAAATGTGGAAATAGGTTTTTGCATATCCGATTTTTTCACACTGCCGCAATGGCTGTGCGGATGAATGCCCAGATAATAGGCATTGTTTTCATGCCACGCATAAAGATGGGGCTGATTTAACCGGTCTTGCTGTATCTGATTAAAATTGCAGCCCTTGTCACTGCAATAAATAAACCGGTTGCCGGCTGCGTTTCGTGCCTTCTGAATCCAGCCGGCGGTTTCGTCGTGCTGGATTTTAACCGGAGGATTCTCCAAACCGGACAGGCTTAAAAAGCCCATATTCAACAAAGATAAATCCAAGGTGATTCCCCTTTCTGTTCTGCCATAATTTCATTATATAGGAGAAATATGGGATGTAAAGAAAGGAGAAGTTTTTTGCATCAGAGCAAAATCATCCGGGCAGCGTAGCCCGGACAGGTTCGGCTCTGTGCTGAAATTTGCAAAGATGAAATGCAGAATGTAGCCTGTAAGATAAAAGAGTGTGTGATATAATGAGTATATAAAAATGCTATCACTATAGCGTTAGGAGGCATAACATGAAATACTGTGTTAATTGCGGAAATCCTATGGAAGATGACATGAAATTTTGCCCGAGTTGCGGAACGAAGGCGGCGACAGCGGAACCAGAATTAAATGAGAACGTGTGCAGTGCTGAAAAACATGAGATTCCAGATACATCAAAGAGTCTGAAAGGAAATATCAAAAAAGTAGCCAGACCGGT
>RCNH01000747.1_pt1 | contig 12384 bp, 7 predicted proteins | sample 2041161 | NCBI WGS metagenome assembly RCNH01 (sample SAMN09708215, study PRJNA481090) | Feces metagenome, whole genome shotgun sequencing project. | biome: feces | host: Leptonychotes weddellii | place: Antarctica: Sion Island | collected 2010-03-01 | reverse complement strand
CGCTGTTCGCGACGACGCAATGCTACATATGCAGCAGCTGCGAGCAGAGGAACACCGATCATAACTACGAATGGAAGGTTATTAACTACCAAACCAGTCAAGTCAGTTGCATCCTTGTATACGTTCTCGAAGAGGGAGAATGCAGTCTTTTTGGTATTGGCAGTAGCGATGCTGTAGCCAAGGCGAGTATCAAAATCACCAGTAGCTGCGGTAGGAGAATTTACAACCGGAACGTTTACGGTGAAAGCAGTACCCTTGGTAATAGATTTAGCATTAGCATCAACGTTACCAGCGGTAAATACCTGTGTATTTACCGACTCAATAGAACCATCTGGGCTCTTCTCGGTAACAACAACGAGAGTGCCTTCTGGCAAGTTTTCAAATACTAAAACGCTGCCCTTGTCCTTATCTACATCATACTTAGAGAGTTCATAAGTATAGGTCTTACCAGTAGTTTCGCCAGCAACTTGAGACCACAGGTTATTACCATCGGTGATAGGGGTTGCAAGAGTCGTGTCGCTAGGAGCATAGCTCTTTACGGTTGGAGCAGCATCCTGCTTGCCCTTAGGGAACTTGAATTCAAAAGTAAATTTAAATCCGTCAGGACCATTCTGCAAACCCTTAACGGTCTTTGCAAAAGCAAACTTCAAGTCTGAATTTGGAAGATCGGTAAAGGTAGGCTCAGTGGTGCCGTCTGGGTTACTAGGGGTAACATTTGGATCACCAGGATTGGTTGGATTACCGTCACCATCCTTGCCGCCAGCATAGTCGGTATCCTGATACTTGTATGAGTTATGGAACTGCATACCTTGGTCAGCAGGATTACCGGCAGTGCCACCGCCAGGAGTTGGGTTAAGGTTTACCTTGTCACCGGTTGCATTTCCAGATGCATCGTTCTGTTGAACCTGAAGCTGCACCTCAATATTGCCACCCTTGTTGAGAATCTGAGCGGTCAAGGTATAGGTCTTTGCAGAATAGGTAAGACCATTGGTAGTGCCCTTCTGAAGAGCTACCTTGTAAGTATACTGCTTATTTTGGAACTTTGTATTGGCACCAGCAGCCTTCAAAGCAGTCAAGACATTTGTCTCAAGATCGGCGGTAGCGCTAACCTTATTGGTCCAACCGTTAGTATCATCGCCCTCGAGAGTGCCATCAGCTAGGTTAAGCGGAACAGCTACAGGAGTGAGCGTTGGAGCTTCAGCGAGCTTACCTGAATAGGTGAAGGTAATGTTAAAAGTCTCGTTGAGACTAGCGCCTGGGGTTGATACAAGATCAACAATTGCCTTCATAGCAGACGTATCGGTTGCAACCTTACCAGCATTTTTTGCTGCCTCATGTGCCGATTCATCCGCAAACGCTGATGGCACCATTGTCAACGCGAGTGCACAAGCAAAGCCCGTGTTGACAATTGTCTTAAAGATATTTTTCTTCATGACAATCCTTTCTAATACACCATCTAGATTAATTTGTTACAGTCCCCTTCTACGAAAGATCGCAATGACCTTACCTTCGGTATCGCTCTCGTTGATGCAACCCAGCGTGCGACTGTCAGTTGCCTTGGTGCGGTTATCGCCCAAAACAAATATCTGACCCTCAGGTACGACGAGAGGGAATGTAACTCCATCAGTAAACTGTGTTGTTTCCACAGTTATCTTTGGCTCATCTTGCATAGAGCCATTAATAAGCAGGCCGGAAGAGGTGATATTTACCGTATCCCCCGCCTTGGCTACAACGCGTGAACACATTTCTTTATCCTCGTACGAGAATAAGGCAATGTCTCCAATGCGGAAGCGCTTGTCCAAGCGGTACGCAATTACCATATCGCCTTCTTGAATGGAGGGCTCCATTGAATAGTCGGCAAAACGAATTGCGCTAAAGATAAAAGCAAATAATACCAAGAACAAAGATCCCATTAAGGCAATTCGAACAAGCAAGGCGGCAATGTCGTGAGACAAGGGCCTTTGCTGATTGCTTGTACCAGGATTTTGTACAGGCTGCTTATTATGAGCATCCAGAGACGAGCCAGACCTACTTTTATTTGTATGCTTGAACATAAAAATACCCTGTCTCTACTGAGTGCTATCGTGATTATAGCATTTAGCCAAAAAAAAATTGTTAGAAAAAACACATTTTTACTCACATTAGTAATTTTTTATAACATGAGCTGGAAAAATGGTCGCATCTTAACTGATGCGACCGCTCTTCATATGATACAAAGTATCGGCCAGGGAACAGGTTGAAGCACGATGACTTACCAAGATAATCGTCTTACCTGCGCGTTTTTTATTCAGCGCCCGCAAGACAGCCGCCTCGCTTAAACCATCTAAGTTAGACGTGGGTTCGTCGAGCAAAATACAGGGTGCGTCATATAAAAATACGCGCGCAAGTCCTACCCTTTGCCGTTCACCGCCAGATAGTGTCACTCCCCCGGCGCCAAGCATGGTATCAAGTCCTTGCGGCAGATCTGCAAGCACAGAACCCAGGGCTGCATCCTCGCATGCACGCAGTATGTCATCATCGCTTGCATCGGGGCGCACAAGGGCAATGTTGTCGCGCAGGCTTGCATTGAACAAGTAGGTATCTTGGGTCATATAGGCCTGCAAGCTACGCAGATGAGAAGTTGCAATATCTCGGACATCGGTGCCAGCAATGCTGATTGCACCTTGATCTACATCCCAGAACCTCATGCAAAGCTTAAGTAAGGTGGATTTACCTGATCCGCTTTTACCTACAACACCTACAACCTGGCCTGGCTTAAACTTTGTGCTGAGCTCAGAGATGATCTGCTCGCTGCCGTAGGCAAAGCTTATGTTTTCACACTGCATTCCCTCAAAGCTAGGATGCTCGCCTGTCGCACGTTCTTCTACAGCAGGCTGTTCTTTAAGTAGACTCAGTACGCGCGCGCCACTTGCAAGCGTTAGCTGCAAGCTTGATCCAAGTTCAGACAAGGCAAGAACAGGGCCAAATGAGCTCATCAAGGCAACTGTTACAACGATGGCAGATGTGGCACTAAGGCTTCCTGCCTCAACAGCCTGGGACGCAGCAACAACCATGGCTATGTCAAAGAGCAACACCAAGGCATAGGTAAGGGCACGGAAAATGCCTGCGCGCTTTTTGAGAAGTGCATCCTGATTACACAAGTCCTGAGTACGAGATGCAAGTATTGCTCCACGTTTTTCAGCGGCACCATATTGCAGGGCCTCTATCAGGCCATACAGAGTATCGAGCACAAAGGCATTCATCTGACCCTGTGCTGCACGCATCTGAGCACCCTGGTTTTTCTGAGCCTTGGAAGCACAGAAGGGTACAACAAATCCAATACAGATAAAGGCTGCTGCAGCAATATAGGCACCCAGGGTGAATTGCCGACCAATAAAGACAATCATGCAGCTCGACACAATAAGGGCAATGGCCACAGGAGAAATCGTATGAGCATAAAAAACTTCGAGTAGTTCAATATCGGACGTCAATAGTGAAATAAGATCACCCTTGTCCTTGCCTTCAAGCTTGGCAGGAGCAAGGCGGCGCAGATTATCAAATACCTTACTTCTTATGCGAGCTAGGATTTTAAAGGCAATGTAGTGATTACATAGCTGTTCGCCATAACGCAAAAATCCTCGGATGATACCCAAACCCGCCAGAAGGGCACATATGCCTAATAAAAGCTCATCCCCTTGAAGCACTATGCCCGTCATAGCCTGGGCACCAACAACCGTAAGGAAGATTGCTGCCAAAAATCCAGCTACGCCCAGGGCAATAGCAGTAAGCATATAGGGCGTAAGCGGCCCCACAAGCCCTATCATGCCAAGCATCACCTTTAGATGCTGGGGCTTTTGATGTTCTTCTGCTCCGTTACTTTTGCCTTGATCTGCAGGGGAATCTAGTGCTGTGTCGAAGGAGGACTGGTCAACACTACTATGACTTAAATTCGTGTCAGATGTTTGCTCATTCAAACGGCTTGAGCGAGCAAAGCCTTCAAGCTCAGACTGCTCTGCCCACATACGTGCATATAAGCCGTCCTGTTCTAGGAGCTCTGCGTGGCTACCTGACTCAACACAGGCGCCCTGATTGAGCACGTATATACAATCAGCTGCAGCAATCGCAGACAGGCGATGAGAAATCACAAGGACGGTCTTGGTGCGAGCAAGCTCTACCATAACTTCATGAATGGCCTGTTCGCTTTGAGCATCAATATTTGAACTTGCTTCGTCAAAAATATAGATGGGTGATTCATGCAACAGGGCACGAGACAGGGCGAGGCGCTGCTTTTGACCACCGGAGATATTACGCGCCCCTTCTTCAAGTTGAAAATCCAGACCACCCATGGAGCGAATGAAGTCGCCAAGGCGGCACGTATCCAGGATGTCAAAAAGCTCTGTGTCGCTCGCATCGGGCTTGGCGAGCAAAAGATTTTCACGCACACTACCCTTGAACAGGTAGCTTTCAAAAGAAACGGTTGTGATAGCACGGGCTCGAGCAGCGCGATCAAGACCAGCAGCATCTTGCTGGTCAAACATCACACGTCCTGTGTAGGAGCGATTTTTACCCGAAAGCACAGCAGCAAGGGTGGACTTGCCTGAGCCAGAAGGGCCTACGAGGGCAGTAAGGCTGCCAGCAGGAATGTCCAGGTTTATATCGTGGAGAACCTGACGCTTAGAGTCATAGCTATATCCAAGATTGCGCAAAGAGATACCGGGGGTTTCACTTGCAAGATCTTCTACACCCTTTTGGTCGCTAGGGGTATCAAACAGGGCAAACATGCGGTCAGCAGCTGCCATGCCATTCATGGCTGTGTGGAAAAAGCTACCAAGGGTACGCATAGGAATGAAGAATTCAGCTGAGAGCACTATAAAGGCAAAGCCTGCTCCCAAAGGCAAGGAACCAGCTGCAATCTGAGCTAGGGCTACAGAAATACTGGCTGCTGCTCCACCAAAGGCAATAACGTCCATCACTGTGATGGAATTGAGCTGCATGCTTAGTACACGCATAGTAGCCTGGCGGAAGGACTCGGCTTCTGCATCCATCTGAGCATGACGACGCTCATCGGCCTGGTAGATCTTTAAGGTTGTAAGACCCTCAAGGTTTTCAAGGAAGCTTGCACCAAGATTGGTATAGCTGCCGTAATACTGAGCAACTACTTTTTTTGCCACGCGCTGGATTGCAACGATAGAAATCGGAATCAGAGGCACGCAGACAAAGGGAATGAAGGCAGCTACAAAGTTAAAGGGAGCAAGGCAGACAAATAAGGTAAAGGGCGCGATGAGGGAATAGAACAGCTGGGGCACATACAGGGCAAAATAAATTTCGAGTTGCTCACAGCCTTCAACTGCCAACTGAATAGAGGCTGAGGGGCTGATATGTTCTGCATAGGCTGGACCAAGCTCAATAAGCTTGTTGTAAACAGCTGAGCGCATGGTTGTTTTTGCAGCTGTTGCAGCCTTGGTTGCCATGTGCTGGGCACCCATCATACACAGGGAGCGCAGAATCAAAACAATAAGGGCGCTTATACACAGCTCCCAGGTAGACGAAGAGCTTAGGCTGCCTTCAATCATCTGCTGAAAATATCTACCCACAATAAGCATGAGGACGATGTTTGCCACAAGACTTATCCATTGCAGGACGACATTCAACACAATGGGTCGCTTAGCTTGGGTCACATAAGCCATAAGGCGTTTGTTGAACATAGGGACTTCTTTCTCTGTACAGAAAAACACCCACAAAGTAGCTGGTCTTATACGTATGAGGCACTCGCGGTGCGCCCAAACCTACAAGAGAACACTACCTTGGGGTGATCTGTTGTTGCTATATACCATCATTCGATTCAAAGGAGCTGGAATGAGGGAACCTCACGCCGGCCTGTATCGAATGATGCATCATTGTATAGTACTACGACTCGTTAGAATCGCTTGGACCTTTTACCATAAAACCAAAGTAAATGACATGAGCAATCCAAACAACGGCCATCAAATATACTGCGTGCCTATGCGCCTGCATAAGGAAGGCAGACAGGCCCATGATTAGGGTAACAGGAATAAGGATGCTCATCTTTTGGCGTGGAGTCATGGTGCGCTTAGTAACAAAGCTTTCAAATACAGATTTGTATAGCTTGGTTGCCTTGAACCACTGCTCCAATCGTTCAGACGAGCGAGCAAAACAAAAGGCTGAAACAAGGACAAAGGGTGTGGTGGGAAGTACAGGAAGCATGGCTCCTATAAGACCTAGACCAAAGAACAAAAAGCCAGCAACAGCCCAGGCAGCACGGCATACCTTGCGCTTGGAGCGCTTACAGCTGCCTGACTGCTCATCTAAGGCAGCCTGATTGCAGTCACATGTTGGACTGGGGGTTTGAGGATCGGTCATATCTACTCCTAAGGGGTAAAAACGGATTATTGCTCTTCAAGAACTACTTAGTCTACCAGGAATGTAGACGTATTACGTGCAAACTCGAAGCTTATCTCTACCGAGGTGCTTATTTCTATAGTACGAGCTTATGCAAGCTCGTACATGCGTCCTGCACGTGCACAATTAGTAAGCCTTGGGTTACAATACTAACAGACAAGAGGCTAAAGCTAAGAGTTCAAACACGAGTTTTACATCATGAAACATGGATTCTATACCCTTTCGCCTTTCTATAATATTCTGTTAGTGAATAGATTGTTTCTATTACATAAAAGCCTAAACTAGCCCAGAATAGGTAGTGCTCACATCTGCCCTGCGCACCACAAAAATAAACTTACGCGCATAGTCTAAGCTTCGCCACTCCCCTACTAAGGAGCCACATCTTGCTACCACACAGGGGAATTTAGCTCTATCCCGCAAAGCACATACAGCCTAAGCAGTATATACTAGGGAAAACAATACGCATTACCCATAAGCTTGCAACAGGACATGGCAGGAGAAAAACTCGTATGAAACTTCTTTTTGCTTCAGACATACATGGATCAGCATACTGGTGTGACAAGGTGCTCGAGGCCTTTGAGGAACATCAGGCAGATCGCCTTGTTTTGTTAGGTGATCTTTTGTATCACGGACCTCGCAACAGTCTTCCGGGAGGTCACAACCCCCATGCTGTCGCCGATTTGTTAAACCTCTATGCTGACAAGATTATTGCTGTTCGCGGCAACTGCGATGCCGAAGTGGACCAGATGATGTTAGATTTTCCTTGTATGGCCGACTATGCCCTGATAGTCACACCCGAAAACACTACCATCTTTGCCACACATGGCCATATTTACAGCCCACATAATCATCCCAAACTCGGAGAACATGCCTATTTTGTATCGGGACACACCCACATTAAGGTACTTGAAGAGCGAGATGGCATACAGTATGTAAATCCTGGCAGTGCCGCCCTGCCTAAGGACGGCAGCCACTCCTATGCCCTGTATGATGCAGGTGTCTGTAGCCTACACTGCTTTAAGGACGAGTCTTAAAGCTTATTGGCACAAAAACACAACAAGCCCGTAGCCGTATCGAATAGCTTCACTCGATACAAAAGCTACGGGCTTGTTTTTTGGCTTATAGGACAAAAAGTGTGTTTTTTGATACCAACCGTAGTTTTTTAGGTTCTTGATGTCTGACCTACACAGAACATAGTAAACACTGCGAATAGGAGCCTACCGTAGCTAGAGATGTCCTGATAGGGCCCTTTAAAGCCCTAGGCGGCATTGTTGCTATTGAGTGTATTGCCTATAAAAATCTAAATAGCTAGGGAATTTGTGTAACCCTCTAAGTAATTACCCAATTTTTTCCTTATTTTAAGCACCTCACCTGGGGTAACAATCAATTCCATACACACTTTATGTCCAGGTAAAAATCTCATTTAAAATGAGATTTAGGCATGAAAAAGGGCCCGTCACCTGGGGTAACGAGCCCTATCTGTACACACTTTTTGTCCTATACCTCTGTTTTTTTATAAACTGAAAGCTGAGTCATTCGTAATCACGTAGACGCAGCGTGCATCAGCATGAGGCTCTTAGGCCTGCTGTCTGTGCGCTTCGTACATGACAAGGGCTCCAGCAATGGCAGCATTAAGAGATTCAATGCTACCAAACATAGGAATAGTAAGGCGTAGGTCTGCGAGGCGCAGGCACTCATCGGACACACCCTGGCCTTCGTTTCCTACAACAAAGGCAATAGGTTTACTCAGGTCTGCCTGGGTATATATGCAAGCATCATCAAGGCTGGTCACAGCCACGTGGGCTCCCTGAGCATGGGCTAGATCAAAGGCTTCCTGAGCGCTTGGTACATGCAGTATAGGTATACGAAAGAGCGATCCTGCTGTAGAGCGTACTACCTTAGGAGCATAGCAGTCGCAGGTACCTTTAATCATAATAACGCCACCAAAACCTGCTGCATCAGCCGTACGTATGAGAGTACCCACATTACCAGGATCCTGTAGACGATCTAAGATAAGAAGGTTCTTGCTCCTACCCCGGGTAGATACATCTTCAGGTGTGGTATGTGGTATGGCCACAACGGCCATCACTCCCCTGCTGGTTTCTGTACTTACCAGATCCTCAAACAGTTCAGGGCTTAGTTCGTAGTAGTTCAACTGACTTGAATCATGTGGAGCAACAACAGAGGGAAGATTATCCCAACAGCCCTGTTTTACTACGATGGCTTCAATAGAGGCTCTACAAGACCAGGCTTCTTCAATCAGGTGCCCTTCTTCAATTAAAAAAAGCTGCTGCTCCTGGCGATGGCGACGCTTAAGAAGCTTTGCCATCGACTTGTAGGTCTTATTGTCGCGGGAATGAATTTCTAAAATCACATACTCTCTTTTCTCATACAGCGGGCATGCATCACACCAGATGATTCATACCTGTTTTGTGCCTTGTATCAGACAAGGCACATGCCACAAAAGGGGCAATACGACACAGGGATGCTGTCAGTCATGATGCTATCCCCTAAGGTGTTACGGCAGTCCTTGTAGACACAGGTTTCAAGAATACCTGTTCGCGGATTAGGTGAGCTGCGAATGCTGTAGACAATACGATAGGACTCAAAGGGAAGCTCTATCTGCTCACTGGCGTCTAGCAGTGCTGGACAGCTGTGTGTGCTTACCTGTTGTGTATGCTGAGTCATACGATGACCCAGCCTTTACGCTTCGCCCAAGGCAGGTTGATCAACGCAGAATAAGTTAACCAAATTAACCAACATGTCTACGGTAGTTTCCAAGGCGCGTACAGGAATAAATTCACGCTCTGAGTGGAACTGCACACCACCGGTTGCGATATTAGGGCAAGGAAGACCCCTAAAGGAAAGCTGGGCGCCGTCGGTGCCGCCACGAATGGGGCATACTTCAGGAGTAATGCCTGTTTCCTTATAAGCATGCAACACATTGTCGATCAAGAAACGGCAGTCTTCAAAGGATTCGACCATGTTTTTATACTGGTCGGTAATTTCTACACGAATAAGTTCCTTACCGTGACGTTCGTTAATATAGTCGGCAATTTTTTGCATACGCTCTTTACGCTCAGCAAAACTTGTGGTGAAGAAGTCGCGGATGATGTAGGTGCACACAAGACCTGAGGCAGTGCCTTCCACTGAGAAGGGATGATAGAAGCCTTCGTAGCCATCGGTGTGCTCTGGACGCTCAAAGCCAGGAATCATACGTTCGAATTCATGCAGAAGGGTGATGGCGTTAATCATAACACCCTTGGCAGAACCGGGATGAATCATAACACCATCGATATATACCTTTGCCTGAGCTGCATAGAAACACTCGTAGTTAAACTTGCCTAAGGCATCGGTGTCGAGGGTGTAGCACCAGCGTGCCCCAAAGGCGTCTAGGTCGAGTAAGCGAGCACCGTGGCCAATTTCCTCATCAGGAACAAAGGCCAGCTTGAGGGTAGGGTGCGTAAGCTCGGGATGTTCTAAATAGCGTGCAACAAGGGCGATGATTTCTGCAATGGCAGCCTTGTCATCGGTTGAAAGCAAGGTAGAACCATCGGAACAGATGATATCTTCTCCTACAAATTGGTTCAAATAGGGGCACTCTTGGGGTGTGGTATACACTTCCCTACCGTCTACTACACCAGCAACAAGATTGCCGCCTTCGTAGTGCACAATATGAGGGCGCACGCCTGAAGCACAGCAGTCAAAGGATGTATCCAGGTGGGCACAAAAGCCTAGTGCAGGCAGATGCTCAAGACCAGGGCTTGCAGGAAGCGTGGCTGTTACATAGGCATGCTCGTCACAAACAACATCGCTCAAGCCCAGAGCAATTAAGTCATCAGCTACAACACGTGCCATGTCATGCTGGCAAGGTGTGGACGGAGTTTCGTCAAAGTTTTCTGGATCAGACTGGCTGTCGGTCTGTACATAGCGCATGAAGCGCTCTACAACATCTGATACAGGCTGGTCACAACTAGCTATAGTCATAGGAATATCCTCCTAGATATCTCAAGGGCCCTGCATGAGTGAAGGCCAAGGGGTTTTTTAAGCGTTTTGCTCTTGTGCAAAGAAGCCTACCAAATGCTCCAACACGTCTACCGTGGATTCCAGGGCAGAAACAGGGATGTATTCACGAACAGAATGGAACTGGGTGCCACCCGTTGCGATATTAGGACACGGAAGTCCCCTAAAGGAAAGCTGGGCGCCGTCAGTGCCACCACGAATAGCAACAACACGTGGGTCAATGCCAGCACGACGATTGCTCTCAAGGGCATGTTCGATCAAGAAGGGGCAATCCTTAAAGCTCTCAGCCATATTGCGATACTGGTCGATAATTTCAAGGCGCAGGGTATCTGCTCCATAACGAGCGTTCATAAAGGCAACGCCACGCTCTAGCAAGGCTGCGCGCTCAGCAAAAGAATCGCTGTTGTGATCGCGTACGATATAGGTCAAACAAGCCTGGGCTGCATTACCAGATATTTCGGAAGGATGGAAAAAGCCTTCGTAGCCTTCGGTATATTCTGGGCGCTCATTACGTGGAAGCAGGTCATCAAATTCCTGCAAAAGTGTAAGGGCGTTAACCAGGATGTTTTTAGCAGTACCTGTATGCACAGACGTACCACGAGCAGTAATTCGTGCTTCGCTGGCGCTGAAACATTCATAGTTAAATTCGCCAAGTTCTCCACCATCAACGGTGTAACACCAGCGTGCACCAAACTGTTCTATATCAAGAAGACTTGCACCGTGGCCGATTTCTTCATCAGGAACAAAGGCAACTTTAATGCAGGGGTGCAGAACAGAAGGATTGCTCTTTAGGCGGGCAAGCAAAGACATAATTTCTGCAATGCCTGCCTTATCATCAGCAGCCAAGAGAGTTGCGCCATCTGAGCAAATAATGTCTTGGCCGATAAACTGGTTAAGATAGGGACTGTCCTTGGGACATGTTTCAATTGTCACACCCTTATGAACGCCGGCAACAAGATTGCCTCCTTCGTAGTGAACGATATGAGGGCGAACAGGGCTGCCGGGTGCATCAGGAGCAGTATCAAGGTGGGCACACAGGCCAAGAGCAGGAAGCTCTTCGAGGCCAGGGCTTGCAGGAAAACTCGCCGTGACATAGCAGTGTTCATCATGCATGATTTCAGTTGCACCAAGCTGCTCCAGTTCAGACACTAACATACGGGCAAGATCATGCTGAGAGGCCGTAGAAGGTGTTTGTCCTTCATTGTGGGGGTCAGATTGTGTAGGAATTTGCACATAGCGCAGGAAGCGCTCAACGACATCGCTGAGTGCCTTAGGCTGTGATTCGCTCATAAATCCTCCTTTATATACTATCGTGTATCTATCTGTTGTACCCCATTCGGGGCCAGCTCTACCAGGTCAGAGTGATGTATTTTCTTACTTTGTAACAATAGGAATCTTACACATACGGCTTGCAGGCATATACGGCTGCACCATAGCAGTATATATTTCACATTGCATCGCTATAAAAAAGAGGAGGGGGATAAGATTTCATCCCCCTCCATCCTGATTAGTATATATGTCATATGTACTGGCAAGCACCATGTGCCTCAGCAATAAGGCGTATAGCGCAAGCTTATAAAAGCTTTAAATTTAGGCGAGTTATAAGCGTATGCCGGCTATCGCACGATAGTGGATCCTATAAGCTCATATACTTCTCTTCCGTGCTCTGTGATGCCACGGGAGCGCGATGCAAGACCATCAAGCACGTCCTGGAAATCCCTTGGCAGACCATCGACAAATTGTAGGTCCTCGCCGGTCATAGGGTGAGTAAAGGCCAGGCGATAGGAATGCAAAAACTGACGTTCCAGGCCAAGCTGGGCCTTATCAGAACCCGTGCCATACATAGGATCTCCCACGCAGGCATGATGTATGTAGTTCATATGCACACGAATCTGATGCGTGCGACCGGTGAAAAGCTTGCAGTCTATGAGGGTAAATCCCTCGTCATGGCGACTCGGTTCA
>RCNH01000745.1_pt1 | contig 12394 bp, 11 predicted proteins | sample 2041161 | NCBI WGS metagenome assembly RCNH01 (sample SAMN09708215, study PRJNA481090) | Feces metagenome, whole genome shotgun sequencing project. | biome: feces | host: Leptonychotes weddellii | place: Antarctica: Sion Island | collected 2010-03-01 | reverse complement strand
GAAATCGAATGACGAACAGCGAAAACAAGTTGAGTTTTGAGCGAATATTTGATAAAATAATCGAATTAGATCAATCAAAAGCGAGGAAGTACATCATGCCGATTGTCGTTGTTGGAAATGTTTTTGTAGATATTAAGGGATTCCCGGATAATAAATATATTCCTGCTGGAAGAAATTCCGGCAGCGTGGAAACCGTACACGGCGGTGTGGGCCGCAATGTGGCAGAGGATATTGCCAACGTCGAACTGCGCCCGCGCTTTGTCAGCATGGTGGATGATACGGCCCAGGGACAGGAAGTCATTGAAAAGCTCAACAACCATAAAGTGGACACGCGCTACGTTGTTTCTGCGCCGGATGGAATGGGCAAGTGGCTGGCCATTTTTGACAGCACAGGAGATATTGCAGCTTCGATTTCCAAGCGCCCGAACATGGAGCCGATGGCGAGAATTCTGGAAGAAAAGGGCGACGAAATCTTTGCGGATGCGGACAGCATCGTAGTAGAGATTGACATGGACAAGGACATCATCAAGCAGGTGTTCAAATATGCCAAGAAATACAGCGTGCCGGTATTTGCTGTTGTGGCGAATATGACCATTGCCTCCCAGCGCCGCGATTTCTTCCAGTCCATTGACTGCTTTGTCTGCAATGAGCAGGAGGCGGGAATGCTTTTCGTGGAAGACTTCTCTCAGATGAGCCCGGAGGAACTGCGCGACAAGCTGTCTGAAAAGGTCATCAGCGCACGCATTCCGTCCATGATTGTGACGCTGGGCAGCAGAGGATCCGTATATGCGGACATGAAGGGCCTGAAGGGCATGTGCCCGGCCAAGAAAGTGGATGTGCAGGACACCACCGGTGCAGGAGATGCATTCTGCGCAGGTGCGTCCGTTGGCCTGACTTACGGCAAGACGATGGCGGAAGCGGTCGAAATTGGCACGAAGCTCGCGTCTTCTGTGCTGAGCCTTTCCGAGAATGTCTGCCCGCGTTTCCTGCCCAGCGAACTGGGACTGGATGTACAGATTTAAAAAAGGCGGGGTGATTCCCGCCTTTTATTTTTGAAATAGCTTTATCTTATATGATATGAGATTAAAAAAGCCCCCCGATACTTCTGTATCGAGGGGCTTTTATGGCGCACCCGAAAGGAGTCGAACCTTCGGCCTACCGCTTAGGAGGCGGTCGCTCTATCCTACTGAGCTACGGGTGCAGAATTCCGCTGCCGACCGAAAAAAGACGACATGACGTTCATCGATTCTCTATTATAGGGGAAGACAGCGGAAAAGTCAATTTAATTGTGAAAAATCGGGAGAAAAAGCGGTCAGTCGCCCAAAGAGATGCCCATGCTGCGTGCGGCTCGGATGGCCTGTGCATCGGCAGGAACAAATTTTGTCTTTCCGGCGACGTCGGAGAGCGGGTTGTGAGAAACGGTGCTTCCGACCATAGCGACGGCCTGTCCGTAGTTTTCTGCGGCAATCAGCTGAGCAGCGTGGACGCCGAAAACTGTGGAGAGCATCCGGTCATATGCGCTGGGAGAACCGCCGCGCTGCACATGCCCCGGAACAACGGCGCGGGATTCGACGCCGACCAGCTGTTCAAGCTGTTTGGCGATACGGTCGGCAATGCCGTTGAAATGCTGTTCCTGACGGAGAGCGAGACGCTCTTTTTTCTTCATTCCTGCTTCTTCAATGCTCATGGCGCCTTCGGCAACGGCGACGATGGAGAAGGCTTTGCCTGCGTCGGCACGGCGCCTGACGGCATCAGCGACAACGTTGATGTCGTAAGGAATTTCCGGCAGAAGAATGATGTCTGCCCCTCCGGCAATGCCGGAGTAGAGCGTCAGCCAGCCCGCTTTGTTGCCCATCAGCTCAATGACCATGCAGCGGCCTTGGCTGGCGGCGGTGGTGTGGATGCGGTCGATGACGTCGGTGGCGATGTCCACGGCGGTGTGGAAGCCAAACGTTACGTCGGTTCCCCAGATGTCGTTATCAATGGTTTTGGGCAGGCCGATGACGTTCAGCCCCTCTTCGGCAAGCAGGTTGGCGGTCTTGTGGGTGCCGTTGCCGCCGAGGGTGACCAGACAGTCCAGCTTCATTTTCTTGTAGTTGTCCTTCATGGCTTTGACCTTGTCCACGCGGTCTTCTCCGATGACGCGCATGTCCCGGAAAGGCGTGCGGTGTGTGCCGAGAATGGTGCCGCCGAGGGTCAGAATGCCGGAAAAATCGGAGCGATCCATTTCCTTATAGTTTCCGGAGATCAGACCGGCATAGCCGTCCTGAATGCCGATGATTTCTGCATCGAACAGGGAGTAGCTGGCGCGGGCAACGCCGCGAATACATGCGTTCAGACCGGGGCAGTCGCCGCCGCTGGTGAGAATGCCGATACGTCTTTTCATGATGAATCAAGCCTCCCGAATTGTTTGATTAGATTGCTTTTATTTTACCACCAAAGACGCGAAATTGACAAGCACAGAAGGAAAGACACCGGAATTTTGCGGGCAAAAGCGCAAACGTTGTCTGATGACTTATTCATGTCATACAAAACCTCCGGCGCGCTTTTGCTCAAAATCTTGACGGGGGCTGTCAGACGGTGATATACTGTTTACAGTATAAAGAGAATGGGTGCAAAGGGTTCTTCACCCGTTCGATTCACCCTTTGGAGGAAAATAAATGACAAGGCTCAGTGCATCGACGCTGCCTTCTGTGAAGACTGAACGTGGCATCGCGCCCCAGACGGAGCGCGTGATTCAATTTGGCGAAGGCGTCTTTCTGCGCGCTTTCTGTGACTGGATGATTGACGTGGCCAACGAAAAAGCCGGCATGGACGCCGGAGTGGTCATTGTGCGCCCGACAAACCATGCAAAACCGTCCCTGCTTGATGTGCAGGACGGGCTGTACACACTGCTGCTGCGCGGCAAGCAGGACGGACAAATCACACGTCAGGCCCGCGTGATTCAGAGTGTGACGCGTGTCGTTTCCGCTTACGGCGAATACGACCAGTATTTGGCGCTTGCACACGATAAAAATTTCCGCATTATCGTTTCTAATACGACGGAAGCCGGCATTACCTGTGAGGACAGTGATCAGTTTGACGATCAGCCGCCTGCTTCCTTTCCGGCCAAGCTGACGCGGCTTCTGTACGAGCGCTTTGAGGCGTTCGGCGGGGAAAAGGGCACGGGCTTTATTCTGCTGCCCTGCGAGTTGATTGACAATAACGGCAGAGCGCTTGAGGAATGCTGCCTCAGAACTGCCGAAAAATGGAACCTCAGCGAAGCGTTCAAAACGTGGCTGAAGGAAGAAAATGTGTTCTGCTCCACGCTGGTGGACAGAATCGTCACCGGCTATCCGCGCGGCGAGGATGAAGCGCTCTTTGAGGAGCTGGGCTACCGCGACGATATGCTTGATACGGCCGAGCCGTTTGGCCTGTGGGTCATCGAAGGGCCGGAAGGCATCGAAAAAGAACTACCTTTCCGCGAGGCGGGCTGTCCCGTGGTCTTCACCAGAGATGTTGCGCCGTACAAGCTGCGCAAAGTGAGGATGCTCAACGGTGCGCATACCTCCATGGTGCTGGGCGCATACCTTGCCGGATGCGAGACGGTCGGAGACTGTATGCAGGACGAAAACCTGCATACTTATATGAAAAAAGCGCTGTTTAACGAGATTATGCCGACGCTTGACCTGCCCCGTGAGGAGCTGGAGGCGTTTGCATCTGCGATTTTTGAGCGGTTCTCCAATCCGTACAATCGTCATCTGCTCTTATCCATTGCGCTCAACAGCCAGAGCAAGTTCAGGGCGCGCGTGCTGCCGACGATTCAGGCATATTGGAAGCGCAAAGGTGCGCTGCCTAAGATCCTGACGTTCTCAATGGCGGCATTTATTGCGTTCTATTGCGGCAAGAAACAGGCGGATGGCTCTTTTGCGGGCGTTCGCGAGGGTCAATTGTATCCGATTCAGGATGACCAGAAGGTGCTCGACTTTTTTGCAGCGCTTTCCGGAGAAATGCCGGAGACAGTCGCCCATGCCGTGCTGACCCATGCCGATTTCTGGGGAGAAGATCTGACAAAGAGCCTGCCGGGCTTTGAAGAAGCCGTGGCGGCAGCGCTTCGTGAGATTCAGGAAAAGGGCGCAAAAGCAGCCATTCAGGCGGTTGTGGAGGAAGCATGAGCATCAGGATTTCCGCAAGGGATAACGTAGCGGTGGCGCTTCATCCGCTGTACGCAGGCGAACAGCATCAGGGCGTGACGCTTCGAGAGGATATCCCCGCGGGCCACAAGTTTGCGCTGTGCGATATTGCGCCGGGGGAGAATGTCGTCAAGTATGATTTTCCCATCGGACATGCCTCTGCACCCATTTTAGCGGGGCAGTGGGTTCACACGCACAACGTCAAGACCAACTTGTCCGGCCTGCTCGAATACACTTATCAGCCGCATCCCTGCGCGCTGCCCGTTGACCGGGAAGCGTCGTTTGAGGGATATGTCCGCGAAGATGGGCGTGTTGGTATCCGCAATGAAGTGTGGATCGTCAACACAGTCGGCTGCGTCAACGGCACGGCGAAAACGCTCGAACATCTTGCACAGGAAGCCTACGGCAGCCGTGTGGACGGCATTCATTGCTTTGTCCATCCTTATGGCTGCTCTCAGCTGGGCGAAGATCATCAAAACACGCAGAAGCTCCTGGCAGCTATGGTGCGCCATCCGAATGCAGGTGCGGTGCTTGTGCTGGGGCTGGGCTGTGAAAACAACAATATTGGTGCATTCAAAAAAGTGCTGGGGGATGTAAACCCTCAGCGCGTCAAATTCCTCGTCACGCAGGACGTGGAGGATGAGGTTGAAGCAGGCATGGCAATTCTGGACGAGCTGACGCAGTATGCGTCGCAGTTCAGGCGTCAGCGCGTGCCGGCGAGCGAGCTGATTGTCGGCCTCAAATGCGGCGGAAGCGATGGCTTGTCCGGCATCACCGCCAATCCGCTGCTGGGCCGCGCGTCGGATATTCTGGCGCGATGCGGCGGCACGACGCTGCTCACGGAAGTGCCGGAAATGTTCGGCGCGGAGACGCTGCTGATGAACCGCTGCAAAGACGCAGCGACGTTTGAAAAGGCCGTCGCGCTTATCAACGATTTTAAAGCATACTTCATTCGTCATGGCCAGGAAGTCTATGAAAATCCGTCTCCCGGCAACAAGGCGGGCGGCATCACCACGCTGGAGGACAAGTCGCTTGGCTGCACGCAGAAGGGCGGCACGGGCGAGGTGAAGGACGTTCTGAGCTATGCGGAGCAGGTGAAGGAAAAAGGGCTGAATCTGGTTCAGGGGCCGGGCAACGACCTGTGCGCAATTACGGCGCTGATGGCGTCCGGCGCGCAGATGATCCTGTTCACGACGGGCCGCGGAACGCCTGTGGGTGCGCCTGTGCCGACGGTGAAGGTGTCAACGAATACGCCGCTGTTTACGAAAAAGCACAGCTGGATTGATTTCAATGCAGGCGTGCTGGCGGAAGGCGCGGCGATGGACGAAACGGCAGAGCGGTTCTTTGAAAAAATTCTGTCCGTGGCATCGGGCGAAAAGACAAAGAGCGAACAGCACAATTTCCGCGAAATCGCCATTTTCAAAGACGGCGTCACGCTTTAAAGCAAATCAACAAGCCCATATCCGCTGATGGCGGAGTAAATAAAAACATTGCATTGTAAGGAGGAAATACCCATGAAAAAGTTTATGGACGAGGACTTCCTGCTTGAAAATGATGTGGCCAAGAAGCTGTATCACGATTATGCAGAGAATATGCCGATCTACGATTATCACTGCCATATCTCCCCGAAGCTGATCTACGAGAACCACAAGTTCGAGAACATCGGTGAGCTGATGCTCGGCGGCGACCATTACAAGTGGCGCGTGATGCTTTCCAACGGCGTGGATGAGAAGTATATCCGCGGCGATGCGAGCTGGCTGGAAAAGTGGAAGGCGTTTGCTGGCTGCATGAAATACTGCGTCGGCAACCCGATGTATCACTGGACGCACCTCGAGCTGCGCCGTGTGTTCGGCATTGAGGATATCCTCAGCGAGAAGACCGCCGAGGACATCTGGAACCGCGCCAACGCGCTGCTCCAGAAGGACGAGTATCGCTGCCGCGGCCTGATCGAGAAGTTTGGCGTCAAGCTGATCTGCACGACGGACGATCCGGTGGATGATCTGGAGTATCAGAAGAAGCTGGCGCAGGAAGAGACGTCCTTCAAGGTCTATCCGGCATGGCGCCCCGACAAGGTCATCAACATTGACCGCGGCGGCTTCGTAGAGTATATGAACCTGCTCTCCCGTGTCTCCGGCATTCACTGCCTGAGCCTGCAGAGCATGATGAAGGCGCTGGAAAGCCGTCTGGATTACTTCCACGCCTGCGGCGCACGTCTGGCTGACCACGGCATGGACACGCTGCCCTACGGTGTGCCGTCTACGCACATTGCGGGCGAAGCGTTCAGGAAAGCCATGAGCGGCGCACCGCTGACCAAGGAAGAAATCGCTTCCTACAAGACCTATGTGCTCATTGAGCTTGGCCGCATGTATAAAGAGCGCGGCTGGGTGCAGCAGTATCACATCGGCGCGCTGCGCAACAACAACCCGCGCATGTTTGAAACGTATGGCCCGGACGTCGGCTTCGACTCCGTCAACGACCAGAACATTGCGGAGAACCTGTCCCACCTGATGGCGGATCAGGAGCGCGACGGCAACCTGCCCAAGACCATTTTGTACTGCCTCAACCCGAAGGACAACTACGTTATCGGCACCATGCTGGGCAACTTCCAGGGCGAAGGCATTCCGGGCAAGATCCAGTTCGGTTCCGGCTGGTGGTTCTGCGATCAGCAGTTCGGCATGATTGAGCAGATGAAGTCTCTGGCTTCTCTGGGCCTGCTGGGCCGTTTCGTCGGCATGCTGACGGACTCCCGTTCCTTCATTTCCTATACGCGTCACGAGTACTTCCGCCGCATCCTGTGCAACCTGATTGGCCACTGGGTAGAGAATGGCGAGTATCCCGAAGATTATGAGACGCTTGGCGAACTGGTGAAGGGCATTTGCTACAACAATGCAGTCGAGTATTTCGGCATGAAGGTGGACTAAGATGCAGACATTTGTTGAACAGGGCGCTCCGGAGTTCATCGAGCTGGGCGGCGGCACGAGAAGAAAAATTCGCTGCCACAATCAGGAAATGATGCTCGTCGAAGTCAATTTTGATTCCGACGCTGTTGGTGCGGATCACAGCCATCCGCACACGCAGATTTCCTATGTGCTTGAAGGCGAGTTTACCTACCACATCGAGGGTAAGGCATACAGCATGAAGAAGGGCGACTCCATTGTTGTGGATGGCGGCAAGGTGCATGGCTGCACCTGCTTGAAGGCCGGAACGCTGCTGGATGTATTCTCTCCGATGCGCGAGGACTTTGTCGGCTGATTTGCGGTTTTCGCCCATTGGGCGTAAACATATATGGAAGATTACAAGGAGGAAAACTATCATGGATATGATGCAGCAGCTTTCTAAGATCGGCATTGTGCCGGTTATTGCGCTGGATGATGCGGCGGATGCTGTGCCTGTTGCCAAGGCCCTGATCGAGGGCGGCCTGCCCTGCGCGGAGGTCACCTTCCGCACGGCGGCGGCGGCTGACGTCATCAAGGCGATGAGCGAGAATTTCCCGGAGATGCTGGTTGGCGCGGGCACCGTGCTGACCTGCGAGCAGGTGGACCGTGCGGTTGCGGCCGGCGCGAAGTTCATCGTTTCCCCGGGCCTCAATCCCACCACTGTTAAGCATTGCCAGGAGATCGGCGTGCCGGTTTGCCCGGGCACTGCGAACCCCAGCGATATCGAGCTTGCGCTCTCTCTGGGCCTGAAGAACGTGAAGTTCTTCCCGGCTGAAGCGGCTGGCGGCCTGAAGTACATCAAGTCCATCGCTGCGCCTTACGGAGACGTGAAGTTCATGCCGACCGGCGGCGTCAACGAGAAGAACCTGCTGGACTACCTCTCCTTCAATAAGATCCTCTGCTGCGGCGGCAGCTGGATGGTTCCGAAGGATGCTGTTGCGGCGAAGGATTGGGACCGCATTCGCGATCTGACTTCTTCTGCTGTGCAGCTGATGCTCGGTCTGGAGATCGCGCATGTGGGCATCAACTCTGCTGATGAGGCTGAGGCGATGGACACCGCCAGCAAGCTGTGCAAGCTGCTGGGCTGGACGATGAAGGTTGGCAACAGCTCCATCTTCGCCGGCACGGGTGTCGAGGTCATGAAGACGCCGTTCCGCGGCACGAAGGGCCACATCGGCATCAAGACCAACTTCATTGAGCGCGCACAGGCGTACCTCGAGCGTCAGGGCTTCGAGTTCGATCCGAGCAGCGCTTCCGTGAAGGACGGCAAGCTCAAGGCGATCTACCTCAAGGACGAGATCGCGGGCTTCGCTCTGCATCTGGTGCAGAAGTAATTTTGCAGTAAAAAACGGGAACCGCTTGGCGGCTCCCGTTTTTTGTATTCTTTTGACGTATATGCTTCTTTTATGTTTTGAAAGGATTTCGGGAAAAGAAATCTGAAAATGAAATTCCCAAGCAGGTATGAACGGCAGCTCATCGTTCTCCCAAATTCTGCCACATGCTTTACGCAGACAAAGAGCGGATGGACTTTCAGGCGGGCTTGTAGTATGATAAAAATTGAAAGGAGCTGCACATGCTTTTGAAAACAGGCGGGTGCAGAACGTGAATATGGTCAGACCGATTTGTAAAGATGTATTCTTTTTAGGCATGAAGGCCGAAAAAGCCACGGTTAAAGATGTGCCCATTGCAAACGATCTTCTGGAAACCCTGAAAGCACACGAAGAAGAGTGCGTCGGCATGGCAGCCAATATGATCGGAGAGAATAAGCGCATCATTGCTGTCAATGATGAGGGCAATTACCGCCTGATGCTGAATCCGGAGATCATCCGAAAAGAAGGCCCGTTTGAAGCGGAAGAGGGCTGTCTGTCGCTCACGGGTACAAGAAAGACCCAGCGCTTTGAAACGATTGTTGTGCGCTATCAGACAGTGACATTCAAAAAGCAGGAGAAGCGCTTTACAGGCTGGACGGCACAAATCATTCAGCATGAAGTCGATCACTGCGAGGGCATCATCATTTAAAAAGCATTTTTTTCAGGACGTATGAGCGCCATTTCATACTCATAGAGCTTTTCATTCAGCTGCTTTGCTTTTCCGGTTTTCACAAAACCGTTTTTTGTGTACAGCTGACAGGCGGCGCTGTTGCTGGACAGAAGCCAGAGGGTCGGCGTATCTGTACACTGCATGATGGCAAAATGGAGGAGCTGCGTGCCATACCCGCTGCGCTGCTTCTCTGGGAGAATGTAAAGATTTTCAATCAGGCTTCCGAATATGGAAACGATTCCGACGGGAATTTCATCAATCAGCATAAAAACCTGTTTGCCTAATTCGATTTCTTTGCGCAGATAGGTTGTCTGTGCTGCTGGCGTGTGCTTTTCGACGAACTCTGCCGAACAGAAAGCGCGGTGGGATTCTTTCCATGATGCAGAATGAATGGCGCCCGCCGCTTCGATATTGAAATTGTTTACCGGAACAATCATATTTTTCCCCTTAAACTTAAAAAGCGGCAGCACCTGAAACTTCGGGTGCTGCTATTTTATGATAGGATTTCTTAGGCTTTGGAGAACAGCATGACCGTCTCAACTGCGCCAGTCCAGCAGAACATGTCCACACACTGAACACGTTCGGCTTTATAACCGCCTTCTGTCAGCAGCTTGGCATCGCGGGCCAGCGTCGGTGCGCCGCAGGAAACATAGACGACGCGGCGGGGCTGAGCGGCGAGGATAGCCTCCAGAACGGCAGGCTCACAGCCTTTGCGGGGCGGGTCGAGCACGATGACGTCGGGATGGAGGCCGTTTTTGACCAGCTTGGGCAGAAGATCTTCCGTTGCGCCAGTCATGAATTCTGCGTTTTCAATATGGTTGCGGCAGGCATTGGCGTTAGCGTTTTCGATGGCCTGCGGCACAATTTCAATGCCGATGACGCGCTTGGCTTTTTGTGCGAGCAGCAGGGAGATGGTGCCCGCGCCGCAGTAAGCATCTACAACCGTCTCTGCTCCTGTGAGCTGGGCAAAGTCCAGCGCGAGGCCGTAGAGCTTTTCGGTTTGTTCCGGGTTGACCTGGAAGAAGGACAGCGGCGAAACCGAGAAGCGCAGGCCGCGGAGCGTGTCTTCCATTGCAGCTTCACCCCAGAGCACACGGATATCCGTGCCGAGGATGACGTTTGTGCGCTTTGCGTTGATGGACAGGCAGACGCTGTACAGCCCGGGCACGGCACGGCGGAGCTTTTGCAGGAGGGCGTCTTTCTTGGGGATCTCCGCAGACGTCACAACAATCACGACCATCAGCTGGCCGCTGGTTGTGGAGCGGGTCATGATGTGGCGCACAAGGCCGCGGTTTGTCTTTTCGTCATAGGCGGGCACATGATTTTCCTTCATCCATGCCAGAACGGCCTGAACGGCATTGCGGGAATCTTCGCCCTGAATGCGGCAGCCTGTATCGGGCAGGGAGATGAGGTCATGGCTGCGCGGAGCAAAGAAGCCGCACGCAGGCTCACCCTGCACGGAAGCGACGGGGTATGCGCCTTTATTGCGATAGGCGAAGGGATGATCCATGCCCAAAACCGGCGGTACTTCAATAGAAAGGCCGCCGACGCGCTCCAGAAGATCCTGCACCTGACGGCGTTTAAAAGCGAGGGTTGCATCATAGGTCATGTGCTGGCAGACGCAGCCGCCGCAGCGGCGGTAGACAGGGCAGAAAGGCTCGACGCGATCCGGGCTTTTTGTGAGCAGTTTGTCTACGCGGCCAAACGCAAAGCGCTTTTCCGGCTTGACAATACGAACAAGGGCCGTTTCTCCGGGCAGAAGGCCGGGCACAAAGACGGCCATACCCTCGTGGCGGCAGACACCCTGCGCATCCTGACCAAAGGATTCGCAGGTCATTTCAAATACGCTGTTTTTGGCGAGCATCCGGTTTCTCCATTTCTGAGTTGGTGAGAAAAAGAAAGGGGCTGACGGTCAGCCCCCTTCATAAGATCGGTGAAGTTCACATGATCCGCCCGTATTACAGGGAGTTAATCATGTTATACAGCGAGAGATTAAATTCACGCTTCTGCTGGAGCGCCATCGAGATGGGCATGTAGTACACGCGGCCATCCTTGATGCCGATGACCTGATTGCCGATGCCGTTGCGCAGCAGGTTGACAGCCAGATTGCCCGCTTCAAATGCGAACCAGCTGTCGTAAGCAGACGGCGTGCGGCCGCGCTGGCTGTAACCGATGACAGTCGGGCGGGCTTCACAGTTGGCCTTGTATTTGAGAATCTTGGCGAGCATCGCGGTAGAAATCTGCTCGTCTTCATGGATGCCCTTGACGCCCTGCTCAATGAGGTAGTGCTGCCAGTCGGTGGGGCGCATGGAGTCCCACGCACCTTCTGCAACGACAACCGTTGCACGCGGGCTGCCTATTTCGATCAGGCGGGAGAGCCTGTCGGCGGCGTCCTGAATGGACCACGGAACCTCAGGCACGAGGCAGATTTCTGCGCCGGTGCCGGCACAGGTCTTCAGCGCGATATCGCCGCAGTGACGACCCATTACCTCAACGACGGCGGGACGGTCATGGGAACGGCTGGTGGCGCGGATGGCGCGAACGTCTTCCACGCAGGAGTTGACCGCAGTATCATAGCCGAGGGTCATCTCGGTATAAGGCAGGTCGTTGTCGATGGTGCCGGGGATGCCCACGCAGGGAATGCCCAGTTCGCACAGGTGCATAGCGCCATGCAGGGAGCCGTCGCCGCCGATGGTGACGATGCCTTCGATGCCCATTTCGCGAATGTTGTTGGCTGCATGCATACGCATCTCGGGACGCAGGAAGTCCAGGCAGCGCGCGGTGCGCAGATAAGTGCCGGGCTGATCCGCGATATCCAGAACGGTGTCCAGATCCAATTCGACCATGTCGTCTTCGATGTTGTTGTTCTTGCACAGAACACCGTTGTAGCCGCGCTTAATGCCGATCAAGGACATGCCGTAGTAGCGGGCGGACCGCGCCACGGACATAACCGCAGCGTTCATGCCCGGCGCATCGCCGCCGGATGTCAGAACTGCAATTCGACGCATAGAATTTCCTCCTCTTATAACAAGGACAGATTGCCCATTGAAGATTGTTCAGTTTGGAAGTTTGGGATGGACAACGAGTGCTTTGTGCGCATCCCATTTGATGTCATTATACTCTGATTTCTGTGGGGAAGTCAATACATGCAACCTATGCTTGTTTATTTTTTAATGAAGTGAATCGGAACGGCCTAAACAGCTGAATCAATGCCGGAGAAAAAAGCGCCTTGATGCGTGCCGAAAG
>RCNH01000744.1_pt1 | contig 12395 bp, 10 predicted proteins | sample 2041161 | NCBI WGS metagenome assembly RCNH01 (sample SAMN09708215, study PRJNA481090) | Feces metagenome, whole genome shotgun sequencing project. | biome: feces | host: Leptonychotes weddellii | place: Antarctica: Sion Island | collected 2010-03-01 | reverse complement strand
CCTTTCTTCTTATACGCTGGAGGCTCTGGCTGCCCTGATGAAGGAAATGGGTCAGCCTGCTTTCCGCGCAAAACAGATTTTTCACTGGATCCACCAAAAGCAGATTACCGAGTTTTCTGCCATGACAGACCAGCCCAAAACCCTGCTGGCCAAATTGGAAGAATCCTTTTACATTGCAGCGCCGGATATTCAGCGGCGGCAGCAGTCGAAAGACGGCACGGTGAAGTACCTGTTCCGCCTGAAGGACGGCAACTGCATTGAAACGGTGGTTATGCGCTACAGCTACGGCAATACTGTGTGTGTGTCCACGCAGGTGGGCTGCCGCATGGGCTGTCGGTTCTGCGCATCCACGCAGGCGGGCAAGGTGCGGGATCTGGAGGCAGGGGAGATTGCCGCTCAGATTTATACCGCGCAGCGGGATATCGGCGAGCGCATTTCCCATATTGTGCTCATGGGCATCGGCGAACCTTTGGACAACTTTGAGCAGGTGATGAATTTCCTGTCCATCATCTCCTCACCGGATGGCGTAAACATTGGTATGCGCAACATCAGCCTGTCCACCTGCGGCCTTGTACCGCGAATTGATGAGCTGGCCCAGAAGAAACTGCAAATCACTCTGTCGGTATCGCTGCACGCGCCCAACAATGCAATGCGCAGCAGTATGATGCCGGTAAACGATGCTTTCCCGGTGGAGGAACTGATCGCGGCCTGCCGTCGGTATCAGAAAACCACGGGCCGGCGCATCAGCTTTGAATATTCCCTGGTGCGCGGCGTAAACGACAGTGAAGCCACTGCACGGCAGCTGGCACATCTGATCAAGGGTATGGGCGCACATGTGAATCTGATTCCCATTAACCCGGTGGACGGCAGCCCGTATTCTGCTACGGATGCTCAGAACGTGAAACGGTTCCAGCAGCTGCTCACGGATCTGGGCGTGAATGCCACTGTACGCCGTCGTTTGGGACAGGATATCAGTGCAGCCTGCGGTCAGCTGCGCCGGGAAGAAACCATGGCAAGGGAGGAAGCGAAGTGAAGCTCGCTGCAAAAACCAATATTGGCCATCGCGAGGAGAATCAGGACAATTACCGTGCAGCCCGCCTGGATGACGGGTCGGCATGGGCACTGGTCTGCGATGGTATGGGCGGCCCCAAGGGCGGCAAGCTGGCGGCTCAGCTGGCGGTGGAAACGCTGCAAAAGCGTTTTTTGCAGGGCCTGGGAACCTTGCCTGCCGGTGATGAAATGACCTTCTTGCTGGCCAGCCTGCGCCAGGCCAATGTGCAGGTATATCATGCGGCGCAAAAGGGCGGCGAAAATCATAATATGGGCACTACAGCCGTGTGCGCTCTGGTGCGCCGCGGCACTGCACATCTGGCGCACGTGGGCGATTCCCGCGCATATCTGTGCCGCGCCGGCCGTGCTCAGCAGCTGACACGGGATCACTCGGTGGTGCAGGAAATGCTGGAAAGCGGAAGCATCACCCCGCAGGAGGCCCTCAATCATCCGGATAAGCACCTGATTACCCGTGCACTGGGCGTGGAAAGCGTGGCAGAGCCGGAATATGCAAGCTGTGCGGTTCAGCCGGGCGATGTGATTCTGCTGTGCAGCGATGGATTGTCCAATGTGGTTTCAGAAGAAGAGATGGGCAGCATTGCGGCGTCTGTGCCTTTCTTTGAACTGCCTGATGCACTGGTGGAAAAAGCATTGGCATCGGACGGACGGGATAACATCACTGTGGTTGTGATGGGGATAGAACCGGAGGAAGAAGCACTATGAGCGAGTTGATCGGCAAAAAGCTGGAAGGCCGCTATGAACTGCTGGAACTGATCGGCGTAGGCGGTATGGCCAACGTCTATAAGGGCAGGGATCTGAAAACCGACAACATTGTTGCGGTCAAGATTCTTCGGCGCGAGTTCATGGAAAATGCAGAACTGGTGCGGCGCTTCAAAAATGAATCCAAGGCCATTTCTATTTTGGATCACCCCAATATTGTTAAGGTCTTTGATGTATCAGTGGATGATAAACTGCAGTTTATCGTTATGGAATATCTGGACGGTATCAACCTGAAGGAATATATGAACCGGCGCGGCGGCCGCCTGACCTGGAAGGAAACGCTGCACTTTGTACAGCAGATTCTTCTGGCATTGGAGCACGCCCACAGCAAGGGCGTGGTTCATCGGGACATCAAGCCCCAGAACGTGATGCTGCTGGCAGACGGTTCTCTGAAAATGATGGATTTCGGCATTGCCCGGTTCTCCCGTGCAGAGAGCCAGCCGGTCAGTACAAAGGCCATCGGATCGGTGCACTACATCAGTCCCGAGCAGGCACGCGGTGAGGAAACCGGTGCCCCGGCGGATATTTATTCCGTGGGCATTATGTTGTACGAAATGCTTTCCGGTCAGTTGCCCTTTGAATCGGACGATGCCGTAAAGGTTGCAATCAAGCAGATTGCGGATACTGCAAAGCCGCTGGGCGAGGTTGCGCCCGATGTACCAAAGGCATTACAGGACATTACAGCACGCGCTATGGCCAAGGATCCAAGCAAGCGATACCAGAGTGCCCGGGCCATGCTGAATGATATTGAAGAATTCAAAAAAGATCCCAGTATCCGCTTTGAGTATGAGTACCTGACGGATACGGAACCAGAGAGGTATTTTGGTAAAGTGGTTAAACAGACAAAATCTTCTTCCCAAAAGGCAGAGCCTCGTGCAGAGGCTAAGCGCAGCCGTAAACCGGCACGTTCCAAAAAGCGTCATATCACCGTATTGCCGGTACTGGCAGGCATGGCCGTGGCATTCGCCATTGGCTCGGCGATTCTTTGCTATATGATTTTTGCCAATTCTACAAATCCGCTGTTCAGTACGGCTGAGGATGTGGAGCTGGCAAACTTTGTGGGCATGGATCGCTCCGAAATCGAAAACAACAGCGAATACCGTTCTCACTTTAAAATAAAGTTTGTGGAAGAATACAGCGATAAGCCTGAAGGCCAGGTTTACAGCCAGAATCCCAAGCCGCCCCGTACGGTCAAGGAAGGTCAGGTTGTTACCCTTAAGGTCAGCCTGGGCACGCGCTATGTTACCATTCCCGATGTGAGCAAGTATGTGCTGAAGGACGCAGAGGAAGCACTCAAGAGCCAGGGCCTGGCTGTTCGGGTGCTGCCCATGCAGGATAACAGTGTGCCGGTGGGCACCGTCATCCGCACTGACCCGGCAGCAGGCGAGCAGGTGGCTGTGGGTAGCGGAGGAAAGACCGTTGCTGTTTACGTAAGCCGCAGCGAGGTAAATCTGGATCGCAGTGTTCCGCCTCTGGCAGGTCTTACTCTGGAAGATGCCCAAAAGGCTCTGCGCAATGCAAACCTGGTGCTGGGTCGAGTGGATCAGACCTTCAGTGATGTGGAGCCCGGCCGTATCATTGCTCAGGACCCGGCGGAAGGTGCCGGCCTGAAGATGAACAGCAAGGTCAATGTGGTCGTTTCTGCGGGCCCGGAGCCGACTCCGGAACCGTCGAATGATGAGGATTACGAAGACTACGAAGAGGACGATTGATATGGCGCAGACGGGATATATCACAAAAGGCATTGGCGGCTTTTACTACGTAAAGACCGATGCCGGCCTGCTGGAGTGCAGAGCCAGAGGCATTTTCCGTAAGCGGCATATTACACCGGTGGCCGGTGATTGTGTGGTTGTTGAGCAGGAAAACGGCGGCAATGTGGTAGCTGAAATTCAGCAGCGCCGCAATGTGTTTGTGCGCCCGCCTATTGCCAATCTGGATGTGCTGTTTATTGTGGCCAGCACTACGCAGCCCACACCCAGCACGCTGGTGCTGGATAAGCTCACGGCCATTGCTGTGCACAAGGGCGTAAAGCCTGTGATTGTATGTACAAAAGCGGACTTGGCTGACAGCCGGGAACTGGCTGCGATCTACCGTGCAACGCCCATCCCGTTTATCCAGATTGATCACTCCACCGGGCAGGGCCTGGATGAAATTCGTCAGCAGATCAAGGGAAATCTGTGCGCTTTTTGCGGCAATTCCGGCGTGGGCAAATCCACGCTGCTCAATGCACTGCTGCCGGAGCTTCGCCAGGAAACCGGCGCCATCAGCCAGAAATTGGGCCGCGGCCGTCACACAACCCGAGAGGTGGAAATCTTTGAGGCCTTCGGCGGCCGTATTGCGGATACGCCGGGCTTTGCCAGTCTGGATACCGGTCGTGCATGCTATATCGCAAAGGATGAGCTTCAGCACGCATTCCCGGAGTTTGAACCGTATTTCGGTAAGTGCAAATTCACTGGCTGTGCCCATCAGGGTGAAGCCGGGTGCGCAGTACAGGCAGCACTGGAAGCAGGCGAAATTCAGCCCAGCCGTTACCAGAGCTATACCATGATGTACAGCGAAGTAAAAGATGTTAAGGAGTGGGAGATGCGCTGAGCGCATCTCCTTTCCGTTGTAAAGGAAAGGGTGGAAAATATGCGTGCTGTTTTGGTTTCGGCCTGTACAGTAGAGCCGGAAATGGTTCGCTACATAAAGCCGGGGGACTGGGTGGTGGCCTGTGATGCAGGCTATCGAAATTGTCAGGCAATGGGCGTTGAACCGGATCTGGTAACGGGTGATTTTGATACGGCTCCGCCGCCGGACCAGCCGAATTTGATTGTACTGCCCGCAGAAAAGGATGATACAGACACCCAGTATGCCGCCCGTCTGGCTGTGGAAAAAGGCTGTGACGAAGTGGTGATGCTGGGCGCTCTGGGCGGTTGGCGGCTGGATCATACACTGGCCAGCCTGGGCACGGCTCTTTGGCTGGCACGCCATGATGTGCGGGTTCTGCTGGCCGATGAGCACACGGAGATTCGCATTCTGCTGGCAGGCCAGAAGCTTGAGCTGGAACGCGGGAACTGGGGTTATTTTTCGCTTTTTCCGCTGGAAGGCCGTGCCGAAGGAATTACCCTTACAGGTGCACATTACCCGCTGGACCATGGATCACTGGATTTCGAATATCCGCTGGGGGTCAGCAATGCGTTTGATGCGCCTAAGGTACAGGTTTCACTGGAGAAGGGAAGCCTTGCTGTATTCTGCACGCAAAAAGAACCCCGATGAGGGGAAAGTCTGCACATATCTGCTGCCTTTCGGATATAATGGGGCATGAAACAATGTTCCAGCTGAAAAGGAGGAATTGAGATGCAGGTAATCGTGTGGAAGAGCCCGAAGTGTTTGGCAGGAATTTTGCGGGCGGTATTTAAAATAAAAAAAGAAGGCTGAAGCAGCCGTCAAAAGCCTTTCGGATAATTTCCCGGAAGGAAAACAGGGAGCGTATTGCAAAATACGCTCCCTGTTTTTGTGTCTGGCGGCAAAATCCTTGTGCGGCGTGGGTATAGGCGGGTAGGCTATCACATATAGATGGGGTAGAAACACGCGAAAGGGGCGAAAAGAATGGAATTGAAGGTGTTCAAGGACACCCTGAACTCTGCGGGCACCCTGTGTGATGTCCAGGCAGAGCTGCCGGTGGAAACCGAGATCCTGATCCCGGACTACCTGCCGCAGGTTTTTAAGATCGTGAAATGCTTTGTGCATCTGGTGGGGCTGCAAAAGCAGGTGACCGGCAGCCGCCTGGTGCTGGACGGCTACCTGCGCTGCGTGGTGTTCTATCAGGCCGAAGGCGATCAGAGTCTGTGCCAGACCGAGCAGAAGCTGCCGTTCACCAAAACGCTGGATTTGCCGGCAGGGGAGTATCAGGGGTATCACGTCCACGTGACCGGAGATGTGGAATATCTGAACTGCCGGGCAGTCAATCAGCGCCGTGTGGATGTGCGGGGCGCATATGCTGTTTCGGCCAGCGTAACCGCACAGCTGGAACAGGAAGTGATTACGGCACTTACCGGCAGCGGAGCCGAGCAGAAGAGCGAGCTGCTGCGGGGTGTACGCAGTGTGGCCGATCTGGATAAGCTGATGACGGCGGAAGAAGAGATCAATTTTCCGCAGCCGCCCGCAGCAGTACTGGATATTGCCGGGGTGGGTCATGTGCAGGAAGTCAAGATGATTTCCGGAAAGGCCGTGGTAAAGGGCGAAATTCAGGCACAGGTGCTTTATCGCACCGACGCCGGTTACCATACCCAGATGCTTGTGCAGGCAGTGCCTTTTAATCAGATTGTGGATCTGGAAGAAGCTGCGGAGGATTGCGTCTGTTTTGCCAGTGTGGAGCCGGTAGGATGCACCATGATGGCAGGAGGAGGGCCTGAGCCGGCCAATATGATTTCCGTTACAGCCATTTTGCATCTGCGGGTATATCGCAAAGCGGAGTGCTGTGCTGTAACCGATGCGTTTTCCACCCAGTATCATGCAGATGTTGCATATAAACAGGTAGCTGTGGAGCAGCTGGAAGATACGCTGGATGAGATTGTGGAAAGCCGTGTTGCGGGAACTTTGCCGGATGGCGGTGCCGAGATTATTCAGTGCTTTGCCACGCCTGCGCCGCTGGAAATGGCTGTGGATGATAATCAGCGTGTAATGCTGTGGGGCCGGGCTACTGCTCATGTGTTCTGTATGAACAGCCTGGGCGAAATTGAAAGCTACGATAAACCCTTTGAATACCAGCTTCCCGGCCGATATGACGGCCCGCCGGAGGATTTCCGCACGGAGTGCTGGCCCTCGGTGGTTCAGGTAACTGCGCAGAAGACCGGAGCCGAAATGACGGCCACCGTGCGGATTCAGGTGGATGGCATGGTGTTCCGCAGGCAGAAGAGCCGTGTAGTGGACAGCATCCAGTGCCAGGAGCTGCTGGAGCGGGAGGAACCGGAAATTGCTCTGCGCATTTACTATGCGCAGGCAGGTGAGAATGTGTTCGATATTGCCAAAAGCTATCATGTAAGCCCGGGCAGTATGCTGGAAAGCAATCATCTGGAAACGCCGCAGCTGGAAGAGGACGTGCGCCTGCTGGTGCCCATGAATGTGTAAGGGGGGAGAAAGATGCAGGAAAAGGATCTTTATCGTGATATTGCATCCCGTACCGGCGGTGATATTTACATTGGAGTTGTTGGCCCGGTGCGCACGGGCAAAAGCACCTTCATCAAGCGCTTTATGGAATTGATGGTGCTGCCCCGTATTACTGATCCGGCGGCCGGCGCCCGTGCCCGGGACGAATTGCCTCAATCTGCCGCAGGCCGCACCATTATGACCACAGAGCCCAAGTTTATCCCTGAAACGGCGGTGAGCATTCAGCTGGAAGACGGCGGAAGTTTTAATACACGTCTTATCGACTGTGTGGGCTATATGGTTGCAGGGGCTATGGGCCATGAGGAAAATGAAAAGCCGCGCCTTGTGAAAAGCCCCTGGTTTGACCAGGAGATTCCGTTTGACCAGGCAGCCGAAACCGGCACACGCAAGGTGATTCGTGAACATTCCACTATTGGCCTTGTGGTTACCACCGATGGTTCCATCAGTGATATTCCCAGAGAACAATATAAACCCGCAGAACAGCGGGTCATTGCAGAGCTGGAACAAATTCAAAAGCCGTTTGTGGTGCTGCTCAACTGCGTAGATCCGGATTCTCCGGAGAGCCGTGCGCTGGCCGAAAAACTCAGCCGGGAATATGGTCATGCGGTGCTTCCGGTCAGTTGTGTAGATCTGGATGCAGATACCATCGAGCAGATTCTCAGGAATGTGCTGTATGAGTTCGGCGTAAAGGAAATTGCATTTGCAATGCCTCGCTGGATTACAATGCTGGAAACAGGCCACTGGCTACAGGAATCTATTTACAGCGCTGTAACGCAATTTGCAGAACAAATTACTCAAATGAAGGATGTGGCACACAATCCGCCTCCCATTGACTGTGAATATCTGCAAAGTGCCCGTGTGGAATCCATGGAGCTGGCAACCGGGCGGGTGCGCATGGAGCTGCAGCTGCAGCCGGACATTTTCTATAAGGTGCTGGGCGAAACAACGGGCCTGGAAATTTTTGATGAAGCCAGCCTGATGCCCTGTATCATCAGCTTGGCCAAAGCAAAACGTGAGTACGAAAAAATTCGCAGTGCGCTGGAACAGGTAGAAGCCACCGGCTATGGAATTGTTATGCCCACCATCAATGAGCTGCATCTGGAGGAACCGGAAATCGTCAAGCAGGGTGGGCGGTATGGTGTGCGGCTGCGGGCCAGTGCACCGTCCATTCATCTGCTCAAAGCAACCATCAATACCGAAATTTCTCCCATTGTGGGTTCTGAACGTCAGTCGGAAGAGCTGGTCATGAGCCTTTTGCAGGATTTCGAGAGCGATCCGCTCAAAATCTGGGAGTCCAACATTTTCGGAAAAAGTCTGCACGAACTGGTGAACGAGGGCCTGCAGAATAAGCTGCTGCATATGCCGCATGAAGCCCGCGCCCGCCTGCAGGAAACACTGGAACGGGTCATCAACGAAGGCTGTTCCGGGTTGATCTGCATTATTCTCTGAAAACAAAGCTGGAAAAACCGCCTTTAAGGCGGTTTTTTCGCGTTATGGAATATGCCGGAAGAACAAAAACAGCTGGGAACATTGCTCATTTGCGGATTTTGTTGTAAAATATATCTACACATGTGCTGTTGTTACGGCCCCGTTCGGGGCACACTATCAATAAAGATTGGTGATTAATTTGACAAAATCTCTTCCGGCGTTTATAAGTCGGTTCCGCAAACAGGTTCTGATGCTTTTTGATGTTGTGATGCTCACCGTTGCCTATGTGGCACCCTGGGTTCTCATCAACGGCCGTCCTTCGGGCGGCGCATCGCATCGGGAGTATTTCAGCCTGCTGGTGGCCAGCTGCTTTTTCTTTGTATGCTGCTTCGAGATCGTGTTCGCGCTGATGGGCATGTACGACAGCCTTTGGCGCTATGCCGAAATCGTGGAATTTTTCCGCCTGTGTGAAGCGGCGGCCGTGGCGGTGGGCGTATTTGTGTGCGTGTCACTGCTGCTGTTCCGGGAGCGGCAGGTACCCTGGTCCGTGTATATGCTCAGTGCCTTGTTTGCAACAGCCTTGACACTGTATTCGCGGCTCACCTACCGAATGTACCGCAATGTGAAATTGGGGCACAGTGCAAAAAAGGCCCGCCGTACCCTGCTGATCGGCGCAGGTGACGCGGCATCCACTCTGCTGCATGAGCAGTTCAAAACGCCCAGCCCGGATATCAATATCATCTGCTGTGTGGATGATGCTCCTGAAAAGCTGGGCCGGTATATCATGGGCGTGCAGATCATGGGCGGCACAGAGGATATTCCCGAGATTGTGGAGCAGTGCGAAATTGAAAGCATTCTGCTGGCAATTCCCACGCTGGACGAAGAAAACAAGCGCCGTATTCTGTCCATCTGCAATCGAACCAAGTGCAACGTAAAAATTCTGCCGGATATTGTGAAGATGATCAACGACGGCAAGGACTTGGCTACACGCATTCGTGACGTCCGTGTGGAGGACCTTTTGGGCCGCGATGAAATCCAGCTTACCGTTGCCATCACAGAGTTCTTGAGCGGCAAGGTGGTTCTGGTGACTGGCGGCGGTGGTTCCATCGGTTCTGAGCTTTGCCGTCAGATTGCATCCTGCGGCCCCAGCCGGCTGATTATTCTGGATATTTACGAAAACAATGCCTACGCCATTCAGCAGGAGCTGAAGCGCCAGTACGGTGACAGTTTGCAGATGGATGTGCTCATTGCTTCGGTGCGTGACTCCAAAAAAATCCAGGCAATTTTCGATCGTTACCATCCGCAGATTGTGTTCCACGCAGCAGCGCATAAGCATGTTCCCCTGATGGAGGACAGCCCCGAAGAGGCCGTTAAAAACAACGTGTTCGGTACCTTTAATGTGGCACTGGCAGCCAAGGAACATAAAGCAGAGCGGTTTATTCTGATTTCCACAGACAAGGCAGTGAACCCCACCAATGTGATGGGCGCTACCAAGCGTGTGTGCGAAATGATTGTTCAGGCAATGGCCAATAACACAAAACCGGGTGATACGCAGTTTGCAGCCGTGCGCTTCGGCAACGTGCTGGGTTCCAACGGTTCTGTCATTCCGCTGTTTAAGGATCAGATTGCCTGCGGCGGCCCGGTCACCGTAACACATCCGGATATTGTGCGTTACTTTATGACCATTTCCGAAGCTGTAAATCTGGTGCTGGAAGCCGGCGCTATGGCGCATGGCGGCGAGATCTTTGTGCTGGATATGGGCAAGCCCATGCGCATTTTGGATCTGGCCGAAAACCTGATTAAACTTTCCGGTTTCATCCCCTACAAGGATATTGAGATCAAGTTTACAGGTCTGCGGCCCGGCGAGAAGCTCTATGAGGAGCTGCTGATGGATGAGGAAGGCCTGAACAAGACCGATAACAAGAAGATCTTTATCGGTGCACCGCTGCAGCTGAATAAGGATACCTTCAGTGACCATCTGGAAACCCTCAAGGAAATTGCCTACAGCAATAACAGCGAAAATCTGGTGCAGGCCCTGCTGGATATGGTTCCCACCTTCCATCATGAAACCAACCAGTACGCATCGTTCTAAGGGGGCACATATGTATAGAAAATATCTTAAGCGCGTGCTGGATTTTGTGCTCTCACTGCTGGGCATTATTTTGTTATCGCCGGCGTTGCTGGTACTGGCGCTCTGCGTCAAATGTTCCAGTCCGGGCCCGGTGCTCTTTAAGCAGAAACGCGTGGGAAAGGGCAAGAGCTTTTTCCAGATTTACAAGTTTCGCAGTATGCGTACCGACACTCCCAAGGATATGCCCACCCACTTGCTCCAAAATCCGGATGCGTTTATTACTCCGGTGGGTCGCTTCCTTCGCAAAACCAGTCTGGATGAGCTGCCGCAGCTGTTCAATATCCTGAAGGGTGAAATGAGTGTGGTCGGTCCGCGTCCCGCACTTTGGAATCAGGATGATCTGATTGCAGCCCGGGATATGTACGGTGCAAATGACTGTGTTCCGGGCCTGACCGGCTGGGCGCAGGTGAATGGACGGGACGAGCTTCCCATCCCCATCAAGGCCTCAATGGATGGTTACTATGTTCACCATCTTACCTTTGGCCTGGATGTGAAAATTTTCTTTAAAACCATCGGCAGCGTGCTTCATCACGAAGGCATCGTGGAAGGCAGTCAGCAGCCAAAGAAGTAAACATAATAACAGCAAGTCCCGGACAAGTATTCTTGCCCGGGACTTGCTGTTATTGTTATGAAAAAACAACGTATTTGAAAAGTGAAACAGAAGCTGGGAAAAAGCCTGAAGAACAGGTGCAGGAGCTTAACGAATGTGCTGGCTGATAAAAGAATGAATCAGATTCATGCCTCCGGCAGCCACCATGACCAATACAGGGTCGAGCTTCAGCTTTTGAAGCATGAAAACACATACGGCGAAAATAAAAATCAAATGCCAATGAGTCGAGGCAAGCGTGATTGCAGAGCCGCTGCCCCAGAAAGCGCTGACCAGAATTGAAACGCCGGCAGAAGCGATCATAGCCACTACAGCCGGGCGCAGCATTTGTAAAGTGTTCTGCAAAACAGATAGATTGCGATACTTCAGGTAAAGCTTTGCAATGAGAATAACAATAACACACGAAGGCAGTACACAGCCTGCTGTGGCAGCCAGAGCGCCTGGAATACCGGCAATCTGAATTCCAACAAAGGTGGCGGAATTGATAGCAATGGGCCCGGGTGTCATCTGCGAAATCGTGATCAGGTCGGTGAATTCTGACATCGACAGCCATCCGTGGGTGTCAACTACCTGGCTTTGGATCAAAGGAAGTGCGGCATAACCTCCGCCAAAACTGAATGCGCCGATTTGAAGAAAACTCAGGAAAAGCTGAATGCAGATTTTCATGACGACCTCCTTTTGGAACAAACGCTATAGATAATACCCAGCGCAATGCAGGCCAGCACGATATAGATGACATTGACATCGTAAACGCAGGTTGCAACAAAAGCCGCAGCCAGAATAATATACGACATAAAATTTTTTGATGCAGCGATACCGGCTCCCATACTATAAACAACGGTAGCGATCACAGCACCAACGCCGGCCTGCATACCCTCCAGCATTTCGCTTATAACATAATTATCCTTGAAGATCGTGTAAAAGAAAGATACACCCGCAATGATAACGAAAGGCGGAATAATAGTGGCAATAATGGCAACAAACGATCCAAGCAGACCGGCTAGCTTGTACCCGACTACGATGGCACCGTTAACAGCAATGGCACCCGGCGCAGATTGAGCAATGGCAACAAGATCCAGCATTTCGTTTTCTTCGATCCAATGAAGATCATCTACAAATTTCTTTTTCATGAGGCTCACAATTACATAGCCGCCGCCAAAGGTAAACGCACTGAGATATAAAGTGGATACAAATAGCTTTTTGAGAATATTTTTTTGAGGCATAGACGGACCTCCTGGTTTTGAAATT
>RCNH01000743.1_pt1 | contig 12397 bp, 10 predicted proteins | sample 2041161 | NCBI WGS metagenome assembly RCNH01 (sample SAMN09708215, study PRJNA481090) | Feces metagenome, whole genome shotgun sequencing project. | biome: feces | host: Leptonychotes weddellii | place: Antarctica: Sion Island | collected 2010-03-01 | reverse complement strand
AACATACCTGTAATTTCAGTCCATGGGCTTCGCCATACCCATGCATCTCTTCTTTTGTTTGCAGGGGTTTCTACCTTGAGTGTGGCGAAAAGGCTAGGGCATTCAAGTATCAATACAACTCAAAAGACATATCTGCACATTATTCAAGAGCTTGAAAATAAGGATGTTGACCTCGTAATGAGAACCTTATCGGGACTTAACTAATTTACTACTAAAATTTAATTTTCTAGCCCATTCAAAGCACGTAATACCAATGCGCACCTATCATAATTGTTGATAGGTGCGTTCTTTTATTCGTGACGACTATGCGTATCATTCAAACAAAAATTTATTCAACTTTTCATACTGTTTATTTCTAAATTGGGTACAAACCCACTGTATACCGTTCTTTCGAAGGAGTATGTTATGCGTAGAACTCAAACAAATGAATGCAAGCATGTTTCACCTAAGAACCATGCTTTTGCAAGACTAGGACTCAGTGCAGTCTTGGCTGCAGGATTGTTCGCTGCTGTTCCTCTGACTATGGCTTATGCAGAGGTGGAGCCTGAAGCTCCTGTGGCTGTGACTGTTGCTGACTCTACAGCTGCTAAGGCAGAAGTGGAAGCTGAGCATGCTAAGGCTCGTGATATCTTGACGGGTGATACTGGTCTTGATGTCGATAACCGTACCCGTATGGTAGCTGAAGTTGATAGGTTTAAAGACGAAGCGCTTGAACAGTTCAAGGCTGCAACCAGCGAAGAGCAGGTAGAAACTATCAAAAACACTGCGATCCAGGGCATGAAAAATGTTGTTAAAGCCTTTACTCATGAGGATGTTGCTCCTCCTGCTGAAGATCCTCTAAAGACTCAGAAGGGTGAAGCTACCGATGAGCTCATCAGGAAAGCAGATGAGGTACGTGGTGAGATTGATAAGCTCCAGAGCTTGACACCTGATGAGAAACAGACAGAAATGACTGCTGTTCAGACAAAGATGCAGGAGGCTGTTGACGCAATCAATAAAGCTACTGAAGAGGATAAGATTGCCGAGCTCAAAGATGCAGCTCTAGTTGAATTTAATACCATTCTTGAGAATGCTAAAGATCATGATAAAGAGCAGGGACTTGAGAATGCTCGCCATGATGCTAAGACTCAGATTGAAACCAAGATTGCTGATATCGAAAAGCAAATTACCGATTCTCAGCTTGAGGAAGATCAGAAGACTGCCAAGAAAACTGAGGCAGCACGCTTGTCTGTCGCTGCAAACAAAGCAGTTGACGAAGCTACTGACGTAGCAGGCGTTACTGCAGCTCTCGGCGAGCTCGATCAGGGCATTGAGCTTATTAAGGGAGAACTTACTCCTGCTCCTGCAGTAGATGACCTTCAGACAAAGAAAGATGAAGCAAAGACTGATCTTTCCGATTCTGTACAAAAGGCAATTGATGAGGTAGAAAAGCTTCCTAACCTCGATGAAGAGCAGAAGGCACCTTTCAAGACCGCTCTTGAAGCTATCAAGACCGATGGTGAAGCCGCTATCACCGCTGCTGGTACTGCAGATGATGTAACTGCCAAAAAGAATGAGGCAATTGCAAAGATCACCCCAGAACTCGATAAAGCAAAGAAAGCTGATGTAGACCAAGCTCTTGTTAGCTTGAAGCATGAGGCTACTGAAGCTCTCGAGGCTAAGGTTGCTACTCAGAAAGATGCAGTAGCTAACTCAAAGCTTTCTGATGAGGACAAAAAGACTCAGACCGACGCTTTGGATGCTGCATTGAAAACTGCAACTGACGCTATTAACGCTGCTGAGAACGCAGATGCAGTAGAGGCTGCTAAGGCTCCTGTTGATGCTGCTATCGCAGCTTCTACAAAGGCAATCACCGATGCTGCTACACCTACCCCTGATGAGGATGAGGGGGATAAAGAGACCCCTAATGTAGACGGCGACGGCAAGGTAGACGGTGCTGAGGACGGCAAGACCGACGGCGACGGTGACGGTAAGGTAGACGGCGACGGCAAGACCGACGGAAAGACCGACGGCGATGGCAAAGTAGACGGTGCTGGCGACGGCAAGACCGACGGAAAGACCGACGGCGATGGCAAAGTAGACGGTGCTGGGGACGGCAAGACCGACGGCGACGGCAAGACCGACGGTGACGGCAAGACCGACGGTAAGGTCGACGGTGACGGCAAGACCGACGGTAAGGTCGACGGTGACGGCAAGACCGATGGCAAGACTGACGGTAAGACCGACGGTAATGGCAGCCTAGTTGCACCAGCAGACGGAAAGACCGACGGCAAGACCGACGGAAAATCCGACACTACCGGAACAACTTCTGGATCTAAGACAACAGGTACTACCTCCACTGATGCTAAGTTGGGCAAGGGTGAAGTAGCTAAAGATAAGTCTATGACTCCAAAGACTGCAGATGCTGGATTTGCAATGAGTGCAATGGTTGCAGGGCTAGGTACTGTTCTTTCTGCACTTGGTATTAAATCAAAGAAAAACGACTAAGACGCTAACTACGACTTAAGTCTAAATATGAACCCGCGACAGGTTGCTGCCGCGGGTTTTTTCTTAATCTCTAGATGACCATGATGCCTCAAAACTAATCGATGCACCAAGCTTGTATCCTTATAGCATAAACAACTAAAAATAGGGTGTAGAATTTTCTTCATAATCTTAAGAGAAAAATGAAACAAACTTTCTAGTATATGTTGTGGTCTATTCCTAAAAACCCTGTATCGATTCTTATAAATCCTCAATCTATTTGTATACGAACTTAAGGTTTTGCTTGGGAAACTTTGGAGGGCGTGGAAATTAAGAGCCGATTATCAATCAAAATGAATATTCCGAAATGGTACTCCTATACACAATATCTAGTGTTACAAGAATATTAAAGCGCAATAGATTGTTGTATTTGGATTCCTCATGCGGTAAGATAGTCTTCGAAAGATGTCAGACATCTCATCTACTATAAGTGAGGTGTCTGTTTATATGCCTATTGCTGCAGATTGCAACAGTAGGCTATACGTTACTTTATAAGGAGTCCTCGATGAAGGTCATTAAGCGCAACGGTTCGGAAGTAGATTTCGATCTAAATAAAATTATTTCCGCAATCACCAAGGCCAATGCGACTGTAGATCCTGACGTGCAGCTTACCTCAACTCAGATTGTACAGACTGCAGAAGATGTTATTGTTCGCTGTGAATCCTTGGGCCATACCCCAACAGTGGAAGAGATCCAAGATATGGTCGAAAACGCCATTATGCAAAATGGTGCTTTCGAGGTTGCTCGCCACTACATTACCTACCGCTATGTTCAGTCTCTCAAGCGTCGTGCAAACACCACTGACGACACTATCTTGAGCTTGATTGAGTGCAATAACGAAGAGGTAAAGCAGGAGAACTCAAACAAGAACCCTACCGTAAACTCTGTTCAGAGAGACTACATGGCAGGAGAGGTATCTAAGGACCTTACCATGCGTATGTTGTTGCCTCAGGACATTGTTGAGGCTCATCGTGAGGGTCTTATTCACTTCCATGACTCTGACTACTTCGCTCAGCATATGCACAACTGCGATCTTGTTAACCTCGAGGACATGCTCCAAAATGGAACAGTTATTTCTGGCACTATGATCGAGAAGCCTCATAGCTTCTCTACCGCTTGCAATATTGCAACTCAGATCATCGCACAGGTAGCTTCCAGCCAATACGGAGGACAGTCAATCTCTTTGACCCACCTTGCACCTTTTGTAGATGTAAGCCGAAAGAAGCTTCGTCGCTATGTTGAAGCTGAGCTTTTGGACCTCGGGGTTGAGGCTACTGAGGAAAAGATTGACGAGATCGTCGAAAAGCGCCTTTTGGACGAGATTCGCCGTGGCGTTCAGACCATTCAGTACCAGGTTGTTACCCTTATGACCACCAACGGTCAGGCTCCATTCGTTACCGTATTTATGTACCTTAACGAAGCTCGCAATGAGCAGGAGAAGCACGACCTTGCTTTGATTATTGAAGAGACTCTTCGTCAGCGCTATGAGGGCGTAAAGAACGAGGAGGGAGTATGGGTAACCCCAGCTTTCCCTAAGCTCATTTACGTACTTGAAGAGGACAACGTAAAGAAGGGTTCTGAATACTACTACCTCACTCAGCTTGCAGCTAAATGTACAGCTAAGCGTATGGTTCCTGACTACATTTCTGAGAAAGTTATGCTCGATCTCAAGAAAGATAAGGCAGGAGAGGGCCACTGCTACACCTGCATGGGTTGCAGAAGCTTCCTTACCCCATACATCGACGATGAGGGCAAACCTAAGTACTATGGCCGCTTCAACCAGGGTGTTGTTACTATCAACCTCGTAGATGTTGCTTTGTCTTCTCACGGTGATACCGAGGAGTTCTGGAAGATCTTCGACGAGCGTTTGGACCTTTGCTATCGTGCTCTTCTTTGCCGCCATGAGCGTCTTAAGGGTACAAGCTCAGATGCCGCTCCTATCTTGTGGCAGCACGGTGCTTTGGCTCGTCTTAAGAAGGGTGAGACCATCGATAAGCTTTTATATGGTGGATACTCAACCATCTCTTTGGGTTATGCTGGTCTTCATGAGTGTGTTAAGTACATGACTGGACACTCTCACACCGACCCTTCTGCTACTCCTTTTGCACTCTCTGTAATGCAGCACATGAACGATCGTTGTGCTGAGTGGAAAGAGCGCCACAACGTTGATTTCTCCTTGTACGGAACTCCTTTGGAGTCTACTACCTACAAGTTCGCTAAGGCTTTGCAAAAGCGCTTTGGAATCGTTGAGGGAATCACCGATAAGGGCTACATCACCAACTCCTACCACGTTCATGTAACTGAGGAGATTGATGCCTTCACTAAGCTTAAGTTCGAGAGTGAATTCCAGCGCTTGAGCCCAGGAGGAGCAATTTCCTACGTTGAGGTTCCTGACATGCAGGACAACCTCGAGGCTGTTATGAGTGTCTTGAGCTACATCTACGACAACATTATGTATGCTGAGCTCAACACCAAGAGTGACTACTGTCAATGCTGTGGCTTTGACGGTGAGATTCAGATCGTAGAGGATGATGGAAAGCTCATTTGGGAGTGCCCATCTTGCCACAACACCGATCAGACTAAGCTCAACGTTGCACGTCGTACCTGTGGATATATTGGAACTCAGTTCTGGAACCAGGGTAGAACAGAGGAGATTAAGGACCGCGTCCTTCACCTCTAATATGAAACATACAGAGACCCTGAGAGTAATCTCGGGTCTCTTTTCGTAAGGAATGCTATGAACTTCGCAACTATTAAATACTTCGATATTGCCAACGGACCTGGGGTGAGGACCTGCCTGTTTGTTTCAGGATGCACTCATCGCTGTCCGGGATGCTTTAACTTTGAGGCTTGGGATTTCAATGCGGGAGATCCTTTTGACCAGGCGGTTCAGGATGCTTTGGTTGAAAGCTTGGTGCCTGACTACGTCGATGGGATGACAATCTTGGGAGGGGAGCCTATGGAACCTTCCAACCAGGAGGCTTTGGTAGAGTTTCTGGAGCGTGTTCGCAAGACGTATCCTGAGAAGTCTCTGTGGATGTACACGGGAGATACCTACGAGGATCTTATTGACGACAAAAGCGCTCGTCATACCCCATATACCAATCGCATCTTGGATGTGTTGGACGTCTTGGTGGATGGCAAGTTCGTACAAAAGCTCTACGATATTACCCTTCGCTTTAGGGGAAGCTCAAACCAGCGCTTGATCGACCTCAAGAAAACGCGTGAGGTAGGCGAGGTTGTCTTGTGGTCTGACGAGAAGATTTTCTCTGAGAGGCGTTTGGAGAGATAGATTGCATGAGAGCAGGTGGATATCCACCTGCTCTTTTCTTATGCGTATGGGGTGTGACATCTTTAAGGCAGCTCGATGGGTCACGCGGTGTTTGGTGGTAATCTTGAGATGTGGTCATACGTGATAGAGGAATTGAGGGCGTCGATGAGTTCATATGCGAAATGCAAGCAGGATATCTACGAGGTATTTGGCATGGGACACTCTGAGCTTATGAGCACTGTTGGGTTGTATTTCATTCAGGATTACGACTGCGATACAGCGCTTTCGTTCATAGAGAACATGTATATAAACGCAGGTAAAGAGTTTAAATATTCTCCTTGGTATATCTTGGGGTTAAGGTGATAGCAATGAGTGCAAATAACGAGATTCAAGAGATCATAGATGCCATATTCTCTTGCGACTTTTACAAGGATTTTGACAAAAAGATTAATGGCGTGAGACTTCAGGAGCTTGGAAATAAGCTTATTGAAGAATATGGATGGGAAAATGTTTGTCCTGTTTGGCAGGCATATGCATACGACCACCTAGACACGTTTGAAAGTCTCGAAAATTTTGCAAGGCTTAGTCAAACTACCTTGCTATACCTCAATAAAATCCCTAATGCGTGTGAGTTCGCCGCGTTCTTTATGTATAGGTGGGATTTGAGAGACCGTTGGGATGAAGGAGGTAATCAGATTGAAGACTTCCTCTTTACCTTCCTGTATAAATCTGGCCATATCGATATGTGGAACTGTGTAAATGAAAATATCTTTGAAGATGAGGAAATAGCAAAGTACATCGCTAAATGGAGAGAAAAAGATGGACGATATTAAGGTCGGAAAGACCATTTCATATGCCTTAAGGCACAATCCTGCTCAGTTTGGACTTACTCCAGATCCTGAGGGATTTGTCCTTGTATCGGATTTGATCGATGGTCTTTACAAGAGTGAGGGCATCGATATTCAGCTTTCTGATATTGAACGTATTATTGAAAACAGCGCCAAAAAGCGCTATGAAATTAAAGGGGATATGATTCGTGCTACGTACGGTCACTCATCCGTAGAGGTCAAGCGCGAGAAGGTTTGTCCTCCTGATGTGCTGTATCACGGAACAGCTCATAGGTTCATAGAGCGCATTCAATCCGAGGGACTTCGTCCCATGGAGCGCCAATTTGTGCACCTTTCAGAAGATATTCAGACTGCTCAGATCGTGGGTAAGAGACGAGACTCAGACCCTATCATCCTTACCGTTGATGCTAAGCGTGCATACGAAGAGGGGATTGGATTCTATGTTGGAAACGATACAACATGGCTCAGCGATCCGATTCCTGCGAAGTACTTTATGTAGGTTCGTGTTATATAAAGACATAGTCTCAAAGCTGTATAAAAATAAGCAGACAATATAACGGTGATTATGAAAGGAGGAGGGATGTTATCCATAGTGGATGTAGCTCGTATTATACTTCACGAGAAGCAATATCTTACAACCATGAAACTTCAAAAACTCGCATATTACAGTCAGGTGTATTCATTGGTTAATTTCAAAAAGCCTCTTTTTCAGGAGCATTTTGAACCATGGGTAAATGGTCCTGTATCTCCTGATTTATATCAGCTTCACCGTGGTTGCTTTATGTTGGAGGACGGCGAACTGGGAAGCATGAGCATTTCGTTTCTGGATTTAGAGAAAAGTGATCTTATTTCAATTCAGTCTGTGCTTGAGCGTCTTGGCGATATGTCTGGTGCTGAACTCTCTGAACTGACAAACAATGAGGAACCATGGCTTAAACATCGAAAGGGTGTATCTTCGCTTGAGCGTTCAAATGAAGGAATTACCTTTGACGATATATTAAGTTGTTACTCAGATCCTGAGATTCAGAAGAGCCATCCTCTGTTTTGCAACTTTTAATAAGTATTCTGAAATTCATGGATGCTTATGTAGGATTCGACTAACGGCTCGCGCTGAATACCTTCGCTTTTCTACCACTTTGAAGTGCTAAAATCTGATTTAGGATTCGATTTAAGGGAGTGATTTGTATGGCTTCTAAATATTGTATCGTATGTAGCAGTCGCCTCAATATGTTTAGTACATTCGTTGGGTGTATTGATGGCCCGATTTGCAAGAGTTGCCTCAAGCATATGAAATGCGTGCTGACGCCTGAGAATGTTGAGTCAATGCATAATCAAACATTGAACGAGATTAGGGAAAGTCATGGGCTTGATCCTATTAACATCAACGAGAATGTTATCAAGGCAAATGCAATCGCTGATGGTCAAATCCCTGCTGAGTCGAGCAGTGAAGCAATCGTTCCTGTCGAGGAAGTCGATCCTGAATTGGCAGCTATTGAAGCCTTTACTCCTACCGATTCAATCACGAAGCAGATTAAATTTGATGATAAGAGCAAGCAAGTTATCATTTCTAAATTTAGGCATATAGTATATTCGCCTAAAGTCTATACTCTTCACAGCTACAATGACATTGTTGACTTTGAATACGAGGAAGATGGACACGTAGTTACGGCTTCTGGAATGGGTAAGGCTCTTATCGGAGGTGCTCTATTTGGCGGACTAGGTTTCATAGGCGGAGGCCTCATGGGACGTGGTAAGGTCAAGGGGGATAAGTGCACTAAGATGGGTGTAAAGATTATCTATCTTGATAATGGAAAACATGAAACTGTCTACATTCCATTTATCGAAACTTCCACTAAGAAAAATTCATTCAGCTATAGGGTAAATAAGGAACTGGCAGAAAAGCTAATCCTGAAGCTTATGGACATTACGAAGATCGTAGAGGACGAAAAAGCTCTAGCGGCTCCTACCAATGATCTTGCTGAAACCATTAAGGGCTACAAGCAGCTACTTGATGACGAGGCAATCACTCAGGAAGAGTTTGATATGCTCAAAAGAAAGGCAATGGGACTGGATGTTTAATAGGATTTTCAGCCGCAGCTGATTCTCCTAGATCCAATCTCAATGACGTGCTGTTTTTTCTTCACACATACTAGCTCAACAAAAACGACCCCTTGCTCGTGTGAGCAGGGGGTCGTTGTTACATTCTTACGCCTCATCCTTGAGGTATTCTGCAAAGTACTCGATAGCTTCGCGGTATCCCTGGATACCTTTTCCGCTAATGGTCTTGATTGCGTAATCCTCGTAGTAGGAGAAGTGTCTGAACTCCTCGCGGGTCTTAGGATCTGTGATATGCACCTCAATGTAAGGGATATCAACGGCAAGCAAGGCATCGAGAATTGCTACTGATGTGTGAGTGAACGCTGCTGGATTGATAATGATTCCGTCGTAGTTGGTGAAGGCGGACAAGATCTTATCGACAATCTCGCCTTCATGGTTTGACTGGAAGCACAAGCAGGTGTTTATTCCACACTCATGGGCAGTAGTTTTGCAGAGCTGAACGAGATCTGAATAGGTATCTGTGCCATAGATCTGCTTTTGGCGAAAGCCTAGGAAGTTCAAGGAAGGACCATTGATGACCAGGAGCTTAAGCTTTGACTGGTGGGTTTCTTCCTCATCTTGTCCATGCTCTTTCTCATCCAAAAGCGAACACAGATAATCGAGATCGGTATCGTTCATGTCATGGTTTGTTTGAGCATGAGCCTGTGCTTTAGCCTGAGCATGGAAGCTCTTCCTATTTGCCGGCGTAATTGGCCTCTCATGCGCATTGAGCTTTGGAATCTCAGGGAGAGCTTCCTCATCATTCATGTATGCACTCATGGAGTTATACAAGTGCTGGATGACACCGAAGCTCAAAACTACATCGAGATATTCAGTTCCATGGTTAACAATGCCCAAAACATGAGGAAGAGCCTTAAGCTCTTCTCGGTTTACAAGGCTCATATCTTTAAGTTGCAAGCGCAACCTTGTCATACAAATTTGGTAGCTAATTAAGTTGGGCTTATCTCCAACTGCTACGATAATTCTTTTTGCTAGATCTTCGTACTTCATACATCCTCACGCTTAGTCCTACGTAAAATACTGTTGCATATAATACCACGTTACAGAAAACCCCTCATAAAATATACAGTACAGTAGGTGAGCGGACTATATTGTAAGGTGAGCAGCAATTTTATTTGTAGTTTCAAAAACGGTATTTTCACTATCGATGATAAGGGTTGCAAACCTCTCATATTGATCTTTGCGAAGCTCATAGAGCTTCTGTATCCCTTGGTCTTTAGAAAGCGGCCTTGAGGTACAAACAAGCTCCTCAAGTGGTCTTTTGATATAGACTACCTCGCTGTTTTGCCTGAGGGCGTAGTAGTTTTCCTCCCTGCAGACAACCCCGCCTCCGCAGCAGATGACATATCCCTTCAAGTTGGATACCTCGCGGACAATCTGGGCCTCGAGATCTCTGAAGGCGTCTTCTCCATGGGTCTCAAGATATTTTGCAGGGGTGAGTCCATGCTTTTGCTCGAAGAGCTCATCGGTGTCGACGACAGGGCGTCCCATGATTTTTGAAAGCTCACGTCCGCAGCTTGTCTTGCCTGCAGAAGGCATACCTATTAGAACTATGTTTCTGCTTTGAGATAGGAGCTTTTGGGCAATCTCTTGTGCGTCTACAACCTCATCTTCAGATATCGCACCAAAGAGGCGTGCTGACTTTATCCCTTGCTCCACAAGCATGAGCATGCCTGAAGTGTAGGCAATAGTAAGCTCTTCTGCCCAAAATCCCAGAAGGGTAGTGTGAGGGTTATAGATGAGGTCAATGATTCCTTCTAGGCCTTCGAGCTTGGCGAGCGTATCGCGACTTATTGGAGCTGCAGGTGCATGAGGGCTCATACCAACTGGAGTTGTATTTACGAGAAGGAATGCATCTTTGTGAGTGCCATCCTCAAGTTCTGTATAGGTATGAGGACCCTTCCTGGATATTACGACAACTTTAGCTTGAAGGTCGCTTAAAACCGCTTGCACTGCCTTGGAAGCACCGCCGCTACCAAGGACAAGGATCTTCTTTCCATGGATGTCATCGAGCTCAAGCTTATGCTCCTTAGCAAGGAAGGTCTTCAGGAGCTCACGAAATCCATGGTAGTCGGTATTGTTTGCTGTGGATACAGATTCTTGGGTTGTCAGGGTGTTGGCAGCTTGTATGCTTGCACATGCTTCGCTTTGAATATCGCTCAGGGCGAAGGCAAGTTCCTTGTAAGGAATGGTGACGTTAATCCCTGCAAAATCCTTCGCTTGTATAAAGTCTCGAGCCTGGTCTTCATCTACATCAAAGAGCTCATAGGTGTAGTTTCCAATGAGGCTATGGAGGGCAGGAGAGAGACTATGGGAAAGCCCTTTTCCGAGCAGACCGTATACGGGCTTCTGATCATCGCTGGAGGGCGTTGCTGCCCCGTTTGGCTTCGTGCAGTCCAGGCTCATCTCGTCCTTACTCTGCATGATTGCAAGCTCCATCGTTGAGTGTATGAGCATGCTTATCGTGCTCGATAAGATTGTCGAGAATGATGATGTTTGCCATTGCTTCTACCACAGGAGTTGCCCTGACACCTACGCATGGATCATGGCGACCTTCAAAGGTGTAGGTCACATTCTCTTGGGTCTCAAGATTGATAGTCTTCTGAGGCTTTGCAATGGTAGGGGTTGGCTTGAATCCTGTTGTAAAGACGATAGGATTTCCCGTTGTGAGTCCTCCTAAGGTTCCTCCAGAGTTATTAGTTGTAATCTGAGGCTTGCCCTCGACGTAGCGCATAGGGTCATTGTATTGAGATCCCATGAGTTCCACCGATCGAGTTCCTGCCCCCATTTCAAAGGACTTTACAGCAGGGAGGGAGAACATTCCGCGAGCAAGTTGAGCATCAACTCCGTCGAAGAAAGCCTCACCTAACCCTAAAGGAACACCTGTCACAATGCACTCAACACTTGCTCCAATGGAGTCGCCTTGAGCGCGAACCTCATCGATGAGCTCCTGCATTTCATGTGCACTACCTGCGTTAATGCAAGGGAAGTCAGCGGAACGTAAAGTCTTAAGCTGTACTTGAAGGTGAGGGTTTCGCACGCTATGAGCGACAGCGCCTTCAGCGTCGCGACTCATGTCTGCGTGCATGGCGTCCGCTTCATTCGCAGCGGCTGCTACACCTGCGACAAACCTCTCATCGCGCACAGATCCCACCTGGAGCAAGTGAGCATCAACTTCGATGCCACGCTTGCGCAACATCTGCTTGGCGATAGCTCCGGCAATGCAAAGGCCGGCGGTCAAACGAGCGGAGAAGCTTCCGCCACCGCACCAATCCTCATGCTGATTGAAGGCTACATAGGAGATGTAGTCTGCATGAGAGGGACGGGGAATATGGCGAGTCTTGCGATAAGGCTCGCTGTCAACATTCTTATTTGGAAGGGTTGCCACCAAAGGTGCCTCGCAGACCGTACCGTCAGGTCCGATTCCCGCGATGAAAGAAGGTGCGTCTTCTTCACGGCGAGGAGTGCCAAAGCGAGATCCACCCTGGCGACGCTTCATGAAGGAGGCAAGCTCTTCGGTGTCAATGCGAAAACCTGGAGCAATTCCCTCGATGACGCATCCGACCTCTTGGGCATGAGATTGCCCAAAAAGCGTGACTCTCAGGTTATTTCCAAAGGTAAATGACATTAGTTCTCC
>RCNH01000742.1_pt1 | contig 12409 bp, 11 predicted proteins | sample 2041161 | NCBI WGS metagenome assembly RCNH01 (sample SAMN09708215, study PRJNA481090) | Feces metagenome, whole genome shotgun sequencing project. | biome: feces | host: Leptonychotes weddellii | place: Antarctica: Sion Island | collected 2010-03-01 | reverse complement strand
TAGTTGCTTGTGTGTACTTTCATAAGAACTTTTGTATTTTCAGTTATGGCATTTTCATAATCGGAAAGATGTGTCTTATTCGTCGTGCCTACTTCTCTTAATATCGCGCCACTTTGTTCCATCACATCTGGAATACGAAATTTTCCTCCAACTTCCACAAGTTCTCCCCGAGATACGATGGCTTCTCCGTTTTTCGCCATGGTATTTAAAATCAGCATCACTGCTGCCGCATTATTGTTTACCGCCATGGCTGCTTCTGCACCTGTAATCTCACAGAGCAGTTTTTCAAAATGAGAATATCTCTCTCCTCTTTGTCCTTTTTCCAAATCAAACTCTAGATTAGAATAGCCAGAAGCTATTTCCATAATTTTACTTATATGCGTAGTGCTCAAAGGGGCCCGCCCTAAATTTGTATGCAGGATTGTTCCTGTTCCATTTAAGACTTTTTTCATATTGAGCTGATTTCTCTCAACTACTGCATCTTGTATTTTGTATGTGAGATTTTCTATTTGATTTAATGCTTCTTCCTCTTGAATTCCTTTTAATATAGAAGTTCTCAAATGATCTAATTCTTCACGTATTGTTTCAAGTACCATCTCATACCCATACTGACTGATCAGTTTTTGTATTAGATTTGTTTCTAACAAAATATCTACTTTTGGTATCATCCGGAATAGATTTTTTCCCATATCGTCTCCTTTATATTACCTGCTATGGAAGAACTGTAATCAATGTATCTTGCTTGTTCATCACCCTTCCAATTACAGATACCTTTGTGTCTAATTTTTTATCTGCCAACTCTGCAATAAATGCTTCTGATTCCTCTTGTGAAATACTAAATAAGAGTCCTCCTGATGTTTGCGGATCATATAATATATCTTTATATACCTCTTCCACATCACAAAAAACAACATCCTTTTCACAGTGTTCCCTATTTTTATATGCCCCTGCCGGAACCAGTCCCATTCTGGCGTATTCCAACGCTTCAGCAATATAGGATATCTTTGATGCTTCTATCTCAAATGTCACATCACTTGCTGATGCCATTTCTACACAATGGCCTAACAGACCAAACCCTGTAACATCTGTACATGCATGGATTTCATAAGAGGATGCTGCCTCTTTTGCTTTCTTATTCAAAGAAGACATGACTTCTTCTGCTTCATGTGCGGCCTTTGCTGATGCCATTTCTGCTTTCACAGCTGTATTTACGATTCCGCATCCCAGTTGTTTTGTAAGAATCAAAACATCTCCCGGTTTACATCCATAGTTTTTATACATTTTATCTGGATGAACAAAACCAGATACGCAAAGACCATATTTCGGTTCGTTATCCTGAATAGAATGACCACCTACCAGAACCGCTCCTGCTTCTTTTACCTTGTCTGCCCCTCCTTTTAAGATTTCTCCTAAAATCTCCGGATCCAGACAATTTGGAAATCCAACAACATTCAATGCGACCTTCGGCTCTCCACCCATGGCATAAACATCACTTAATGCATTTGCCGCAGCAATCTGTCCAAATGTATACGGATCATCTACGATTGGTGTAAAAAAATCAACCGTCTGAATCATTGCCAGTTCATCATTGATCCGGTATACCGCTGCATCATCTGATGTCTCAATCCCTACAATTAGATTTTCGTCTTCAAATTTTGGTAACTTTCCCAGAACCTGAGAAAGGGTCTTCGGACCTATTTTAGCTGCTCATCCGGCTGTTTGCGCCATCTGTGTAAGATGGATTTCTTTTATATTGCTCATACATACTTCTCCTTTTTACTTTTTCCTCTATCTGCTATTAAGGACGTATCACTTTGTCCGCTTTTGAAAGTTTTTCTACTATATTATACATGTTGGTCACATTACCTACTTCCAACTGATCTTTTTTTCCATAAAAATCAAGGCATGTTCCGCATGTCAGTATCTCTACTCCTTCTTCTTCCATAAATTTAAGATCTTCTAGGGAGTCTGATCCTTTTGTAGTAAGAAGAGCTCCTCCATTATAAAATAGAATCGTTTTCGGAAGTTCCTCCAACTGTGATACTGCAAACAAAAAACCTTTCATAAGAACTTCGCCTAATTTTTCGTCACCTGCTCCCATTTCTTTAGAAGAAACAGCAACAACAACGTTTACTTTATCCTGTTTCGCTTTTTTTTCCGTTTCAATCACCTTGTCAGATCCTTTTTCTGCCACATCTTTATTCATATTGATGCAAACATGAATTTCCTGCTCGTGAATTTTTTCTACTGACACATCTGCTCCAAGTGATAGAGCCATTTTTCTTACATTATTCATAGCAATATCATTATCCACTAATACAACCACCCCGCTTACTCCAGGTTGTTCCATAGCTTTTTTGGTTTTGATAACCGGAACAGGACACACATCTCCTATTGCATTTACTGTAATCATAACTATTACCTACCATTTTCTCTAAATTAGTTATAGATATATTCTATCATCAAATCGATTTCACGTAAATATCTTTCCTTTTTTTTGGGTAAAACCATCAAAAAATCGCGTTTCCTACATTCAGATATAACTTTAACGCAAAAAAGTGTGTGAAAATATTGAATTTTTTTACAAGATTATGTATAATTGTTCAAGTACTATTTTTATGAAAGGGAAAAAACAATGAATGAACAAAAAGAATTCAAACCTTATATTCCGGCTGAAAAAGTAACTCCGGAATTAACAGTCACTTCTATTGTAATGGGTATTATTTTAGCTGTTATCTTCGGTGCAGCTAATGCTTACTTGGGTCTTCGTGTTGGTATGACAGTTTCTGCTTCTATTCCAGCCGCTGTACTTGCAATGGGTGTAATCCGCGTTATCATGCGCAAAAACTCTATCCTTGAAAGTAACATCGTACAGACTATAGGTTCTGCCGGTGAGTCTGTTGCAGCTGGTGCTATTTTTACACTTCCTGCACTTTTCCTCTGGGCAAAAGAAGGAAAAATGGAAACACCTGGAATTATGGAGATTACAATCATCGCTCTCCTTGGTGGACTTCTCGGTGTACTTTTCATGGTACCACTTAGAAATGCACTTATCGTAAAAGAACATGGTATTCTTCCATATCCAGAAGGAACAGCATGTGCCGAAGTTCTTCTTGCTGGTGAAGAAGGCGGTGCTAATGCTTCTACTGTATTCGCTGGTATGGGAATCGCTGCTTTATTTAAACTATTCATCGATGGTTTAAAAGCAGTTCCAAGTGAAATTTCTTATACATTTAAAAGCTTTTCAGGAACAATCGGAACTCAAATTTACCCTGCAGTATTTTCAGTAGGATATATCTGCGGACCACGTATTTCTTCTTACATGTTTGCCGGTGGTCTTGTAAGTTGGATGGTATTGATTCCGGCTATTGTTTTATTTGGTGCTGATGCTATTCTTTATCCAGGAGAAGCCACAATTGCTACTATGTTTGCTAAAGGTGGTGCTGGCGCTATCTGGGGAAGTTACATTCGTTATATTGGTGCTGGTGCACTTGCTGCTGGTGGTATCATCAGTCTTATCAAATCTCTTCCACTTATCGTACGTACATTCCGTGACGCGATCAAGAGTTTGAGAGGAACTTCCGTTACAAACACAAGCAGAACTGGTCAGGATCTTAACATGGGATTCATCCTTGGTGCAATTCTTCTCTGTGTAGTAGCTATTTGGCTTGCACCTCCAATTCCTGTAACATTCCTTGGTGCATTACTTGTTGTAGTATTTGGTTTCTTCTTTGCTACAGTGTCTTCCCGTATGGTTGGTCTTGTAGGAAGTAGTAATAACCCTGTATCAGGTATGGCGATCGCAACACTTTTATTCTCAACTCTTATTCTGAAAGCTACTGGAGATACTGGCATTCATGGAATGCAGGGAGCAATCGCAATCGGTTCTATCATTTGTATCGTAGCTGCCATCGCAGGGGATACATCACAGGACTTAAAGACAGGTTTCCTTCTTGGTGCAACACCTAAGAAACAACAGATTGGTGAGTTCATTGGTGTTATCGCCGCTGCACTTGCTATCGGTGGTGTTTTATATCTTTTGAATGCAGCTTGGGGATTTGGTACAGAGCAACTTGCTGCACCACAGGCAATGCTTATGAAGATGATCATCGAAGGAGTTATGGAAAACAACCTTCCATGGGCACTTGTATTTATCGGTGTATGCCTTGCCGTTGTTATTGAAATTCTTGGTATTCCAGTTCTTCCATTTGCAATTGGTGTATATCTTCCAGTCCAGTTAAATGCTTGTATCATGGTTGGTGGAATTGTACGTCTTGTATTTGAAAAACTGAAAACAGACAAAAAGAAAAAAGAAGCAATCATCAATGATGGTATCCTCTACTGCTCTGGTATGATTGCCGGAGAAGGTCTTGTGGGAATCCTTCTTGCAGTATTTGCAATATTTGGTATCAGTGATGTAATTGATATCTCTGGAAAACTTAATTTATCACCAGTTGTAGCTGCAGTTGCCGCTTTAGTCGTATTCGCACTGATGATCCTTACAGTTCTTAAATTCTCTATTTGGAAAAAAAGAGACAACAATAAATAATCATGAAAAAGAAAAAAGAGATTATTGATCAGAACTTTTTAGAATTCATTCCCGAAAAAAGTTCTCAGCTTAAATGGCATACAGACAATAAGGGAACTGTTACACTTGATATTGAAAATACTGGTTTTTTTAATCGTCTTGCACAGAAGGTATTCTTAAAACCAGAATATACACATGTGCATCTCGATGAACTTGGAAGCTTCGTCTGGCCTCTTATAGATGGTAAAAAAGATATCATTGAATTAGGTAAACAAGTAAAAGAACATTTTGGTGAAAAAGCCGAACCTCTTTATCCAAGACTTGCAAAGTATTTTCAGATTCTAGAAAGTTATCATTTCATTAAATTGAATAAATAAGAACCACAAAAAAGTTCCAGGTGTATCTCGCATCTGGAACTTTTTTATGATATACTATTTTCATGTAAATTATTATCAGAGAGGATATTATTATGTGGATTGCAGATAATTGGAAAGATTATAAAGTAATAGACTGTTCCTGCGGTGAAAAATTGGAGACATGGGGTGACTATACTCTGATTCGTCCAGACCCACAGGTAATTTGGAATACACCAAAAAAGGAATTTGGATGGAAACATCCAAACGGCCATTATCACCGTAGCAAAAAAGGTGGTGGTGAATGGGAATTTTTTGACCTGCCTCATCAGTGGCAGATTCATTATGGTTCCCTTACTTTTAATTTAAAGCCTTTTAATTTTAAACACACAGGACTTTTTCCTGAACAGGCTGTTAACTGGGACTGGTTCTCCGAAAAAATCAGAAATGCCGGACGTCCTGTTAAAGTACTTAATCTCTTTGCGTATACAGGCGGAGCCACTCTTGCTGCGGCTGCTGCAGGAGCCCAAGTAACTCATGTAGATGCTTCTAAAGGTATGGTAAACTGGGCAAAAGAAAATGCGGTATCTTCTGGCCTTAAAGATGCACCGATTCGCTGGCTTGTAGATGACTGTGTTAAATTTGTAGAGCGTGAAATCCGAAGAGGTAATACTTACGATGCCATCATCATGGATCCACCATCTTATGGACGTGGTCCAAAAGGAGAAATTTGGAAAATCGAAGATATGATTCATGACCTTATCAAACTTTGCACAAAGATTTTGTCAAAGGATGCGATCTTCTTCTTGATCAACTCCTACACCACCGGACTTGCACCGGCAGTTCTTACTTATATGATTTCTACAGAGTTAAAAGATTGGAATGGACATGTGGAATCTCAGGAAATCGGCCTTCCTGTAGAGAGCAATGGACTTGTACTTCCATGTGGCGCTTCCGGACGATGGGAATGCCGCTAAATATAACAACTTAAAAAAGCAACTTTCGCATTCAGATGTGAAAGTTGCTTTTTTCTATCTTACTTTTATCTGTCCTAGTACTTCCCCTATAGGTGCCTGTATAGAAAGTTCTGAACACACTCTCTTTGCGGTATCTGATTTATTGATTACAACAAGATGTTTTCCTTTAAAATAATCAATAAATCCAGCCGCCGGATATACTACAAGTGAAGTTCCTCCAATGATAAGTGTATCTGCATTTGAAATTGCCTGAACTGTTTTATATATCGTTCCTTGATCAAGCCCCTCCTCATACAATACCACATCTGGCTTTATGATTCCTCCACAAGTGCATCTTGGAATTCCCTTACTATCTTTTACATACTGTGCATCATAGAATTTTCCACACTCTACACAATAATTCCTATGTATGCTTCCATGCAATTCAAAGACCTTTTTACTTCCCGCCATCTGGTGCAGTCCATCAATATTCTGAGTAACAACAGCGGATAATTTTCCTGCCTTCTCGAGTTCTGCCAGTTTTAAATGTGCTTTATTCGGTTTTGCATCCAGAATCATCATTTTTTCTTTATAAAACTCATAGAAAGCCTCTGTATGCTTCAAAAAGAAGGAATGACTTACAACCTGCTCCGGTGTATATTTATACTTCTGATGATAAATCCCATCTGCACTACGAAAATCTGGTATATTGCTTTCTGTGGAAACTCCGGCCCCGCCAAAAAACACCATATTCTCACTTTCATCTATAATTCTTTGTAATTGTTCTACTTCTTTTTCATACATATTATTTACTTCTTTCCTATCAACAATCTTCTATATTACCCATATCAACATGTTTCTTTACAATCTTCTTCATGCACTCCCATATATCTTTTGAAGTTTCCTCAATGTGCTCATTTCTTTTATATATCTGAGTTTTTTTTACTCCATGCTCTTTCCAGCTTACTCCCTTTGTTGCATCGTTTAATAACATTGGTTGAAGATTATCGAGAAGATGCGCATATTTTGCATCTGCAGTTTCATATTCTTCGAATTCTTCCCACAGATTTCTCAACATTTTCCTCTGTTCTTCTGGAAGCATACCAAAAATCCTATCCGCACATGCTTCTTCTCTTGCTCGTTTTGTCTTTGCACCTTCCGGATCGTAGGCATAGGTGTCTCCAGCATCGATTTCTACAAGGTCATGAATTAAAACCATTGTAATAACTTTTGACACATTTGCCTCCGGAACATATTCTTGTAAGATCACGGCCATAAGCGCAATATGCCAGGAATGTTCTGCATCATTTTCTTTTCGCTTTCCATCTGCAAGATATGTCTGACGAAAAATATTTTTTATCTGATCTACTTCGCATATAAATTGTAATTGCTGTTCTAATCTTGTCATTTTTGTTCCTCTGTCTTTTCACTATATTTTCATACATACATCCCATGCACCCCAGATTACAGTCCGTAGATTTCCTACACTGTCACAGTCTCCAATAAGATGTACATGTCTGGATGGTTTTTCCAGTGGATTTGGTTCATATCCAAGTGAAACAATGACAGAATCCCCTTCTAAAAATGAGGTCTGTCCATTTTTATCTGTCACTATTACTCCATTGTCTTTAATCTCCTTGATCTTCGTTTCTAAATATACAGGAACATTTTTATATGCAAATGTTTCTCTAAGATAAGAAGAGTTGGCAAGACAAACTCCTTTTACTGCAATAAGATCCTCTCGCATTTCAACGATTGCTGGTTTCTTCCCCTTCAAAAGCAGATCATATGCTATTTCACATCCTGAAAGTCCCCCTCCTGCAATAATCACCTTATCCCCTGTTTCTCTACCATCTAGATATTCTGTGGCTTCCATTGCCTTTTCAATTCCTGGTATTGGTAATTTTCTTCTTACTGCCCCAGTTGCAATGATCACTTCATCTACACTTTGTTTTAAATGATCTATATCTTTCATTTCAGTATTCAGTAAAACCTTTATTTTACTATTTGCAATCTGTCTTCGATACCAGTTGATAAGTTCTCGATCCTTTTCTTTAAACGATGGTGCAGCCGCCTCGATAAAGATTCCTCCAAGTCTGTCTGATTTTTCATATAAAGTGACTTCATGTCCTCTCTTTTCCAATACAAGTGCAGCTTCCATTCCTCCAATACCGCCACCTACAACAACAATGCTTTTTTTATGTTTTGCTTTTGTGATCTTGTACTTTTTACTTTGCATAGTTTCTGGTGTCAGCGCACATCTGGCCATATGCATAGCATCATTTAAATCTTGTACATTCGAAGCCCCTTCATATCTTGCCATTGTAAAGCATGCATTATGACAACAGATACAAGGTTTTATTTCTTCTTCTCGTTCTTCTATTAGTTTTGTCACCCAGGCTGGATCTGTAAGGAACTGTCGTGCCACACCCATTGCATCGATTCTTCCTTCTGCTATTGCTTTTGCACCTTCTTTTGGTGTCATTCTACCTGCACAAACAACAGGGATATCCACATATTTTCGAATGTGAGCAACAGAATCAAGATTACAATTCTGTGGCATGTATGCCGGGGGATGAGCCCAGTACCAGGAATCATAAGTTCCATTATCGCAGTTGAGCATATCATATCCTGCATCCTGAAGGTATTTTGCAGCTTTTTCAGACTCCTGCATATCTCTTCCAACTTCAACATAATCCGTCTCTTCCGGCAAAGCACCTTGCCTGAATCCTTTTGTTTTTGAAACAACAGAATATCTTAAAGATACTGGAAAATCCGCTCCACACAGTTTTTTGATTGCTTTTACGATCTCAACTGGAAAACGATACCTGTTTTCAAAAGATCCACCATATTCATCTTTCCTGAAATTCGTATATTTCAAAGTAAATTGATCCAATGTATATCCTTCGTGCACTGCATGAACTTCTATTCCATCTACACCGGCATCCATACACATTTTAGCAGTCTTTGCAAATGCGTCTACTATTTCATGAATTTCTTCTACTGTAAATGGTCTTGAATATACATCATCTGCCCAGCGATTTGGGGTTTTCGATGCACTGGCACAAATATAATCCATATCCAGCATTGGTTTTGCAAGAACCTTTAGTGCTTTATTTTTCATGATTTTTACCATCATATCATTGACAGCCATGGCTCTTCCCATTCCTGCTGTCAGCTGAATAAACAACTTTGCCCCAGTTTTATGGAACTCTTCCATATATGCTTTTAATTCCTTAAATTTTTTAGGATTCTGATAGAGCCACTTTCCACCCATAGTATCTCTGATTGGAGCAATCCCCGGAAGAATAAGTCCCACATTGTTTTTTGCTCTCTCCAATAAAAACTCTGCTGCTTCTTTGTCAAAATGATTGGGTTCCATCCATCCGAAAATTGAGGTTCCTCCCATGGAACACATAACGATACGGTTTTTAATTTCTACATTTCCGATCTTCCATGGCGAAAATAAAGCTTCATATTCTTTTCGCATATACATCCCTCTTTTCTTTCATCCGTTAATTGGATTATATCATATTTGAAAACTCTTACACAGAATTTCTATAGATATTCCAACAAAAAGAAAAAACTCCAGGTATAGGCATGCTTCCTATATCTGGAGTCCTTATTATGTAAAAAGTCTCTTATAAATCTACTTTTCCTGTTGTCTCGCCATTGATTACATAATATGCTACAAACTCTTCCGGTTTTATGTAAATCTGTACGTCTTTAAGATCACCGACCTTATTTTTCATTTGTTTTGTCCATACATCTTTTACTTTTTGGAAGATATCCTTTTCTGTATACTCTTTTCCTGCAAACTGAAGGAATAATTCAACTTTTGCAGAAGCTTTCTTTGCTGTTTTCTTTGGAGCAGCCTTCTTAGCAACAGTTACTTTATCAACGTCTTTTTTCACTGGAGCAGCTTTTACTTCTTCCTTAACTTCTGGAGTTTTTAAAACAGCAGCTCTTGTTTCAATAGCCTTTGTTGTATCTTTCTTAGTTTCTATTGCTTTTGTCTGTGCTTTTACCTCTGTTTTTTTTACTGTCTCAACAGGTGTTTCTGCTTTTTTTACAGTTTCAACTTTTTTCTCAACTACTGTTGGTTTTTTTGTTGTTTTCTTTGTTGCCATACTTGTTTCCTCCTGATATAACATTCAAGTATTTAGACTTTTTTCTCTTTTTGCTACAAAGCCTATTGTACAACATTTTTATGGAAAGGTCAAAAAAGTTTAAGATTTTTTTAATTATTACTCTTTTCCACTTGATTTTTATCTTTAGGTCTTTACAACTATGTCTCTTATATGATATAGTATAGATTGTCGAGCGGAAGTGGCGGAATGGCAGACGCGCTAGATTCAGGTTCTAGTGGGAGTTATCCTGTGAGAGTTCAAGTCTCTTCTTCCGCATATCAGCTGTAACCATGATGGTTACAGCTTTTTTTATCTGATGTATGTTTTTCTTCAATCTTTTTGCTTCTTTTCTTTTTTATGTGGTTCACGATTTGATGCAAACATAGCCTCGTACTCCTGCCGAATATCCGAAATATCGTGGGTGAGTACATACCGCAGTTTTTCTTTCGGATCTTGTATTTCAGGCAAAATAGCATTGTACTTATCCACAATGGATGTCTGAGCACGGGATACTGGAATAGGAACTTGTGCAATTTGAACCATTGCTTTTTTCATTTCATCATATCTCTCACCTGTCAAATAAAGATAGGTCTTGCGAGTTTGAAACTGAATTCCATTTAAATAAAAAAATCCAAGGCGGCTTGCCTTTCTGTTGATCCCACCACTAGTTACAGAATCCCTATCCACAGTTCCCCCAAGCAGAAGTTTTCGTGAAATCAGCAATCCCTCAACGAACATCCAGTTTTCACTGACCAAAACTGGCATATGCTTTTGTAGCTCTTCATCTTTAAATGGGAACAACTCAAAAATTTCCCCCTGAAGCAGTTGTTCAATATCCCGCTTAGAAAGTTCCTTGTTTAAGATTGGTACACAGTGACACGGTGTTGTGACATATCGCCAGGCTTTTCTAGCGGTCAATGTTGCCACAGCCAAAAGCAGTAAAATAACACCCAACAATTCTACTTCCGGTTCATGATGAAATGCGAGCATCCCTACAATCGCTATTGTCAGGCAAAAGATCCATGCACTCGCAGCCAAAACCTTTTTCAATGGGAAAAAGCAAACCCACTCCATCCGGCGCAGTTGCCATTGACTGAATGCTTGGACATCTTCTATATCTGAATTTTGAGATACAAGTCCTTTCGTGATAGCACTTCCAATCGCAGGTGGAATATTGGCAAAGGCAAACAGTCCACCCACAATTAGCGTCATCCCCACCAAAAAAACTGATTTGAAATAACACAGCACATTCACCCAAAACGCAAGAAAAAGCCAGAGCACCAGCAATCCATACCGCTTTTGTTGCGTTTTCAACCGATAGATCCAATAGTTGCACAGAACCAGAAGTGCCCCAAACAGACAGGCACAAAGAAACCAGCACGGTGGTATGGCTATTACTTCCCACGGAGTAAGCACCAGGGATTCGCCCTGAAGGAATTCGATATTCCCGCTGACCCCAGTATAATCAAAAAACGCCATGCAAGCTGCCGATACTGCAGCGAGAACAGCAAATGGAAGAATAAAACCTTGCTTTCTACTTTCACCTCGTTGTTTTTTCATTCACGTACTCCTTCTATGTATCCTGTAACATATATCATTTTTTGTTCTCCTTGTTCCTCTTCGATTGTTCTTTATTCTATCGTATCAGCCAACGCTCTTGTTTCAAATAGAATCAGCACAACAGACTCTAATCCAAAAAGCCCGACGACATACTGCGAAAATGAAACGTAAAGCAATTCTGTCACAACAAGCATGCAAAACATTGGTCACGGATTTCTCATACTTTTCTCCTAATATAGGTTTTATATTTACTTCATTATACACTATCTGTACAAGCAAGTATAGAGAGATTTCCAATCGATCCTTGTGTCCTGTGTCTTTTTGTCCGAAAGTATTCTAAGTTTTGGTACCTATTTTATCATTACAAAAGTAAAAAATCTGTAACTTCTCACATATGAAAAGTTACAGACTCTTTTTTTAACTGTGTTTTATAAATGTTGTTCCGCATTTCGGGCAGCGTATTTCGATTTTTCCTTTTCCTCTTGGAATCCGGATCTTCTGTTTACACTCTGGGCATCTGTAAATATGATACATTTTCCTTTGCGTCATATCACTTCTTATATTCTGAAAATTTTCTCTTATATGCGCTGTCTTTTGAATGAACTTCTGATTTTCCGTATAGCGCTTTTGGATCTTCCTTGAAAAAACTCTGACACAACAGTAAACAAGCACAATCCATCCGATAAGATAAAAAATCATACTTATATTTTTCCCTCTGAATGCAGATGATAATAAAATCGTTACTGCACTGATTAAAAATAAAAATCTGGAAAAATCATCAAAACCATATCTACCCTGCATAAACTGCATAAATCTGTTACGCATTCTTATCAACCTCTTATTTAATATCTAAAACTTTATAACCTTTATCTTCAACTGTTT
>RCNH01000741.1_pt1 | contig 12421 bp, 12 predicted proteins | sample 2041161 | NCBI WGS metagenome assembly RCNH01 (sample SAMN09708215, study PRJNA481090) | Feces metagenome, whole genome shotgun sequencing project. | biome: feces | host: Leptonychotes weddellii | place: Antarctica: Sion Island | collected 2010-03-01 | reverse complement strand
ACAACATTGCCTTTTGATTTAGACATCTTCTCGTTATTTTCTCCAAGAATCATTCCTTGATTAAATAACTTTTGGAAAGGTTCTTTTGTTGGTACTATTCCAATATCGTATAGGAATTTATACCAGAAACGTGCATATAATAGATGGAGTACAGCATGTTCTGCTCCTCCAATATAAATATCAACGGGCAACCATTCTTTCAGCTTTTCAGGATCTGCTAGCATCTCTGTATTCTTAGGATCGATAAAGCGTAAGAAGTACCACGAACTACCTGCCCATTGTGGCATTGTATTTGTATCACGTCGACCTTTCATTCCCGTTTCTGAATCTACAACATTGACCCATTCTTCAATATTCGCTAACGGCGATTCACCTGTGCCACTAGGTTTTATATGTTCTGTTTTTGGTAACAACAAAGGAAGTTCCTCTTCTGGTAGTGTAGTTGAGGTTCCGTCTTCCCAATGAATCATTGGAATAGGCTCTCCCCAATAACGTTGTCTTGAAAATACCCAGTCTCTAAGTTTATAATTTACTGTCTTTTTGCTCTGCTTCTTTTTCATTCTGATCTTCTACCAAAGTAACATGGTCAGATGCAAGTAAAATTTCTCTTCCATGGTATTCAATGTCATAAGAATATGTACCATAATATTCGTTCCACTCCTGAATCAGCTGCTCAATAGAAACATTATCTAAAATTTTCTGCATATGCTTTAATGAATGTTCTTCTCCCCAGGATTTGTCTATGTAAGAATCTTCTCTCACAGAAATTTTATCTTCGTAAGCAAAATACTGGATCATGTATCTTTTTCCTTCTTGTTCATTCGTTTTCCCCTGTAAAGTCATATGAAAAGATTCTATCGTGCCATCAGGTTTTATAGAAATGATACAGTCATCATTTATATATAATTTTTCTGGAAACTCTTCTACCGCCTGTAAATCTTCCAAAATTCCCTGAAATCCTGTTTCAAAATAATTTTTATTATGAAGTTTATAATCCCGTTTATTCAGTTTTTCATCCAGATAATAGGAAAGTTCTCCATGATGAGGTAATGCAGAATACAGAATTTTGCCACCTGAATATAGGGTTCCTAAAACAATGGCCAAAACAGCCAGAATAACCACCTTCCTATTTGGCGTGATACTAACATTTTCTTTTAAAAATCCAACTTTCTTATAAATATAAAAACTCAGACTGCATACAAATCCTACTCCCCCAAGCAAGATGGCTGGCATGTGCACAACACCCTTGCCTTCCCAACACCAGTCTGCTATGTGGAACATAACAAATAAATAACACACAATGCTAAAAATCCCAGAATACTTCATTAATCCTTTTTCCATTTTTGTTATTTTCCTTTCTCTTTTTCTTTTCCTCTACAATCCCGTAATATGTCCATATTTACTCCGTTCTTTCACACCTTTTTCAATCCTTTCTTTTCACTGTGCTACTTTGGTTTTAAGTATACCCTATTCCATCGCGTAAGAAAAGCACTATCTTCTTTTTCTGTTTTCTTACAGAAAATCCTTAGTTTTAGATGGTAATTTTCTTTACGGTTATTTTAATTTCTGCTAAGATGATAATAGATTTAAAATAACTTTCATCAAAGACAGGATACACTTATGGAAAAAATATACGCAAAAACAGTAGAAGAAAACGGAATATTAGAAGCCTTTCTCCTGCACCAGATGCATCTTACCAAGCGGCAGGTCAAACAGGCAAAATTTCGTAACAATGGCATTCTTGTCAATGGAAGACAACAACGAGTAACTGCAAACATCTTTTCCGGGGATCTGGTGGAAGTCAAACTAGAGGAATCAGAAATCAAAAAAGCGGATCTGATTCCTCTGGAAAAGCCTTTGGAGATTCTTTATGAAGATGAGGATGTCATCGTAGTAAACAAGCCAGCAGGAGTAGTCGTACATCCTTCTCACGGTCATTATCAAGATTCTCTTTCCAATCAGTTGACCTATTATTTTTCTTTAAGAAAAGAAAATGTAAAAATCCGCAGTATCGGACGACTAGATAAAGAAACTTCCGGAATTGTCCTTTTCGCAAAAAATCAGCCTGCTGCTCAGAGACTCTCTCTTCAGCGGGAACAAAAACTCCTTAGAAAAGAATACCTGGCTTTTATTAACGGTCACCTGAACCACCCCCATACCACCATTTCTGCTCCCATAGGGAAACGAAAAAACGATCTGATTCGCATGTGTGTAGCATCTGACGGAAAATCTGCTATTACCCATTATACTACTGAAAAAATACTATCAGACAGCACCCTCATTCGTCTTCGCCTTGACACAGGGCGGACCCATCAGATTCGTGTACATATGCATTATTTGGGACATCCTCTTTTAGGTGATTGTTTATACGGAACACCTCATCCCTTCTTTCAAAGAGCCGCACTTCATGCCTGCTTTCTCACTTTCCAACAACCTTTCACAGGTAAAACAATTACTATAACTGCACCTTTTCCAGAAGATATGAAAACTTTTCTGGAAAACAAAGAAATACAAAATGACACGGATAATTTCTAAAATTTATCCGTGTCATTTTGTATTTCTATAAGTTTTTGATTACTTCTGTTACCAATTCTTTAAACTGTTTTGCCACTCGGTCTGCTGTTTCCTGTACTTCCTTATGATCCAAGGCTACTTTGGAAATTCCTGCTGCCAGATTGGTAATACAGGAAATGCCACATACCTTCATTCCCATATGATTAGCTGCCGTAGCTTCACAAGCCGTACTCATACCTACGGCATCTCCTCCCATACGTTTACACATCTGTACTTCTGCTGGTGTTTCATAACTTGGACCTGTCAACTGAACGTACACACCTTCCTGTAGCGGAATATCCAGACGTTTTCCTGCATCTTTAATTACCTGTCTCATTTCAGGGTTATACAGATGACTCATATCAGGGAAACGAACTCCCAGTTCATCTAAATTTGCCCCGATCAGAGGATTTGGAACCCCTGTTGCAATATGATCTGAAATAATCATAAAATCCCCCGGATGAAAGTTTTCATTAATTCCTCCTGCTGCATTGGTAAGAAGAAGTTTCTTGGCTCCCAGTAATCCCATCAACCGTGTTGGAAGTACCACATCCGACATAGGATAACCTTCATAATAATGAACTCTTCCCTGCATAATTACCACTGGAACTCCCTGCACATAACCAAAAACAAATCTTCCTTTATGTCCTGGAACAGTAGAAACGGGAAATCCTTCAATATCATGATAATCAATCTCTGCCACTTTTTCAATTTCTTCTGCATAATCTCCTAATCCAGAACCCAGAATAACTGCCACTTCCGGTTTAAAATCAACTTTCTTTCTGATACTTTCCAGACATGTCATTAATTTATCATAAATCAGATTCATAACACCCTCCTGTTTTCATTTTTAGTCATCAATAATTTTCGATACAATTTCTTTTAGTTTTTTATACTGTTCTTCGTGAACTAAAATTTTATTTCCCTGCCTTGTAATTAGATTTTCTTCTTCAAACTTTTTAATTGCCCGATTAATGGTTTTCACACACAGGCCTGTTTCCTCAGAAAGCTCTACACGGGTAGATGTAATGATAATTTGTCCATTTTTTTCATATTGTTCATACTTTGCTGTAAATAACATAGCCAAACGGTCTGAACCTTGCAGGAACAAAAACGCCCGACTGTTTCTTCCCTGTTCCAATAGATATTCACCCATCCGCTTTGCTTCTCTTTTTAAGGCACTGATGTCCGATTTCAACCATTTTTCATACTGAAACTTTGGTATTTTTATCATGATACATGGAGTCACGGTCTGAAGTGTCGTCTGATAATATTCCAGATCCATAATAACTTCCATTCCTCCCATGGCATATACACCGTTGAACCTCATAAAATCATAAGCAATTCCATAAATTCGATAGTCTACGGCCCGGATCATTCCCGTTCCTATAATATAGATCGTATCTACGGGTGCGTTTTCCCGTACAAAAGTCACTCCTTTATCCATGTGGACAATCTGAAAAGACTCCATTAGCCATACAGGAGCACTCATAAAATACCGCTCCAGTTCTTCTCTTCGTTCCTTTTCCACTTCATTTAAAAAAGGCAGTACCTGATATAAATATTTCTGCTCCATTTCTGTTCCTTTACATAATTTTTCTTAATCCTTCTTTGGTATGGTCATCTGCAAAAGATACTTCTACCGCCTGACGCATCATCTGTCGGATTTGTTCATCTGTAATTCCACAGTTTTTCTGAACAAATTCAATTTCTTTACTAATGCTGGTATTACTTACTGTACGGTTATCTGTGTTGATGGTAACAGCCAGACCTTTTTTCAGGAATTCACTCATGGGATATTCCTCCATGTTTTTTACCGCCTTCGTCTGGAGATTGCTAATAGGACACATTTCTATTCCGACTCCTTTTTCCCGACATAATGCAATAGCATCATCTCTTCCTCGAAGTGCAATTCCGTGTCCAATTCTTCTGGCTCCCAGTTCTACCGCCCTTGTCACATTCTCCACACTTCCGCATTCTCCTCCATGAATGGTAAATGGAATTTCCATGTTGTCAATCTCACGAAAAAGTCTGGAAAACCCTTCCATGGGAAATGCAGCCTCATTTCCTGCCAGATCAAAGGCACAAAGTCCTTTCTGATAAAATCCGCGTACTTCATCTACCATTTTCCTGTTTTCTTCATAACTATGATGTCTCATAGCACAGGCAATTACATTATAATCCACCTGGTAACTTTTTCTTCCTTTTTCCAGTCCTTCTAAAACAGCACCCATGATCTGTTCCCCGTTCAATCCTTGTTCTTTGGAAAGAAAAGGTGCAAATCGAACTTCCACATAACGGACATTTTCTTTTGCTACTGTACGGATAAAGTCATATCCTGCCCGTCGCAGCCCATCTTCTGTTTGCAAACTTTCTAAAGGAAGCTGAAATTTTTCTAAATACTGTGCCAGATTCTGGCATCCATCCTCTACTTGTAATTCTTCCCATGTAATCTCTCTGTCTAAAAGATTTTGAAGACATTCTTTACTTAAAGAACCATCCAGATGGCAATGTAAATCAATCTTCGGTAATGTTTCTCTTTTTTCTCTATTCACACAATATCTTCCTTCCAAAAAGCAGCTCCTGAGGAACTTAGGAGCTGCCTTATGCTTCACTTATGGTTCTATCTTTTACTATTATTTGATTAATTCTACATTAACCAGTTCTTTTTCAATTTCTTTTACATTCTGAACATCCTCATCGTTCTGAACTTTGATGGTTCCATCTACCAGTTTTGCATACAGATCATCGTATTTTTCCTGACTAAATGTTTCAAATTTGGAAGTTTCCATAGGAAGTTTTATACCATTCACTGCTGCATCCAGTGTCTGTGCTTTTCCACCTTCAAATTTTCCAGCATAGAAATCTTCCAAAGCTCCATAAACAGAATCGCCCAGGTTCTTCATTGCTGAAGTAATAACTGTTTCAGATTCGCTGGATTGATCTACGTCTACACCAATTACTTTCTTTCCTGCTGTCTCAGCCGCTTTCATTACAGAGTTTCCTGCTCCACCTGCTGCTACAAAGATACACTCTACACCTTCATTATACCATGCTGCTGCTTTTGCATTATTTTCAGGAGATGCTTCAAAGTTTCCTAAATATGTGTATTTAATATTGATTTCACCTGCTGGCACATTCATATCTTTTGCTGCCGCATCAGCACCCTGGACAAATCCATAGCCGAAACGTTCAACTGCTGGAACTGCAATACCACCCATAAATCCAAGCTGACGGTATCCTTCTTCCACTGCTGCATAACCTGCCAGGAATCCAGCCTGTTCTTCTGCATAGAAGATAGAAGTCGTATTGTCTGCGATTACGGTTTCATCTTTTTCATTTGTAGGTGCTGCATCAATCATTATAAAATGAGTGTCTGGATATTTTGTCTGTGCTTTAAAAACAGGAAGATTGAACAAGAATCCAGGTGTTACAACAACTTTTGCTCCTGCCTTAACAGCCAGATCAATAGCATTTAAGCAGGCTTCATCTGATTTTTCAGATGGTTTATAATATTTATGAGTGATGTTATGTTCATCGGCATATTTTACCAATCCTTCCCATGAACCCTGATTGAAAGACTTGTCATCGATAGTTCCTACATCTGTGATCAGTGCCAGTTCATAACCTTCTCCTGCATTCTCATCGTTGTCTTTTGTCTGTTCCTGCGTCTGTTCCTGTTTCTCTTCCGTCTTATTTCCTGTTTCACCAGTTGGTTTTTTTACTCCACATGCAGTTAAACCAAATACCATTGTTGTTGCCAGAAACATTGCTAATACTCTTTTTTTCATATTTTTTTCCTCCTTAATTAATAAGCATTATTTGTTTCGCCCTGAATAATCTTAATTGCTGAACTTGTTCCTATTCTGCTGCACCCTTCTTCCAGAAATGCTTCCAGGTCTGCCACCGTCTTTACACCACCAGCTGCTTTCATTTTTACATTTTTGCCAATGTGTTCTTTGAAAAGACGAATGTCTTCCAAGGTAGCTCCTCCTGTCCCAAATCCGGTAGAGGTTTTAATATAATCTGCACCAGCTTCCGTAACCACCTGACACATTTTAATTTTTTCTTCTTCCGTCAGGTAGCAGGTTTCAATAATGACTTTCAGGATTTTATCGCCAACTGTTTTTTTCAGTGTTGCGATTTCTTCTTTTACAGCTTCAAAGTTTTTATTTTTTACATCTGAAATATTGATAACCATATCGATTTCATTGGCACCTTCTTCCAGCGCCTGCTGTGTTTCTGCCACTTTTGCTCTGGTCACACTGTATCCCAGTGGAAATCCTACTACGGTGCAAATATTAATCTTTTCACCATATGCATCATGTACTCTTTTAACATAACATGGTGGAATACACACAGAAGCTGTTTGATACTGAATAGCTTCCTCGCAGAGTTTCTGAATATCCTCCCAGGTAGCAAATGCTTTCAACTGAGTGTGATCTACATGAGTTAACATTTCCATTTCTGTCATTTTTTTCTCCTCTTTTCTATTTTATCTTCTGCCTTTATCATAAGGAATTCCCTCTGCCTTTGGCGCCTGAGAATTCTTAGACAGAAAAGCCAGAACAATCAAAGTTGCCATATATGGTATCATCTTAAATACTTCATTTGGAATCGGCAATGACTTTAATACTGGAATTGCAGAGTAAGCACTTGCTAATGTTTTCATGATTCCAAAGAAAAATGCCGCCATAAGAATTTTATTACTTCTCCACTGTCCGAAAATTAATACTGCCAATGCCAGAAATCCATACCCTGCAACACTTGCATTAAAATTTGTAGAAGTAGGAACTACAAATACCAATCCTCCGATTCCCGCCAAAACACCGGAAATCACAACACCTGCATAACGAATCTTCTCAACATTAACACCTACAGAATCTGCTGCTCCTGGATGTTCTCCACAAGCGCGAAGACGAAGACCAAATTTTGTTTTATTGATAACAAAGGATGCTACTATAAAGATGGCAAGTCCAATATATGTGGTAATATAGCAATTTTTAAAGAACATATCTCCGATTACCGGAATACTTCCTAACACTGGTACAGAGTCAATATGAAAAGTATCCGTAAATGGGACCTGCTGCATTCCTGTAATCATTCTTGCTACAAAAATAGCAAATGCCGGTGCAAACATATTTAATGCAGTACCACTAATCGTCTGATCCGCTTTCATGTTAATAGAAGCAAACGCATGTAGCAGAGAAAACAAAGCACCTGTAAGTCCTGCAACCAGAACCGCCAGAAGTAGCAAAGCCTGTCCACTGAGAACACCTTCGCAAAGCTGCATAAAGAAAATTCCAGCAAAGGCTCCCATAATCATGATTCCTTCCAACGCGATGTTAATAACACCACTTCGCTCTGAGTACATGCCTCCTATAGCTACAATCAAAAGAGGAATGGCAAAATACATTGTCTGCTGAATTACAAAATACAAAATGTTCATCCTTTCGCACCCTCTTTCTTTTCCATACTTTTCTCAGCCTTCTGTTTCTTCTTCATGCGGATTTTATAAATCAGATTTTTAAACAGCAAAGATAACGCACCACAATAAATAATAGCTGCAATAATAATATCAATAACTTCTGGAACAAAATCAAACAGCTGCATGTTGTATCCGCCTACTGTAATATGTCCAATAAAGAGTCCTGCGAACAAAATTCCTATTGGATTGGACAATCCCAGCAACGCAACGGAAATTCCTGTAAATCCTTCCGGTGCGATTACATCCAGAACCTGAATGTATTTTCCTGAATTTGCAAGATACATCAATGCTCCCCCAAGACCTGCAAGTGCTCCGGAAATCACCATAGAAAGCACAATGTTTCTTTTTGCGTTAATTCCCGCGTATTTACTTGCTCTGGCATTTTTACCACAAGCTTTTAATTCATACCCAAAAACTGTTTTATTTAAAATAATATAAATAATAATCACACACCCTATGGCAATCAAAATTCCCACATTAATATTCGTATTAGGGAAAATCTTATCCAATCCAGCTGTAGAAAGATTTGCTGTTGGTGCTACGGAAAGTGACTGGTTTTTCACCTGATCGTAAATAAAGGTACGTACCATTAAATTAACGCTATACATTCCAATATAGTTCATCATAATAGAAGCGATTACCTCATTTACATTTAAAAACGCTTTTAAGATTCCTGGAACCATCCCCCATAACGCACCTGCCAAAATGGCTGCCAGTAAAGCTACAATACAATGAACACCAGCTGGAAGGAAGGTGAATTTTACTCCAACGTATACAGCTGCAAATGCACCCATCGTAAACTGTCCGGCTGCACCGATATTAAACAGGCCCGTTTTAAAAGCAAATCCTACAGATAATCCAGTCATAATAATCGGGGTTGCAAAATATAACATCTGTCCAATTCCCTGAATTCCATCTGTAAATCCACCTTGAACAATCATCATAAATCCGTACCATGCCTGGCTGGGATTACTACACAAAAGAATGACAAGCCCGATAAGAAGTCCTGCGATAATTGCCATGATTGAGGAAGTGAAACTGACGATTCCTTCACCTTGCATAATTCTTTTTATTTTCTCATTCATTGTTTCACACTCCTTTTCGCCCCAGACATATAAAGTCCCAGTTCTTCTACCGTAGTCTCTTTTGGATTTACATCAGCTACAATTTCTCCTTCATACATAACCAAAATACGATCGCTGACATTCATAACCTCATCCAGCTCCAAAGAAACCAGTAAGACCGCTTTTCCTGCATCTCTTTGTGCAATCAGTTGCTTATGAATATATTCAATGGCTCCTACATCCAGTCCTCGTACTGGCTGAACAGCTACAACGATTTCTGGATTTCGATCCAATTCCCTTGCAATAATGGCTTTCTGCTGATTTCCACCGGACATTCCTCGGACAATACTATTTTCTCCCTGTCCGGAACGAATGTCAAAACGTTGAATCAGATCTTTTGCATACTCACGAATGGCATCGAATTTTAAAAATCCATGTTTCTGAAATTTTTTAGAATAATAGGTCTGTAATACCAGATTTTCCTGTAAAGTATAATCTAACACCAGTCCATCCTGATGTCTGTCTTCTGGAATATGTGCCATGCCATCCAGACATTTCTGGCGAATGCTTTCATGCGTAATATCCTTTCCGTTTAAAAGAATCTTTCCTCCATCCATGGGCATCATCCCTGTAATTCCATACACCAGTTCTGATTGACCATTTCCGTCAATTCCAGCAATACAAACAATTTCTCCTTTACGTACATCAAAAGAAACATTTCTTACAGAGTCTTTTCCATGTTTGGATTTAATGGTAAGATTTTGTACTTCCAGAACAGGTTTTCCTATTTTTGCTTCCTGTTTTTCAACTACCAGATTGACTTTTCTTCCTACCATCATTTCAGACATTTCTTCTTTTGTAGTATCTGCCACGGAAATAGTTCCAATATATTTTCCTTTTCTAAGAACACTGCATCGATCTGCCACCGCTTTAATCTCATTTAGCTTATGTGTAATGAAAATAATGGATTTTCCTTCGGATACCAACTGTTTCATTACCTTCATTAACTCATCGATTTCCTGCGGTGTTAAAACTGCGGTAGGTTCATCAAAAATCAAGATATCATTGTCACAGTACAGCATTTTCAAAATTTCTACCCTCTGCTGCATACCCACTGTAATATCTGAAATATAAGCATCTGGGTCAATTTTAAATTTGTAACGTTCACTTAATTCCATTACTTTTTTTCTTGCCGCATCCATTTTCAGGACACCACCCTTTGTGGTTTCACGCCCCAGCACAATACTTTCCAAAACCGTAAAGTTGTGAACCAATTTAAAATGCTGATGAACCATTCCTATTCCCAGATTATTCGCATCATTGGGATTATTGATTTTTACTTCTTTTCCACGAATTTTTATGGTCCCCCGTTCCGGCTGATACAATCCGAAAAGTACACTCATCAAAGTGGATTTTCCTGCACCATTTTCACCTAACAGCACATGAATTTCTCCCGGTTTTACCTGAAGGGTAACATCATCATTAGCCTTGAAATCTCCAAACTGTTTGGTAATATGGTTCATTTCAATTACATAATCCAATTTCCTTTCTCCTTCCTGTGTGTTATACATTGAGATTATCCGGTCCGAATCCTATCGGCAGAAGTTCTTTTAATGTATATACTTGATAATGTTCTCTATCTATTGCAAGTACAATTTTAAATTGTTCAGGATCACAAAACTCCATCATAACCTGCAGACATACGCCACAGGGAGCACAGGGTTGAGAAATCCCATTTTCCAAACCTCCTACAATGGCAATTCCCTCAAACTGTCTCGTTCCTTCTGACACAGCCTTAAAAAATGCAGTGCGTTCTGCACAATTAGTAGGCGTGTAAGAAGCATTCTCAATATTACATCCCTGATAGATTTTTCCATTCTTCCCAAGAAGAGCTGCACCTACCATAAATTGTGAATAAGGAGAGTAAGACATTTTTCGTGCTTCCAGAGCTTCCTCTATCAATTTTCCATAATCCATAAGTCTTTTCTTCCCGCTTCCTTATTTCATAATTTTTTCCTTAAAACTGATGCCGTCTGTATGATTCTCCACCTGGAAAATATCAAGAATCGTTGCTGCAATATCCGCAAAAGATTCTCTCGTTCCCAGATTTACATTTTCTTTAATTTTCTCACCGTAAATCAATAACGGGGTATGTTCTCTGGTGTGATCTGTTCCCGGAAATCCAGGATCACATCCATGATCAGCAGTAATCATTAAAATATCGTCTTCTTTCATATTCTTTAAGAATGTACCCAGCTGTTGATCAAATACAGTTGCTGCTTTTGCATAACCCTCCACATCATTTCTATGTCCATATTTCATATCGAAATCTACCAGATTCACAAAACAGATTCCATTAAAATCTTCTTTCTGCATCTGGATCGTCCTCTCCATTCCATCTACGTTGTCCTTGATCCTCTGGGTATGCTGTATTCCCTGTCCGGCAAAGATATCATAAATCTTTCCAATTCCATAAGTATCGTATCCCTCTTCCACCAGTGCATCCAGCATAGTGGCTTTCGGAGGTATCAGAGAAAAATCATGTCGGTTAGGTGTTCTTACAAAATTCGGTGCTTTCCCTACAAATGGTCTTGCAATCACTCGTCCTACTCCATGTTTTCCTGTGAGAAGTTTTCTTGCAATTTCACAATAGCGATAAAGTTCTTCTACAGGAACTACCTCCTCATGGGCTGCAATCTGAAACACACTGTCTGCAGAAGTATACACGATCAGTTTTCCGGTGTCTATATGTTCCTGACCGTATTCTTTGATAACCTCCGTTCCGGAATATGGCTTATTGCAGAGAGTTCCTCGTCCTGTAAGCCGTTCAAATTCATCCATGATCTCCCTTGGAAATCCCTCTGGATACGTAGGCAGTGGCTCTGGTGAAACCACACCTGCAATTTCCCAATGTCCTATGGTTGTATCTTTTCCCCTGGAAGATTCTCTCATTCTTCCATAGACACCTATAGGACTTTCTTTCCTTTCTTTGCAAGAAACACCATCAATGTGAAACAATCCAAGCCGTTCCATATTCGGAGTATCATACTCCTTAGAGGATGCAATGGTTTTTAATGTATTGGCACCCTTGTCCCCAAATTCTGCAGCATCTGGTGCATTCCCAATACCATAACTGTCTAATACAATTAAAAATACTCGCTTACTCATAATTTCACCTTTCATTTCTACGTCATTTTCTTATTTTTTCACGATCTTTTTTTATTATGCCTTTTATATCCCATACTTTATTATATTTCCTTTCTATTTCAAAGGACATATGTCTCTTTTTGGCACTTTTTTTGTTATTTTATCTATA
>RCNH01000740.1_pt1 | contig 12425 bp, 13 predicted proteins | sample 2041161 | NCBI WGS metagenome assembly RCNH01 (sample SAMN09708215, study PRJNA481090) | Feces metagenome, whole genome shotgun sequencing project. | biome: feces | host: Leptonychotes weddellii | place: Antarctica: Sion Island | collected 2010-03-01 | reverse complement strand
CTGGGCTTCTATCCCGACACCTCTGCCATCGACGACAAGCTGGACGAAATGAGTGCTATCTACGAAGAGTACAAGGCACTGCTGAGAAGTGGTTCTCGCGATGCAAAGGAACTGACCGACGAGATGTACGGCCGTCTGGACGATGTCGGCGCTAAGGAAGTTATCGCTGAACTGCAGTCTCAGCTGGACGCTTGGTGGGCTGCAAAGAACCAGTAATTTGGTTTACTTCTTTCCAGTCACAAGTTCTGATACTTAAATGAAATGTGTGAGGCCATTGCAGCCCGAAAGCTGCAATGGCCTCATTTTTTTTCAGTATCCGGCACCGGGTCTTTCGGGAAGCGATTTGCTGTGAACGACGGAAGAAATCCCGGGTGGTAAATTTGCGCGATATGTGGTATAATTCCCTATTATATCGGGGTTCTCTTCTTTGAAAGATGCAGGATGCGTGAAAGACGAGCAAAACCCGTATGGATGTATGGAACAGCGCAAATTGCAGCTTATGAAGGAGAATTGCAGATGACGAAAATTCTGTTTGTCTGCCATGGCAATATCTGCAGAAGTCCCATGGCAGAATTTATTCTGAAGGATCTGGCGGAGAAGGCCGGGGTTTCGGATCGGTTTGAGATTGCCTCCGCAGCGGTCAGCAGGGAAGAACTGGGGAACCCGGTCTATGGGCCGGCCCGCCGGGAGCTGGCGCTGCACGGAATTTCCTGCAGCGGCAAAACCGCACGGCAGGTGACCAGACAGGACTACCGGAAATACGACAGAATCTACTATATGGACAGCAGCAATGCCCGGTATCTGGCCGGGATGCTCCCGCAGGACGGAGACAAAATCCGACCGCTGCTGGACCGGGATGTGGCAGACCCCTGGTATACCGGTGACTTCCGGCAGACCTGGGACGATCTGCTGGAGGGATGCCAGAAAATCATGGAGGAATTTGTATGATTGATCGTGGAGCGCTGGAAGAAAGGCTGGCGGAATTTCCGCTGTATTGCTATGGCTTCGTGGATCCGGAAAAACTGGAGTTTTCCGACAGAATCCGCTATATCTGCACCCACGAATGCCCCATGTGCGGCAAAACCTGGGCTTGTCCGCCGGCAGTCGGCTCCGTGGAGCAGTGCCGGGAGAAGTGCCTGAGCTACCAAAGCTGCCTGATGATTTCCACCATCACGGAGGTTTCGGATATCAGCAGCATCGAGGAAACCCTGGCCACCCGCCCCGAACATGAGAAAGTGACCAATGCGGTGGGGGCGCTCCTGCAGGAAATGGGGGAAACCCCCTTTATTCTTTCCACAGAAGCATGCACCATCTGCGAGCGCTGCGCCTGGCTGGACGGAAAGCCATGCAGATTCCCGGAGAAGATGCATCCGTGTGTGGAAAGCCACGGTATCAACATCATCCCCACGCTGGAAAAATGCGGAATCGAATTCCAGTATGGACAGAATGTGGTCACATGGATCTCACTGCTGTTTTTTTGAACAAGGACGGACTGATTTATGGTAGTATTTTTTGATATTGACGGAACTCTGGTGGACGAGCAGACCCAGATAATCCCGGAATCTGCAGTCCGGGCCGTCCGGCAGCTGAAGCAGAGAGGGCATGTTCCTGTGGTCAATACCGGCAGACCTCTGGGCCACATCGACCGGAGAATCCGGGAAATGGATTTCAGCGGCTGGATCTGCAGCTGCGGTATGGAAATTTTTCTGGACGGGAAATGGCTGTACCGCCGGTTCCCGGATGAAGAGCTGTGCAGGTATGTGGTCAATTCCGTCCGGGAGTGCCGGATGCAGGTGCTTTACGAGGACAGCGATGCTCTTTACCGGGACGGAGCCCAGTCCGACGGCCCTGCCTGCAGTCGGGAGGAACAGCGCCTGCGTGCCAGAGGCATGACAGTCCGGGAAATCGAACAGGTGCCGGGTATGCGCTTTCAGAAGTTCGTGACCCATGACGCCCCCGGCTGCCAGAGAATCGAATTTCTCCGCCGGATGGACCCCTGGTTTACCTGCATTGATCGAGGCGGCGGTATGGTGGAATATGTGAAAAAAGGCTGCAGCAAGGCCGGCGGCATGCAGGTGCTGATGGAGCATCTGGGCGTGTCCCGGGAGCAGACACTGGCTATAGGCGACAGCACAAACGATCTGCCTATGTTTTCTGCCGCGGGGCATACGGCCTGCATGGGCGGCGGAATGCGGGAGCTGAAGGCCAAAAGCGAATATATTACGGCATCGGTGCTGGATGACGGCGTGGAAAAAGCGCTGCGGCACTTCCGGTTGATCTGAAAAGAGGGAGACAGGTTCTCCCTCTTTTTTTGCTTTTCCTCTTGACGAAACTAATAATTGCTTATACAATAAGCTTGTGATTAGAAAGAGAAAGGGAGGCGACCTTATGACCCAGAGAGAGCGGCAGATCCTGCAGCTCATCGAGGCCGATCCGATGATTTCCCAGCAGACCCTTGCCCAGCGGCTGGGGATAACCCGCTCGTCCGTGGCGGTGCATATTTCCAACCTGATGAGCAAGGGCTATATCGCCGGCCGGGGCTATGTGCTGCGCAGCGGCTCCTATGCCGTGGTTGTGGGCGGCGTAAATATGGATATCGGCGGCAGATCCCATGAGCCGCTGGTGGCGGCTGATTCCAATCCCGGACGGGTGTCCGTCAGTCTGGGTGGCGTAGGCCGGAACATTGCCCACAATCTGAGCCTGCTGGGCACCGATGTGCGGATGCTCACAGCTTTCGGCGATGATCTCTACGGCAAGCAGATTGCGGCCTCCTGCGCAGAGCTGGGCATCGATGCCAGCCACGCGCTGAAGCTTCCGGATCAGGCAACCTCCACCTACCTGTATCTGACAGACCCGGCAGGGGAGATGGCACTGGCGGTTTCCGATATGTCAGTCTGCGAAAAAATTACGCCGGCCTATCTGGCATCCAATCTGTCCCTGCTGCAGAATGCACAGGTGGTTGTGACGGATACCAATATTCCGGAAGAAAGTTTGCAGTATCTGGTGCATACCTGCACCGTACCGATTTTCTGTGACCCGGTGTCCACCATCAAGGCCAAAAAACTGGGACCGATTCTGGACAAAATTCACACCCTCAAGCCCAACCGGCTGGAGGCGGAGCTGCTGACGGGAATCTCCATCCGCAGCACCGATGATGTCAAGGCTGCCGCCAAAGCACTGCTGGACCGGGGCGTGCACCGGGTGTTCCTGTCTCTGGGGTCTGACGGTGTCTGTGCAGCCATGGGAGATCAGTGCCTGATCGTCCCCAATCTGCCGGGAAAAATGGTCAATACCACCGGCTGCGGCGATGCCTTTATGGGGGCCATTGCCTGGGCTTATCTGGAGGGTATGGACCTGCGGGAAACGGCAATGGCCGGACTTGCCGCAGCATCCGTTGCCATGGAATCCGATGAAACCATCAATCCCCGGATGTCCGCTGCAGAGGTCCGGAACAGAATGAAAAACAGCAGCCAGAGGCTGTAACATACAATTATATAAGAAGGAACAGGTGAATCTGATGAAACTGAACAAATATCTTGATGTCAATCCTGAGGTTGCCGCTGCCGTGGCAGAGGGCCGTCCTGTGGTGGCACTGGAATCCACCATCATTTCCCACGGAATGCCCTATCCCCAGAATGTGGAGACTGCCCTGAATGTGGAGCGGATCATCCGGGAAAACGGTGCCGTTCCTGCAACCATCGCCATCATCGGCGGCCGCCTGAAGGCAGGCCTGACACCTGAGGAAATCGAATACTTCGGCAAGAAGGGCCAGGCCATCACCAAGGCTTCCCGCCGGGATCTGGCAGTGCTCTGCGCACGGGGACTGGACGGTGCCACTACTGTAACCACCACCATGATCATTGCCCATATGGCAGGCATTCAGATCTTTGCCACCGGCGGCATCGGCGGTGTCCACAGAGGTGCGGAAACCACCATGGACATCTCTGCTGACCTGGAAGAGCTGGCGCACACACCGGTGATGGTGGTCTGTGCAGGTGCAAAGTCCATTCTGGATCTGGGCCTGACGCTGGAGTATCTGGAAACTCACGGTGTTCCCGTTATCGGCTACGGCACCGAGGAACTGCCGGCCTTCTATACCCGCAAGTCCGGCTTCGGCGTGGATTACCGGATCGACACCCCCGAGGAGCTGGCTAAGGCATTCCGGGCACAGAACGACATGGAGCTTGGCGGCGGAATGCTGGTTACCAACCCCATTCCCGAGGAATATTCCATGCCCCTCGAAACCATCAATGCCGCCATTGACCAGGCCATTGCCGAGTGCAACGAAAAGGGAATCCACGGCAAGGCTACTACGCCCTTCCTGCTGGCCAGAGTGGCGGAGCTTACCGGCGGCGATTCTCTGGCATCCAACATCCGTCTGGTGTACAACAATGCAAAGGTTGCCGCACTGACGGCAGCAGCCTACTGCAAGCTGTAAAAATCAAAAAAGCAGCACCCCCGGAAAGCCTGCAGGGCTTTCCGGGGGTGTTTTTTTCAGATTCAGCCGGCTTGGGGGAAGGCAGGGAAAATGCCGGACTCAGGGCGCGGCTGCACCGTTTGACAGGGCAATGACGGCATCGGACAGCACATCTGCGGCAAGCTTTGCCTCGTCCAGGGTGTTTCCGGCGGCACCTACCTCAATAAGCAGTGCGTGTTCTCCCAGATCCTGATTGAACCGTTCTGTCCGCAGACCCACATAGCGGGAGATTCCCGGTGCGGTTTTCTCCAGCTGGGCGGCCAGCTTCAGCCCAAGGGACAGATTGTCCTCCCAGTGGGGGTGATCCAGTCCGCCTTCGTCGGTGCCCACCACCACCAGAATCTGCGCCGATTCCTTTCCGTCCACCTGGGCAGAGGTGTCCAGCTGTCCGTCTCCCACATCGGCGGCATCCCGGTGCAGGTCCAGAATCAGGGAAATGGACGGGTACATCTGCAGATAATGCTCGGCAGCTTCCCGGGAATTGACATAGGAGCCGTTGTAGGAAGGATAGTCGTGCAGCTCCCGGTCGTGGATGACGGAAATGCCGGCATCCATCAGCCGTCTTTCCAGAACGTCGCCTACGGCAATCATGTTCTTTTTCGGGTCGGGCGTGCGCCAGACACCGGGAGAAACGTCGTCAAAGCTTTCGCATCCGTGGGTGTGCAGGATCAGCACGGTGGGCTCCCGGCCCTGCAGCTTCAGCTCCACGGGAGCCGTGATCCATTTTTCCAGATCCGGCCGGTAGTCGCCGTCATAGCGGACCTGTACGGACGACAGATCTTCCCGGGTAAAGCGCAGCGGCTGCTGTGCCGAAGGCACCGTTTCTTCCGGCTCCGGCGGCTCTGCCGGTGGCGGTTCGGAGGCAGGCGGCCGGTTGCCTGCCAGACGACCGGTTTCCAGATACATCATCATCGATGCCAGATCTCTGGCACCTACTGACTGCAGTATGGGCTGCAGCGTTCCGTTGGTAATCAGACGAAGAACCACCGCCAGCAAAATGGCGATGGCTCCGGCTTTCAGACTGCGCTTTTCCGGCTCCATAGCCGCCTCCTCTCAGATGTCGAAAGCTGCGAAAATCATCGAAAAGGAACGATTTTTCTATTTTTCGGGACGCCGCCATCTGGGACGTGTTCGAAGCTGCACCCGCAGTTCCCTGAAAAAGTTTTCCAGAAGCGCCCTGCATTCAGCCTCCCGGATGCCGCAGCTTACCTGCGGATGATGATTAAAGGGCATTTCAAAAAGATTGCATACAGACCCGCAGGCACCGGCCTTGGCGTCGGAAGCGCCGTAGATCACCCGGGGAATCCGGGCGTTGATAATGGCACCTGCGCACATGGGACACGGCTCAAGGGTCACATACAGGCTGCATTCCCAGAGCCGCCAGCCGCCCAGATTCTGACAGGCCTGAGCAATGGCCTCGGCTTCGGCATGGGCCAGAGCAGATTTTCCCACTTCCCGGCGGTTTCGTCCCCGTCCCACGATTTCTCCGTTGCGGACTACCACACAGCCTACGGGAACCTCTCCGTCCCCGGCGGCTTCCCGGGCAAGGGCCAGCGCCTGGTCCATAAAGAAATTGTCATCCACCGCAATCGCCTCCTTTTTTCGGATATCATACCCGAAAAACAGGGGGTTCGTCAAGGTTCCGCCAGCATTGCGGAGAAAAGAACGGCCAGCTCCTGCCTGGAAAAGGGCCGGCTGGGGCGCAGCTCCAGCTTCTGGTCGGCCATGGACAGAGAACGCATCAGGATGCGCCCGAGCACCTCGTCGTCGTTCCGGCAGGAAGCCTTGCCTGTGAGCAGATAGTCCGTGGTGATGCCGAAAATTTCCGACAGCGCCACCAGCGTGTCTGCCGAAGGCTCTCTGCGTCCCTGCTCATACATGCCCACGGCGCTGGGGCTGACCTGCAGACGTTTGGCCAGATCCGCCTGGCTCATCTGCGCATTGCGCCTGAGTGCGGCTATGCGTGCTCCCAGCAATATGTACCACCTCTTTCTTGTTGGCTATCCACACAATAACATGAAGTCTGTGAAAAAATTGCAGAAATGTGGGTTCTACACGCTTCGACGGATATTACACATTGTGTGTAGTATACTCATTTCGAGGCAGAAAAAAGCGAATTGTCGAAAAAAGCTCCCGCATTTTCGACAGCTTTTGCCCCGGGAAAATAAGCGTGAGGTGAGGACAATGGTTGAACAGGAATTATATTTCGATCTCCAGCAGCAGCCCTGTGCGGGGTACTGTCCCGTGTGCGGAGGCGCGGTGTATGCGCCCTCCTGCACCTGCATCCGGTGCGGGAGGGATGGGGTTTGACTCTGGAGGAAATGAGCCTCAGTTATGAGGCGGCGGCCCGGCCTTTGCGGGACAGGCTCCGGGAGCTGCGCACGACCCTGGCATCGGAAACCGACGAGGAGGCAGCCTGGCATCTGCGCCGCCGGATTGCGGAGCTGACACCCATACTGACCCAGATGAATGAGCTGGCAGATCTGACGGCCCATTACTACGAAAGGGGGTATCTGAGAAATCAGAAATATACACTATGAAGGCTATGAAGGGATCCGACTGCCGAGAGAGGTTCAGCTGCGCCGGGTCCGGCGGGTGATTCTGGAGGAACTGACGGTGAACCAGCGGGAGGTGCTGACGGACTACTATTTTCGGGAAATGAACATTCCGGAAATTGCCCGGGAACGGAACGTCCATAAAAGCACGGTCTGCCGCACCCTGCACAGAGCGGAGGACAAGCTTCGCAGATACCTGAAATATTAGGCAAAAAGGCCCATTTGCGCCCCGGACTTTACAAGATTCGGAAAATCTGGTATGCTGTATGAGATACCATACAGCCCCGGGGCCTCCTTCGGAGCTGTCCGAATGGAGGAATCTGAACAATGGAAAATTATTTTTCTATGAATATGACCAAACTGCAGGTGGATGCCATTTCCAATCTGGGGCTGGCCCACATCGGTGATGCCGTGTTTGAACTGCTGTGCAGAAGCTATCTGTGTGCCCGGGGAGATGTCAATGTGGGGCAGCTGCACCATAAGACTGTGCAGCTGGTAAAGGCATCTGCCCAGGCGGCATTTGCCGATGCCATGCAGCAGCATCTGACGGATGAGGAAAAGATGTACTACCGCCGGGGCAAGAATGCCCACGTCCATGCGCTGCCCAGATCTGCAACGCCTGCGGACTATTCCAAAGCCACCGGCGTGGAAGCCATGTTCGGGGCCATGTACCTGTACGGCAAAACCGAGCGGCTCAATGAGATTTTTAATCTGGTGATGGAGGACCTTTATGGCATTTGACGCATATTATCTGTCGGCGGTTCTGACGGAGGTGGAGCGCGAAGCCATCGGTGCCCGGGTGGAGAAAATTCATCAGCCCAGCCGGGACACGGTGATTCTGCTGCTGCGGTGCCAGCAGGGAAGGAAAAAGCTGCTGTTTGCCGCCAATCCCACGGCACCCCGGCTCCACCTGACCCAGGCCAATCCGGAAAATCCGGCGGAGCCGCCCATGTTCTGTATGCTTCTGCGCAAGCACCTGTCCGGCGCGAAGCTGACGGCGGTTTCCCAGCCGCCAATGGAGCGGGCAGCGGTGTTCACCTTTGACTGCACCGACGAAATGGGATTTCCTGTTCAGAAGCGGCTGATTGCGGAGCTGATGGGCAGGACCTGCAACCTGTATCTGGTGAATCCGGACGGGCGGATCATCGATTGCCTGCGCCGGGTAGGACTGGATGAGAGCAGCAGACGGCAGGCGCTTCCCGGCCTGTACTACCAGGACCCGGAGCCTGTGCGCAAAAAGAATCCTGCCGAGCTGACCCGGGAGGACTTCATCCGGATTCTGGAGGAACCGGGCAGCGATGTGCTGGCAGAGCGGCTGATGGATCAGCTGGGCGGACTGTCCCCGCTGATTTGCCGGGAGGCGGCCCTGTTTGCAGCCGGCGATGTGGATGCACGGCTGACCGGCAGGGAGATTTCCGGGATCGCGGAGAAGCTGTATGCATTCTTCCGGGAAAATCTGGAGCATCCCGTGCCCTGCTATTTTGCTCAGGCAGACGGCACGCCCAAGCAGTTTGCCTTCTGCCCCATCCGGGAATACGGGGAATACAGACAGGCGCAGAGCTTTTCGGAGCTTCTGGATATGTACTACACCGTCCGGGACCGGAAGGATGCCATGCGCCAGAAGGGACAGGCAATCCGCAAGACCCTGCAGAATCTTTCCTCCCGGCTCAACCGGAAGCTGGCCATTCAGGAAAAGGAGCTGTCGGCTACCTTTGACCGGGAGCGGCTGCGCCAGCTCGGAGACATCGTTACGGCGAATATTCACAGAATTCAGAAGGGGCAGACGGTGCTCCAGGCCGAGGATTTCTATGATGAAGAAATGAAGATCATCGACATCCCCATTTCTCCCATCCTGTCGCCGCAGCAGAACGCCGCAAAATTCTACAAGGATTACACCCGGATGAAAAACGCCGAAAAGGAACTGACCCATCAGATCGAGCTGGGCGAAATCGAGCGGAGTTATCTGCACAGCGTTCTGGAAGAGCTGAACCGGGCCGGCACCGAGCAGGAGCTGGAGGAAATCCGGCAGGAGCTTCAGGCGGGAGGATATCTGAAGGCGGACACGGGGAAAAAGCGGATCAGGCAGGCAAAATCCACGCCCATGCGCTTTGAGTCCACCGACGGTTATCCGATTTATGTGGGGCGGAACAACCGTCAGAACGATGAGCTGACCTTCCGCTCGGCCCGCAAGGACGACATCTGGCTCCACGCTTCTAAGGTTCCGGGAAGCCACGTGATCATCTCCTGTCACGGCACCACCCCGCCGGATGATACCGTGACCCAGGCGGCCCAGCTGGCGGCCCACTATTCCGAGAGCACCGGCGGACAGAACCTGCCTGTGGATGTAACGCCGGTCAAACAGGTCAAAAAGATGCCCAATGCCAAGCCCGGCATGGTCATCTATCACACCTACCGCACGGTGATCGTAAATCCCTATCCGGATATTGTGGTGGATGCACTCAATGCCGAAAAAAAATCAGAAGAATAAAAAACTGCGCAGCTGCCGGGAAAAACTTCCTCCGGCAGCTGCTTTTTGTATAAAAAGCCCGAATTGACCATGTTTGCGTATAAATCCGAGAGAATGTTAAAAAATAATTCAAAAACCACCCCTTGACAATTCTGGCACTCTGATGTATAGTGTGCTTAGCACTCAGAGATATTGAGTGCTAAAAAGAAAGGAGAAGCTTCATGGAACTGACAGAGCGGAAAAAGAAGGTGCTCAGATGCATCGTGGACCTGTACATCCGGTCTGCAGAGCCTGTGGGATCGAAGGCAATTGCCGAGATGCCCGACATGAAGTATTCCTCCGCAACCATTCGCAACGAAATGGCGGAGCTGACCACTATGGGTTATCTCGAGCAGCCCCACACCAGCGCCGGACGGGTTCCGTCCGCAGCAGGCTACCGGCTGTATGTGGATGAACTTATGGCAGACTACCGCCTGAGCGTAGATGAATCCCACGCAATCAACTCCGCCATCGAAGAAAAGATGCAGCGGGTGGATCAGATGGTGGAACGGGTGGCAAAGCTTGTCAGCCAGGCTACCGATCTTCCGGCCATCTCCGTCGCCGCCCGTCAGGGCAGCGTAACGGTCAAACGGTACGATCTGATTCTGGCGGAGAAGGGAAGCTTCATCCTGGTGGTGATGCTTTCCAACGATGAAGTGATCAACAAGCTGATCAAGCTTCCGCTGGAAGTGGCACAGGAGGATCTGAAGGTCCTGTCGGCGATCCTGAATACGGCGCTGGTAGAGCTGACCGCAGATCAGTTCACGCCCGCACTGATGGAGCGGGTCATCCGTTCGGCAGGAGCCGCCGGAAGTCTGGTGCCCGTGATCGTGGAATTTACGACAGAATCCCTGCGTAATCAGCAGAACGCCAATGTGGCGGTGGCCGGACAGATGCGGCTGCTGGGCCAGCCGGAATACCGGGACGTGGATAAGGCACAGCGTGTGCTGACCACCCTGGACGAGGATGCCCTGGCAAACCTGCCTGCCATTATGGAAAACGGCAACGGAACACAGGTTCTGGTAGGACCGGAAAACGTGGCGGCGGAGCTGAAGGATTCCAGCGTGGTTATGACAAAATTTGACATCGGCGACGGCATGCAGGGCATGATCGGTGTGGTCGGTCCCACCAGAATGGACTACGCCAAGGTCACCGCCCGGCTGAGCTTCTTTGCCGAGAGCCTGAGCAAAGCATTTTCCAAACCGGAAACTCCGGAGCACAAGCAGCTGCCGGAACCGGCGGAACCGAAATAAACTGGGAGAGATCCCCTAGGAGGCAACAACGTGTCCAAGAAGAAAAAGGAAGATACCGTGGAGACTGAGCAGACCCCTGCCGAAACTCCCGAAGAAACAACGGCTGCTCCCGAAGCGCCTGCTGAGTCCCCTGCAGAAGAAATCAATTATCAGGAAAAATTCGAACAGGAGCACGATGCACGGCTTCGCCTGGCAGCTGAATATGACAATTTCCGCAAGCGCACCACCAAAGAAAAGGAACAGAGCTACGGCAACGGCAAGGCAGATACCATTGAAAAGCTGCTGCCCATCTACGACAATCTGGAGCGTGCACTGAATCAGCCCACCGAAGACGCCGCATACAAAAAGGGCGTGGAGCTGACCATGACCGAGCTGCTGAAGATCTTCGGCAACCTGGGTGTGGAAATCTTCGGAAACGCCGGAGAAACCTTCGATCCCAATCTCCACAATGCCGTGATGCACACGGAGGATGCGTCTCTGGGTGAAAACGTGATCAGTCAGGTTTTCCAGAAGGGCATCAAGGTAGGCGAGAAGATCGTCCGGTTCGCAATGGTCCAGGTGGCCAACTAAAAAACTGTAAATACTTTTCATTATCTTAGGAGGATATATATTATGGGAAAGATTATCGGTATTGACTTAGGTACAACCAATTCCTGTGTTGCCGTTCTCGAGGGCGGCGAACCCACTGTTATTGCCAACGCAGAAGGCAACCGCACCACTCCTTCCGTTGTTGCATTTTCCAAGACCGGTGAGCGTATGGTCGGCCAGGTTGCAAAGCGCCAGGCTGTTACCAATGCAGACCGCACCGTTGCTTCCATCAAGCGCCACATGGGCGAAAACTTCCATGTTTCCATCGATGACAAGAAGTACTCTCCTCAGGAGATCAGCGCCATGGTTCTGCAGAAGCTGAAGGCTGACGCAGAGGCTTACCTGGGCAGCCCTGTCACCGAGGCAGTTATCACCGTTCCTGCTTACTTCTCCGACGCACAGCGTCAGGCAACCAAGGATGCCGGTAAGATTGCCGGTCTGGAAGTCAAGAGAATCATCAACGAGCCCACCGCTGCTGCTCTGGCCTACGGTCTGGATAAGGAAACCGAGCAGACCATCATGGTCTACGACCTGGGCGGCGGTACCTTCGACGTGTCCATCCTGGACATCGGCGACGGCATCATCGAAGTTAAGGCAACTGCCGGCGACACCCGTCTGGGCGGCGACGACTTCGACGAGCGTATCATGGAATACCTGGTTGCAGAGTTCAAGAAGGCTGAGGGCATCGACCTGTCCCGTGACAACGTGGCTATGCAGCGTCTGAAGGAAGCTGCCGAGAAGGCCAAGATCGAGCTGTCCAGCATGACTTCCACCAATGTCAACCTGCCTTATATCACTGCTGACGCCACCGGCCCCAAGCATCTGGACGTCACTCTGACCCGTGCAAAGTTCAACGACATGACTGCAGATCTGGTCGAGCGCACCATGAAGCCTGTCCGTCAGGCAATGGCTGATGCAGGCCTGAAGGCTTCCGATCTGCACAAGGTCCTGCTGGTCGGCGGTTCCACCCGTATCCCCGCTGTTCAGGAAGCCGTTAAGGGCATCACCGGCAGCGAAGGCTTCAAGGGCATCAACCCCGACGAGTG
>RCNH01000738.1_pt1 | contig 12430 bp, 9 predicted proteins | sample 2041161 | NCBI WGS metagenome assembly RCNH01 (sample SAMN09708215, study PRJNA481090) | Feces metagenome, whole genome shotgun sequencing project. | biome: feces | host: Leptonychotes weddellii | place: Antarctica: Sion Island | collected 2010-03-01 | reverse complement strand
GCGGCTGTTTTTGCAGATCCCAATGCGGGAATCGACAAGGCGGTTACCTTGGAGAGCGCTGCGCTCAATGCAAACTCCAAAACCGCAAACTACACGCTGAGTTATGATGCTTCGAATAAAAAGATTGCGCTGGCAGTGATCGAGCCCAAGGATCTGAACGAAGCCATGCTGCACATCGAAAATGAGAAGCTGGTTTACGACGGCAATCAGAAGCAGTGCAAGGTAACTTTGACCGATAAGGCCCAAGACGGCACGAACCTTATTACCGAAGAAGATTATCAGCTCACTTGGGGCGAAAACAAGGAGCCCGGCAATGCAACCGTGGCTGTTTTGGGCAAACGCAACTACAAAGGCACCCTTACCGGAACCTTTGCCATCAGCAAAGCCGATACCGGCGTGTATGTATTCATGGATCGTGTGCTGCAAGAAGACGGCACCGTAAAACTCAAGTTTATGGGACGTTTTACCCGGCCCACCGAAGAAGCCGCCATGCCCACCGGCACCGTAACCATCATTTTGCTGGATAACGGCCAGACAAATAGTGTGGCTCTGGGTGCAGACGGCAAGGTTGAGATTCTGCTCCCCGATTTGAAGGACGCAGCGCAGTGCCGCTACAAAGTAAAGTATGAAGGCGACAGCCGATACAATGCTCTTTCCACAACCGAACTTCATGCAAATCTGAACGTTCCCACTCCGCCTGCTCCTCCCGCCCCCGCAAAGCCGGAGCAGCCCGGCAAGCAGGAGCCTCCCGCACCTGCAAAACCTTCGGAGCAGGAAGAATGGTATGGTGCTCTTGCTGAGATCCAAAAGGCAAAGAACGGCAAGGTCACCGTGGACGCAGGCGAAAAGATCGCAGTGCCGCACTTTATCTGGCAGTCGATTTACGGCAAGGACATCACCCTTACCATCCGCCGCGGCAGCGAAAAGTTTGTGTTCAACGGTCTGGATCTGAAAGCCACGGGCTTTAACCCGGATGTGGGCCACAATCTCACCGATTTGAGCGCCTATATCAACCGCACCTATACAAAACCGGAACCGGCCAAAAAGCCGGACGAAACCAAGAAACCGGAATCGACCCAAAAGCCCGAACAAACCACCAAACCCGAAGAGAAGCCCGTAGAAACCCAAAAGCCCGAAGAAACGCAGCAGCCGGCTGCAACGCAGAAGCCTGTTGAGACTCCTGAGGAGAAACCGGCACAGGGCAAAACCGATGAGGGTACTCCCACATGGCTTTATTGGGTGATTGGCATTGCAGGTTCCTTGGCAGTGGTGCTGGTGATCATTCTGGTCATTACCCGCCGCCGTGATGAAGAAGAATAACCTCGAAAGATGCTCCTTTTTGGCCGCCAGCCTCGTGCTGGCGGCTTTTTGGGTAAAAGATTGGCAGTGAGCCGATAAAACGCTATAATAGAACCCAAAAGGAGCATTGAGGAGGAGAAAGCGGTGCATTTGAGCTGGAAAAGGCTGCAATGGCTGCGGCTGAAACGATTTGCAAGACAAAACCGGGGGCCCATCGCGTGGCTGGCGGCGGGACTCGGTGTTGTTTTTGTGTTTTGGATGACCCGCGGCAGCAGAACCTGTATGAATTGGTTTGTGCAGAATGTATCTGCCCCGTGGAAACAATTTTGGGGCGGGGTAGTAGACCCGCTGCCTTTTTCGGCGGCGGAACTGCTGGGTACCTTGCTGGTGCTTTGGCTGATCGGCATGACGGTGTATACCGTTTATGAAAAGCGGGTACGTCATCGGTTTGTGGTGGCACGGCGCATTGTGATGCTGGCAGCAGTGCTGGTGTGGATCTATGCGGGGTTCTGCATGAGCTGGGGTGTGCATTATTACACTGCAACCTTTGCCGAAAAAAGCGGCCTTGGCCGGCAGCCGATCAGCGTGGAAGATTTGACAGCGGTTACCCGCTGGTTTGCCGAAGGGGCAAGCAGCGCCGCAAAGCAGGTGGAGCGGGATGACGAAGGCCGCTTTTTGGCAGACAGCGACCGGATTCTCGGTTATGGGGATGGCTGTTACTCTCAAATCGTGGAAGAGTGGCCTTTTTTGGACGGACCGCATCGCACGCCCAAACCGGCCTTTTATTCCAAAGGCATGAGCGCTGCTGCATTTACCGGATATTTATTCCCGTTTTTGGGCGAAAGCACCCTCAATGTACACGCGCCCAACGTGTATTTGCCGGTTACGGTTGCGCATGAAATGGCGCACCAGCGCGGAGTTGCTCCGGAGCAGGAAGCCAATTTCTTGGGGATTGCAGCCTGCCTTTCCTGCGATGATGCCGAGTATCAGTATTCCGGTTGGCTGTTTGGCTATTCGCATCTGTCCAATGCGCTGCACGCGGCAGACCAAGAAGCGTGGCAGGCCATTTGGGAAGACTTGGATGAGCGCTGCAAAAAAGACATTGAATGGAACGATGGCTATTGGCGTGATTTTTCCTCTCCGGTCACCAGCCTTGTACAGGGAGGATACTCCGGATTCTTGCAAAGCTACGGTCAAAGTATGGGGCTTAGAAGCTATGGTGCCTGCGTGGATCTGCTGGTAGCTTATTACCGGCCTAAAATCCCAGAAAAAGTGTGAAAAATCAAGGCTTGCGGGCGCAAAATGATGGAAATCCCTTTTGTTTTTTAAAGGGCAATGATATAATGAAATTGTTTATGCAGAGCGTGTGGCCGAAGGGCCTTCTCGTGTGATGAGTTATCGCTATAAAGGAGTACATGATGAACAAAAAAGACTTCTCAAAGTATTTTACTTCCAGCGTGCTGGGAAGAGTGCCTCTTTATAAGGCGCTCACAGCCCTGTGCTGCTGCCTGCTCGTAATTGTGAGTGCAGGCGCAGGCATTGCAGTGATGACGGCAAATGCGGCACCCAACAAAGAAGCACCTGCCCCTTCGGCTTCGCCCAGTGCTCTGCCGGCTTCTTCCACGCCTTCGCCGAGCCCGTCTCCTTCTCCCACGCCGTCTCCGGAACCGATTCAGCTTACCATGGATGTGAGCGCGATCCAGCAGACCTTGGGCGTTACGGTTAAGGACAAAGCCACCGGTGCCCCGGTATTGGGTGAAGACTTTGACGTTGTGCTGGATTATAAGGCGCCGAAGAAAGTGAAAAACTCCAAGCAGCCTGCAACCTCCAATCATAAGATCGATGCAAAAACCGGCACTCTGCTGCTGGACAAGCTGGAAGTGGGCGACTACACCGTTACGCTTACTGAGCGTGAGGGCTATGTGATGCCGGAACCCGCAAAGGTAGCGGTGAAAGAAAAAGTTGAGTATAAGGCCGATACGGAGGCCGTTAAGGACAAAATTAAGGACGAGAGTCAGGTTGGCAAAAACGATATCGTCTCGGACAACAAGGTGATTCAGGACGAGACCAGCAGCAACTTCGACCCCACTCAAACCGCCCCGGAACCGCCGAAAAACGACTATGATTTCAACGACAGCAAAAAGGAAGAAATCAAGGGCACTGCTTACTTAGTACAGGATAATGTACGGGAAGAAAACGGCAAAAAGTATCTGATCCGTGAGGACGGCAGCCGCAGCAACTATGTGGTTACCGAAACCGCAAAAACCGCGGATGGCAAGGAATATATTGTTAAAGCAACTTTGGAAAAACCGGTGTCCGCAGTAAGTTCGATGGTTGAAGCGGCTTCCGGTGCAGCACGCGCTTTCTTCCGTCCCTTCAGCCTGAATGGTTTGCTCTTCCCCTATGTGCACGCAGAGGGTGAGTCCACCGAGACTCCGTCTGAGGAGACTCTGGCACCCACCGAGGCACCCACCCCGGAACCCACTCCCGAGCCTACTCCCGAACCTACCCCTGAGGCAACGCCTACCGTTCAGCCTACCGAGACTCCGTCGGCAACCGCAAGCCCGGTTCCCAGTGCTACTCCGGAGCCTACTCCCACTCCCAGTGCAGTTCCGGCACCGACCGAGCAGCCGCTGCCCGCAGAGCTGGTTCTGTTTGACGCCTCTCAAAAGGCAGCTGTACCTCAGACTGGGTTCAAGCTGAATGCAGCAGAAGTGGTCATGGATTACAGACTCAGCGGCTGGCAGCCCAGCACCACCGAGAAAAAGCATTACTATGACCCCTCCACACACCAAAAGGTGACCGGCATTAAGGTCATTGCAGGCAATAGCTACAAGTTCAATGACGCAGGCGAGCTGGAGAGCGGATATGAGCCTCCCAAGCCTTCCAACAATCTGGTGAAGGGCGTGGACGTGTCCAAGTACCAGCGCAATGTTGACTGGAATGCTGTGAAGGCTTCCGGCATCGACTTTGCTATCATCCGTGTGGGCTATCGCGGTTATGGCACGGGTGCATTGGTTGAGGACCCCTACTTCAAGCAGAACATTGCCGGCGCTACCCGCGCAGGCCTCAAGGTGGGCCTCTACTTCTACAGCCAGGCAGTGAATGAGGCAGAAGCTGTGGAAGAAGCCAGCATGGTGCTGCGCCTTGCAAAAGGCTACAGCATTCAGTATCCCATCTATTTTGATACCGAAAAGGTAGCCAATGCCAACGGCCGTGCGGATGGAATCAGCAAGGCACAGCGCACTGCCAATGCAGTGGCTTTCTGCGAAACCATCCAGAACGCAGGCTATCGTGCCGGTGTTTACAGCTATGCTTCTTGGTTCTACAACCAGCTGAACATGGCAAGCATCAGCAAATACAGCATTTGGATCGCACAGTATCGTGACCAGCTGAGCTTTAACTACAATTACGACATCTGGCAGTACACCAGCAGAGGTCAGGTGCCCGGAATTTCCGGCGGTACCGACATGAATGTGAGCAAGCTGGGATAAACCGCTGGATGAAACAGGAGACAAGAGTCTGCCTGTTTTGAGCAAAATATAAAAAGTCTCCCCAAGAGCAGTGACTTTTGGGGGGACTTTTCTGTTTTTGGTAAAGTTGGCTTGAAAGGAATCAAAAAGTTTGTTATAATACAAAAATAACGTGGTAAAGTGCGAAACGGAGCGCACCGAGCCGAATAGAGTGAGGGATCAACTATGCAAAGAGAAAAGTTCAAGAGCAGATTGGGCTTCTTGCTGCTCAGTGCCGGGTGTGCCATTGGTATTGGCAACGTTTGGCGCTTCCCCTATGTGGTAGGACAGAACGGCGGCGGTCTGTTTGTACTGCTTTACATCTTCTTCCTTGTAACCGTTGGTGTGCCGGTGATGACCATGGAGTTTTCCATTGGCCGTGCCAGCCGTAAGAGCGGTGTAAAGGCATATGGGGAGCTGGCTCCCAAGGGCAGCTGGTGGCATATCCACGGCAAGCTTGGAATGATCGGCAATTATACGCTCATGGCGTTCTATACCAGCGTGGCGGGCTGGATGCTCTATTATTTCTACCGCTTTGTTACCGGCGATATGATCGGTCTTGAACCCGCAGAGGTGTCCGATGCTTTTGGCAATATGCTTGGCCAGCCGGCGACGATGACCTTTTGGATGATCTTGATTGTCATTTTGGGCTTTTTGATCTGTTCGGTGGGCCTTCAGAAGGGCGTTGAGCGGATTACCAAATGGATGATGGGCGCATTGCTGCTCATTATGATTGTTCTGGCAATCAACAGCGTGTTCCTGCCCGGCGGCGCAGAGGGCGTTCGGTTCTATCTGGTGCCGAATTTTGATCACATTCAAGGAGCAACCTCTGCCGAAACGGTTAAGAATACTTTGGGTGTGCTGTCGGCGGCCATTAATCAGAGCTTCTTTACCTTGAGCCTCGGTATTGGTTCCATGCTGATTTTCGGCAGCTATCTGGATAAGGAACGCACCCTTCTGGGCGAGAGCATGAATATCGCCATGCTGGATACCTTTGTGGCGTTTGTATCCGGCCTGATCATTTTCCCCGCCTGCATTTCTTACAATGTTCCGGTGAACAGCGGCCCGCCGCTCATCTTTATCACACTGCCCAACGTGTTCAACAATATGCCGGGCGGTCGGCTGTGGGGCAGCCTGTTCTTCCTGTTTATGAGCTTTGCGGCCTTCTCCACGATTTTGGCGGTGTTTGAAAATCTGATGGCCTGCTGCATGGATCTGTGGGGCTGGACCCGCAAGCGTGCGGCCTTCATCAATGTTTTTATTGTGATCGCTATTTCCATTCCTTGCGTGCTGGGCTTCAATCTGCTCAGCGGCTTTACCCCCCGCGGCCCCGGCAGTTGCGTGCTGGATCTGGAAGACTTCATCGTGAGCAATGTGCTGCTGCCCGGCGGCAGCCTCATTTACCTGTTGTTCTGCGTGAGCCGTGTGGGCTGGGGCTTCAAGAACTATCAGGCTGAGGCAAACGAGGGCAAGGGCCCCAAGGTTCCGAACTGGATTCGGGGCTATGTGACCTATGTCCTGCCGGTCATTGTGGGCCTTTTGTTCCTGCAGGGCCTTATGGGCTGGAAGATGGCATAATATCAATCTTTACGCGCGGCTGGATCGTTCCGGCCGCGCGTTTTTCTGTCTAAAATCCGGACGAGCGCCATATACATTCCCTAGTGCTTTGTTTGCAAAGGAGTGGGATTATGGAATATTACCGGCAGAGTGCGCAGGAGGTTCTGCGGGCACTGGGCAGCGGGCCCAGCGGACTTTGCGGCAGAACAGCAGCGCAGCGGCTCAAAAAAGAAGGCCCCAACAAATTGGCGCAGCCCCCGGGCGAGAGCTTGTTTCAGCGGTTCTTGCGTCAAATGGCAGACCCCATGATTTTGGTTCTGCTGGCGGCAGCTGCCATTTCGGGGCTCACAGCGGTTTGCGCAGATGAAAGTCCGGTGGATGTGCTCATTATTTTGGCAGTGGTGCTCACCAACGCTTTGCTTGGTGTTTTTCAGGAAAGTAAAGCCGAAAAGGCCATTGAAGCACTGCAAAAATTGACCGAAGCGCATAGTCAGGTAATTCGGGACGGCTCGGTGCGCAGCCTGCCCAGCGACCAGCTGGTAACAGGGGACTTGGTGCTTTTGGAAACCGGAAGTGCCATCCCGGCAGACGGACGGCTGGTGGAGGCCGTTATGCTCAAAACGGAGGAGTCCGCCCTTACCGGCGAGAGTCTTCCGGTGGAAAAAAGCACCGACCCCATGCAGCGTCAGGCGGCATTGGGAGATCGGCGCTGCATGGTATATATGGGCAGCACCGTGAGCAGCGGCCGCGGCAAAATGCTGGTGACTGCCACCGGCATGAACACCGAGATGGGTCACATTGCCGGAGTGCTGGCAAGAGCGAGTGAGGGCAAAACGCCGCTCCAGCAAAAGCTGACCCAGCTGGGCAAAACGCTGAGCGGTCTTGTGCTGGTGATCTGCGCCGTGATTTTTGGATTTACCCTTTGGCAGGCGGGCAGCCCCGATCTGGAGGTAGTGCTGCGCTGCTTTATGATTGCGGTGAGCCTTGCGGTAGCAGCGGTGCCGGAGGGGCTTGCGGCGGTGGTGACCATTGTACTTTCAATGGGTGTTACCCGCATGAGCAAGCGGGGGGCGGTAATCCGCAAGCTCACAGCCGTGGAAACACTGGGCTGTGCGCAGGTGATTTGCAGCGATAAAACCGGCACCCTCACCCAAAACCGCATGACTGTGCGGGAGACTTGGGGCGAAAAGCGAGAGCTTCTCCGGGCGCTGGTGCTTTGCAACGATGCGCAGCTTTTGCCGGGCGGTAAGAGCCGGGGCGAAGCCACCGAGCGGGCATTGGTGGAATACGGCGCTCAAAACGGAGTGCTGCAAAACACCCTTGCGGCAGCGCAGCCACGGGTGGCGGAAATCCCCTTTGATTCGGGCCGCAAGCGAATGAGTACCTTTCATAAGGAACGGGCAAAACCCGGCGTGGTGCAGTATGTTAAGGGAGCCCCGGATGTTTTGCTGGCCCGCTGCGGCTGGGCGATGCAGGGCGGCCAAAGGGTGCCCATGACACCGGAGCTGCGTCAAACGATTCAGCAAAAAAACAGCGGTATGGCCGAGCGTGCCCTGCGGGTGCTTGCCGCCGCACGAAGAGACTGGACAGCACTGCCTGCAAAGGTTGACCCGGAGAGCGCGGAGCGGGATTTGGTGTTTTTGGGCCTTGCGGGTCTTCAGGACCCGGTGCGCCCGGAGGCAAAGGAGGCCATTGCCGAATGCGGGCAGGCCGGGATCTTGCCGGTAATGATTACCGGAGACCACAAAGATACCGCTGCCGCCATCGGCCGAGAGCTGGGGATTTTGCGGGGAGGCCGGCAGGTGATGACCGGGGAAGAGCTGGAACGGATCAGCGACCGGCAGCTTCAAAGTCAGGTTTCCCACATTGGCGTGTATGCCCGGGTGCAGCCGCAGCACAAGGCCCGCATCGTGCGTGCATGGCAGGCGCGGGGCTGCGTGGTGGCCATGGCCGGAGACGGCGTAAATGACGCGCCCGCCATCAAAACCGCAGACATTGGAGTGGGCATGGGAATTTCCGGCACCGATGTGACCCGCAATGTGGCCGATATGGTGCTGGCGGATGACAACTTTGCCACCATCGTGGCGGCGGTGGGAGAAGGCCGCCGCATTTATGATAACATTCGCAAGGCGGTGCAGTTTTTGCTGGCCAGTAATTTGAGCGAGGTGCTGAGTGTTTTTGCGGCTACCTTAATGGGAGTGACCCTGCTCAAACCCGCACAGCTGCTTTGGATCAATCTGATTACCGATTGCTTCCCGGCACTGGCCTTGGGCATGGAGCGGGCACAGCCCAGCTTGATGCGGCGTCCGCCCCGGCCCAAAGAAGAAGGCATCTTTGCTCAAGGGCTGGGCTTTGATGTGCTTTGGCAGGGCCTTTTGGTAACGCTTTTAACGATGGGAGCCTATTTTGCGGGCGTGTACAGCGAGACCGGCGGATTTTTGCCGGTGCAGAGCGAGGTGGGTGCCGCAATGGCGTTTCTCACCATGAGCCTTGCGGAGCTGTGCCACAGCTTCAACGTGCGCAGCCGAAGCGAAAGCCTCTTTGCACTGCAAGGGCATAATGTTTGGCTGTGGCTTGCATTTTTGGCAGGCGGCGCACTTACGCTGGGGGTGCTGATGCTGCCTTTGGCGGCACAGGCGTTTGGATTCCCGGAGCTTACCGGGCAGCAGTATTTGGCCTCGATTGGCCTTGCGCTGGCAATCATTCCCTTGGTGGAAGTGGGAAAACTGTTCAAACGCGGCCAAGATCAGGACGAAATGCCATAGAGGGATGTTGCGCAGAAAGCGCAAATGTGCTAGGATTAAACAAGAACCTATAAAAAAGAGGAGGAAGTATTATGGGTATTTTAAGAAGCTTTCTGTCCATCGGAGCGGGCCTTGCAGCCGGCGCATTTGCATATAAACTGCTGGAAGATTACAACAAAAAGAATCATCTGGAAGGGGAATACATTGAACTTCCCACCCATTTGGATGAAGAACCCGAGCAGGAGGAGCAAGCAAGCGTTTGCCCCCAGCGGAGTATGCAGCGGCCGGATAATGGCCCGAACCCCAACCCTGTGACCCTCGGCTCCAATGAGAAGCCGCTGATGGAAAACGGCAAACTGGACCCCACCCGCATTGCTTCGGCAGAGGATTTTGCAGAGTGGGACGATATGGGCTGCCAGAGCTAAAGGGTTTTGAGAGGAAGTAGAAGGTTGGAAGCAGCATATTTGTATTCCAACGCGCACACCCACTGCGCCTTTTGCGATGGGAAGTGTACGGCGGAGGAGATGGTCCGGGCGGCCATTGAAAAGGGATTCCACACACTGGGCTTTTCCAGCCACAGCCATCTGAATGGAGAAGCTTGGACCCTCCAAGACCCCGCAGCCTACAAGGCCGAAATCGAGCGGCTCAAACGGGTTTACGCGGGCCGGATCGATGTGGTTCCGGGCCTTGAATGGGATCTGGACTCAGACCCTGCCGACCGGGAGGGCTTTGCGTATATCATTGGCAGTGTGCATCGCATCCGTGGAGTCAAAAGCGGGCAGAAGTATGAGATGGATCACGCTGTTGAAGAAGTGCTGCGCTGCCGTGACCGGGAATTTGACGGCGACGGTGAGGCGATGACTGCTCTTTATTTTAAAGAGGTCAAGCGCATGATTGCGCAAAAGCCGGACATTCTGGGGCACATGGATCTGCCTCGTCGGCGCAACAGTCACAATTGTGTGTTCGATGAGAATGCGCCGGGCTATCTGAACAATGCACTGGAAGTGCTGGAACAGGCAGCAAGAGCCGGAATTTTGGTGGAAATCAACACCGGCGGAAATTTCCGTGGCAGCCGTACCGATTTTTACCCGGCAAAGCAGCTTTTGCCGGAGTTTGCCCGGATGGGCGGCAAGGTGATTCTGACTTCGGACAGTCACCAGCCTGAGGCGCTGAATTGGAAATTTGAACAGGCAGCGCAAAATGCAAAAGAGGCAGGTTTCCGCAGCCTTTGGTATCTTACCGCAAAAGGCTTTTGCGAAGAAGAGATCCGCTGAAAAACAAAAAACAAAAGGGGCCCGGCAGCTGTTGCCGGGCCCCTTTTGCACAAAAAAGAAAATAAAAAAGGATGGGGAACAAGATAAATCAGGCAGCGCCCAGTGTGTGGGAGGCAGAGTGTGCCACCCGGATGGCCTGCGGTTTTGGTACGCGGCGAACAGCCGCGCGGCGGTGGTGACGAAAAACGGGATCACCCCAGCCAATGCGATACAAAACAGGCATCCCAATGCCAAGCACAAGCGCAATGCCGAGAGCGGGCAAGAGAGTGAGAGTGCCTTCAATCGCTGCGCTCACAACCATCAGCAGTGCCAGCGCCAAAAAGAAGCAGGCGGAATCACAAAAGAATTTTTTCATCAAAAACACTCGCTTTCAAGCAAATATGTAAAAATAGTTGTTAAATCTTGTCGGTAACTCCATATTACAACAACCAATAGGTGTTGTCAAGAGAAAAATACAACTATTTTTACACTAAAACAACAACTTTCTTTACAAATACAATTTTAAGTTGTATAATAAAAGCACAAAGAAAGGAGCGGATGCACGGTGCTGCGTGAACGTTTAAAGGCCCTTCGTAAAGAAAAAGGGTATAGCCAAAAAAGCCTTTCCGTGCAGCTGGGAGTGAGCCAGCAGGCGGTTGGCAAGTGGGAAACCGGCCGATCTTCGCCGGACCCCGAAACCTTGGCAAAACTGGCCGAAATCTTGGATACCAGCGTGGATTTCCTTTTGGGGGTGCGCAAGGCTCCTGCGCCCGCTGCACAGAATTTGTTCAGCGGTTATGAGGAAAGCCCCATCCCTGTGGTGGGCACAGTGCGTGCCGGTTACGGTGCACTGGCCTTTGAAGAGGATTACGGTGTGGAATATGCCCGGGTAAAAGACCCGGAAAGCTATTTTTATTTGGTTGTAAAGGGCGACAGTATGGAGCCCCGGATTCAGGACGGAGATTTGGCGCTGGTACATCGTCAGCCCACCCTTGAAAACGGAGATTTGGGTGTTATGGTGTTTGGCGAGGGCGAAGGCACTCTCAAAAAGTACATTCAGAGAGGGAATTCGGTGATCCTTCAGCCGTTCAACCCGGCTTATGAACCCAAGGTGCTGCGGGGAGATGAACTGGATCAGCTCTTTATTGCGGGCCGTGTGGTGGAAACCAAGGCCAAGTGGTAAACGGGCGGAATCCATCGCCGAGGGCATGACCAAAGCAAAAAGCAAACGATATAAAAGGAAGTGGATTCAATGCCGGTTACACGGTTGTATCTGATTCGCCACGGGCAAACCGATTGGAACCTGCGGGCTGCCTTGCAGGGTCAGGTGGATATTCCCTTAAACGAAACGGGAAAGAAGCAGGCGGCAGAGGCTCGCTCCATGCTGCAAAATGTTCGGTTTGACGCGGTGTATACAAGCCCCTTGATCCGTGCGGTGGAAACTGCGGCAGTGGCCAGCGGGTGGGAAAAAGAAAAAATCCAGCCGGATGAGCGAATCAAAGAGATCAGCTTTGGTGTTTGGGAAGGCCAGTCCACCAAAGAGCTGGGGGATGCGGTAAAACCCTTCTTTTTGGACCCGCCCCATTATCTTCCGCCCGAAGGCGGCGAGAGTCTTGCCCATCTTTTGCAGCGTACCGGCGATTTTGCGGAGTATGTGCTGCGTGAGCACAAAGGCCAAACAGTGCTGGCAGCCGGTCACGGAGCATCGCTCCATGCGCTCATCACGGCGGCCCTTAAAAATCCGCTGGAAAAATTCTGGCAGGCCGATTTGGGCAACTGCTGCATTGCAGTGCTGGAAAGCGACGGCGGAAGCTTTGAGCTTAAGCAGGTGCTGCGTCCTTCCGGTGTGGCGGGAAGTTTGGCATCTCAGTTTTTAAAATAAGAGCGAAGGCTCCCAAAATGATTCGTAAAAGGGGCCCTGCAAATCCATAGGAACGCAGGGGCCCTTCTTTTTTGCACCTTTTTTGAGAAAACGGTGGAGAATACAAGGCGAAGGAGTGGCCGAAATGGATCTTACGCAAAAGCTGCACATTCTGGCAGACAGCGCAAAATACGATGTGGCCTG
>RCNH01000737.1_pt1 | contig 12435 bp, 10 predicted proteins | sample 2041161 | NCBI WGS metagenome assembly RCNH01 (sample SAMN09708215, study PRJNA481090) | Feces metagenome, whole genome shotgun sequencing project. | biome: feces | host: Leptonychotes weddellii | place: Antarctica: Sion Island | collected 2010-03-01 | reverse complement strand
CTTTGTCTTTTGCGAAAAAAATCCATCCGAACGCTACAACTTTATCCATATCTTTCTCCTTTCTTTTCAAGAAGGGTGGTTGAATAATCAGCCACCCTCCTCCACGGACTTTATTTATACACAGTCATTTTCATTGACATAGCTTCCCTGCCCGTCTTTGCCCACACACCAGTAGACAGGTTCACCCTTGACAACCCGTTCCCAACAGCTTGCGGTCACTTCCTGCCCGTCCAGATTGTCCATCATGGCAAGAGCCTTATCGTCCACCATTGCTTCCATCCCATGTTCTTTAATTCTTTCCATCATCTTGTCCTTGGAAAAAACCTTTTTTACTCCATCAATCATTGTATATACCTCGCTTTCTGATTTTAGGGGGGTTCCTCTTTACTCTTATATTATATCACAATGTACATACAATGTCAAGCACAATATTTTCTTTTACTCACGGTGAGTAAAAAAGAAAGACGGGGAAAACCCGTCTTTCCACTATCTATTTACAGTTCTTCTTCGTCAGAAGGAACAACTTCAACATCGTCCTGCGGAAGCACCGCAACAGGGAACGGGGTCAGCACTTTCAGTGCATCCCATTCTTCATCAGTCATAACCTTCATCTTGGAAGAAGTGCTGTCAAGCAAATCCATAATCATAGCATCAGTGGAAATCTGCTTGGAGAAATTCAGAGAATCCAACACCTTCTGACGGGTGATGGTAGAAAGTTTTTCATCCTTGCAGATGCCGTTAATCAGCACACGTTCTTCGTTGTTAAAAACGTCAATATCGACACTTACCATTGTCACACGCTCCTTTACTCATAAAATTCTTTGTACAGCAAAACTACTGACGGATTGGGTTTATTTACGGTGTATTTGATAATTCCACACTTAGCAAATTTATGTAGGCTTTCTGCCACAATTCTTGCCGATACAGCACTGTACTCTGCCAATTCAAGCGTGGTGCAATTAAAACGAACGCCTTTGTTATTCGTGATGGAATTTTTTGATTCAAACGCAAAATCCAACATCTTAAAGTAAACTTTACTATTGGAGAAAGTTAGCTTTACGCCGTTTTCTTTTGCCGCCATTTGCAAACGGGTCAGTATATCATTGACAGAGCATCTTTTTGTCATAGGCTATCTTCTCGATTTGTAGCTTCATCCGAACCTTCTTCAACTTCGCTTGGTTGGAAATCAGAAATAGTAACAACGGTTCTGTATCTTTCCTTACCGTCTTTTCCAACATATTTTTCGGACGTAATCCATCCGTTCACAATGTCGATACTATCCCCGTCCCTCAACCCTTTAGACGGCTCAAAAGCATTGCCTACAAATCTTCCTTCCCATCGGGAATATGCACGTTCCTGTACAGGCTTTCCAGTTTCAGCATTGAGTACAGCTTCACCAGTGCTTTTATCAACTTTGATATTGCCCGTTTTGCGGCTCGTTGTGAGATTGGCAAAAAGAACCTTGTCCGAATAATTAAGGCGAATTGTCGGGTCATAGACCTTGACATATTTACTTCCAGAAATATTCAAACTCATAGCAAACTCCTTCCGTATTTTATACGCTTATTATATCACAAAGTACATACACTGTCAAGGTTGAGAAGAAAACTGCAAAGAGAAAAAATAAGAATAGGGGGCAGAGTTTCCACCCCCTATTCTGTCCTGTTGGTAAACGCTTAGATAAACTTCCCGTCTTTCTCCAAATGGATGCCAAACTGTTTTTTCAGTTCTTCATTTCGTTTTCTTTGGAGAAGTTCTTCTGTCATGCAAAAGTTCCCTCGTTCCAACTTCGGTAATTTATATTCTTCCGTTTGGGCTTCGGGAAACGGAACAGCTTTCTTTTTAGGCGTTAAAAAATCAAATAACCCCATCGTGCTACTCCTTACTTTTCCATATCAGTTTTTCCGTTTTTTACGGTCTTTTCCTGTTCATGCTGTTGCTGTGGTGCATCCTGTCCATTCTCCTGCATATCGCTTCGTGCGGCAGAAATTTCATTGTCCCATTCCTCACGGGACAGTGCAAGTTCTCCCTTCGGTACATCATGCAAAGGTGCATCCACTTCTTTTACTTCCTCACCGTGAGTATCGTTAAATAGGATTTTTTCTTTTGCACCTTTTTCTCTTGTTGCTTTCTCAAAAGCGGAAATATATTCCTGTGACGGAGAAAGCTGTTTCAGATGATGCACAAAGCTGTCCTGCTCACCGTCACCAATATCAACACGGGTGTTAAGTGCCGTGTCAATTTTGCCGCCAACGGCTCTGAAAACAGTAATATCACACTTACTATACGGGAAATAATCTCCCTGTTTTTCGGCTTCAACCTTCAATGCCCGTACTTGCATTTCAGCCTGCTTGATGATGGTATCTGCAACCTTCGGGTGCATGATTGCACCGCCTTGAACAATGGGTTTATCCGTCCACTGTTCGCAGAAGTTTACCTCTACGAAAAATCCGTTTTTCGATGCTACCTTATCCAGTTGACTTGCTCTTTCATAGGCGGCTTCTACAAACTTCTCTGGCTCATTTCGGAGCATCGGGGCAAGTTCTCGGCTCACAAATTTGCTCTTTGCCAAATATTCAATTTGAGAATCCGTCAGCTTATTCAACTGGGGATAATCTTTTTTCATGGCTTCCAGTGTAGCGATAGGGTCAGCTACAAATCTGTCTTTCAATCCCTGTTCATCACGCTTGGCTTCCATCGCTTTTTCCGTCAGTGATGCAAACCGTTCTCTCTGCTGTGAGATACGGTTTTGGGCGGCTTCTATGCCGCTGATAGCGGCTTTCTGCTCGTCAAGGGTAGTTGCATTTCCCAACGCCTTAATGCCCTCTCTGACAGCTTCCACGGCTTCCTTTACCTTATCGACAATCAAGCCCTGTTCGACCAATACATCAACCACAGCCTTATTTTCGGCGTTCTGCTCTGCAAGGGACGGCAGTTCTTTTTCGATTTGAGTAAGTCTTTCGCTGTTCTCAATGGCGTAGGTTGCATAGGCTTTCGATAGGGTCTGGACTGCTTCTGCGGTCAACGGTTCGCCTTTGCGTTCCGACAAATCCATATTCAGCCCACGAACTTCCAGTTCAGATTTCAGCTCCTTTGTCAGTTGTTTACACTCGTTGTAAATAACCTCAATGGACTTCGTAAGGGTCTGCAATTCAAATCCCTTTGTGTATGCGGCAAGATACTGGAAACTGCTTACATCTGTTTCAATTCCAAAGTTCTTTCCAACCACATAGGCAACAGATTCCGCTTGGATTTCTCTCATGTGGGACGGGATATTATCTTCGCCCATCTGCTGTGCCAACCGTTCCAAATTGCCGTGCAACTCGCTGTGGGTCATTTCGTGCAACAGGACGGACACGGCTTTAGTAGGGTCTAAGTCAGTTGGCATAACGATATATCCCTTGGGATTCTCGTCCGAAAAATCTCTGGTAAAGTAGCCGTCTGCACCGCCTTTGAGTGTAGAATCATCTTCACGGGCTTTTTCGTAAACGTGGATACCGTTTCTTTCCGATACAGCTTTCAAAGCATCGTAAAGGACAACCATCTTTGCAGGGTCTTTCTGGGGAACGCTCATATCAAGGTGGGGGTTGTACCGTGCCTGTCTTTCGGGCGTGTTATAAATCTTATATTCACCACGGCGATTTTTAATAGGCTTGCCGTCCTCGCCCTTAACCAATTCGTCCTTGCTATAACCCTTTTTGACCCAAAGAAATTCTGGTACAACAGTGTCCTTAACATCAAATACGTTGCCAACAGTAAAATACATCGGGACTTTGCCGAGGACGTTGTGTTTGATGAAATTCTGAATATCTTTTTCAGACTGAATACCACGCTCCTTGCCGTTGATACGCAAACCGTAAAGATGGTTCGGATTCATGGTAATTTCCAGTTTGCTCATGCCGACACGATAAACAGCCTGTCCAAGAGAAGGATTGTCACGCATTTGTGCATCCAGACGGCTCTTAATCATACGCCACAAATCGCCGTCTTTCTTTTCGTAGGCAATGCACGGCACAAAGATTTTAATACTGTTTGCTCCCTGTGCAACATTTCTTCCGTATTCTTTCCATTGCTCATAGCCCATTGTGTGGGAAGCATCTGGCTTCTGAATCCAAACAAGCATTGCATTAGAGAAGGAGTAATTGTTATAGAACATTTTCGTACTGGTATCAAGCCACGTCTTAAAGTTCTCACTGTTCAGCACACGCTTGATACCCTCTTGCAACTGCTCATTCAACTTTTCTTTCGGGTCTTTCTTTTCTTCGGGCAGGGACACGCCTGCGTGTACTTCCTTCTGCTCGTCCGTAAGAACCTCTTTCATATTATCCTCACGGTGAGTAGGATTCGGATTGAAATTTGCAAAGCCCCCATGTTCGGACACATACAATTTCAAATTATCCGTTTTCTTCTGCTCCATAAATCCGTGTGTAATCTCCGTAATGGTGTCAGCCTTAATAGCAGGATTTTTTACCACTTCGTCCGTGAAAAACTCGGTAAAAAACTCCATATCGTAAGAGGTGAAACGTGCTTTCGGTTCTGCGGTTTCTTCTCTCTGCTTCATGTAGTCCTGCTCATTTGCTTCTCTCATTTCTTTTACAGCTTGCACAATAGCCTTAGCTACATCAGCACTCACCGTTCCATCTAACAATTTATCAGACAGAATGTAATAATCTGCGACTTGACCGCCTTTCAGTGCCGCCGCCTGTTCCAGTGTTGCCCCACGGTTCAGCATAAGGCGAATGTGTTCTTGGGATATTGCATCTTCGCCAATCAGCAAAGATAGCTGTTCTTGCGACAATCCACTTTCAAAGCCCTGTCTTAAATTTCTCACCGTTTCCTGCGGAAATCTCTCTGTGCGGCTTGCATCAAGCATGAAATCAATCTGCTGTGCAGACAAGCCGTTCTGCTGTGCATAATAGACTTCGGCAATCAGCGGCAAAAGGGAAAAGCGGGTGGCGTTCTCTTGCGGCGTTTTCGGTATTGCCATTTCTTGCAATCTCTCCATATAAGGTTGCAAGGACAAATCCGCTCTGTGGCTCATGCCTACATAGCGGTCATAGCCACTATACAGAAATTCCTTATCCTCATAGCTTCCGTTCTGAATCTCACGCTGATTCATTGGAATATCATTAGACTGCTCAAAATCATCAACCGCATGATAAACAATGGAACGGTCAGAGAAGTTCGGGGTCTGGGACATTTCCAACGGGATTCTTTCACCCTCTAAGACACGTCCTTGTTCGTTATGAAATTCAGTAATAGGGTATTCTGCGTTCGGCTCACGGTTGTTGCCGTAAAATTCCCTGTACTGGTCTAAATGCTCCAAAGAGTATGCAAGGTCAGCGGCTTCTCTATCTTCAAAGCCTTTGAGATATTCGATAATGCTATCTACGTTTCCTTCCGCAATCTGTCCAGTGAGTTCCGCACGATGGTTCATTCTGCTTTCATTGTCCCTGCCGATTGCATCATCATAGTTGTATAAGTCATTATTGAAAGTAAAGTTGTCAATACGGACTGCCAAATCAATATCAGCATCATTTTCCAGAGGGTGTTCCAACTCTCGTTCGGGTTCTTCCCTTTCCTCGTCAATCATATTGTAGGCATATACCGCATTGACAGCTTCCGTAAACTCTTGACTGCTCATGGACAAGAACTGCTCAACAGGAATAGACGTTGCTCCCGTAGCTTCTCTTTCTTCCGTAGATTCACGCAAAGCCACTAAAACATTTCCCTGTTCCTCTTGAACTTCAAGCGTCAGTCCATCACGCAGATTGACTTCCTCTGGACTAACGCCGTCCAAAATATCACGCTTGATTTGTCCGAAAACATAGGGTTCTTCGCCCTTATCTTCCGCAATCTCTTTCAGCACACCGACATAAAAAGCATCCTCTTTGCGGTTCTCAACGGGGTTGCTTAATATCTCCTGTACTTTTGCAAGTGCTTCTGGGGATTCGATATATCCGTTTTTTGCCTGTGTAAAAAGTTCTTCTGCTGTGCCGTTCAAGTCCAACACTTCATCATAATAACGGTTAGGCATCGGCTGAATCCGCTCTGCTTGTCTGGCGTACTCCTGCAAATACAAAGGCAAATCTTCTGCATTTTTGTAAATGACAATCGTATCACCATTCATTCCCTGTTCATCAGATGCAAACAAACGCTTCCATCCAGTTTCCTTCATAAAGGAATCTGCTTCCTGCATCTGGTCGGGAGAATAGAAGAAACGGTAATTCTCTTGGTTTCCCCATCGGTTATCTTCTTTTTCTCCTGCGGCTTCTCGTTCTTCGATAATCATAGCATTATAACGGGAAAGGGAAGCGTCATACAAAGCCTGTTCGATTCTATCCCATTGCTCAACCACAACAGGGTGTCGGTCAGCATAATCAATGCTTACAATGGACATATCATTGCCGTTTTCTTGGTCATGCAAGCGATACAAGCCCTCTAACTCATATCCATCTGCCGTGACCGTGAAATGCAAATACCCTTCATTGTCAAATTCAAGGTTCGATATGTCAACCAAAGGTTCTTCCTCACGGTGAGGAAAATCCTGCTCTGCTTCGGCACGATTAAGGGCAGTTTCAGCTTCCCAATCAACATAATCACCAATGACTTCTTCTCTTGTAGGCTGATGGTCGTATTCTGTAACATGAGTGCCGAAAGGTTGGGATGTGACGCTTGCGTAATAAAATCCCTCGCCAACTACTTCCCGTGCGATTGTTCCAGAATAGCCGCCGTTAGTAAATTCATCAATCTTCCTGCACATAACGCCATTGACAACGGTACGGTTAGCATCACGCTTCATTCCCATTGCTTCATGCACGATACTGTCATAGTCAGTCAGAATCAGCCCTTTTTCTTTTGCCGCTCGGCTTGCTTCTTCGTTGCTCAAATAAACATCGTTGTCATAAGGAACAACCCTGTTATTTTCGTCAACGGTTACGATACGATACCGCTCTACTACACGCCCATAGCTTCCATCCTCGTTCTGAATATCAGAATCGGCAAGGTTAGCATAGAAATTAGTATCTGCGTAATCATCTGTGCTTTCAATGGCAACTACGGGGCTTTCTACCGCCGCTTCCGCTTCCTGCTGAAAGCGTTCTGGGTGCATTACTCTTTCCACAGCTCTGCTTCTCTCTGGGTTATCAAAAACCACACCGTCAAGCCATTCAGCGGCTTCAAGAGTATTGCCAAACTCCATTTTCTCCCCTGCTTCGCCACGGAAAACAAGGTGGCTGTCATATCGGTAATCTTCTATATTGGACGATTCCAAATCGTCAAACTCATACCCTGCGGCTTCCATAGCTTCCAGAAGAATACCACTCCACAAGCTATACTGTTCTTTCATCTGCTCATTTTCTGCCGCAATCACTTCTTTATTGATACTACCAGACAGTACATCGTTTTGTAACAAAGTCCGTAGTCTGATATTGTCAGAAAGAACCTCGCCTAACTCGCTTCCTGCGTTCAAGTGCTGTGCGACTTCTGCCGCTTGCTTTGAACTGCCATAGTAGGAAACTTCTCTCGGATAAGTCTTATCATTGCTTCGCTCATAACGCTGTACGAACGCTTCATATTCCCCATATTCTCCTAACGGAGAAGGGGAAACCTCAAAACGATAAAAAGAAGAATTGTCAAGGGAAAGTTCCCGTGCGGCTCTCTCAAATCGCTTATCAATTTCAGCTTGCAGTTTTTCCCCTGCGGAAATGCTGTAATCATCGAAAACATATCCATTTCCCATTCGGCTTGCTTCGGGCAGGGCGGCTCTTGCAATATCATCATCAATGAAATAATGCCCGTCCTGTACACCGATAACAAGAGGATGTTCCACGCCGTTCAATTCTTCCCAATTATAGAGAATTTCCAACTTATCCGTTTCCCTTGCTTCCACTTCTCGGATAGCCGCAAGGTTAAAACTCATCGTGAAATTGTCTTTCAGAAAATCGTTTCTTCCTTTGGTTTCGGTGTCAACAAGTTCTTGAAACTCGGCGTTTCCTGCGGTCTTGGCAAATTCGGACATTTCTTGGAGTAAGTCAAATTCTTGCCTTACCGTAATACCCTGCGTCAAGGCGTTCCGCTGTTCCGTAGTAAGCACGTTTTCAAGAGTGCCTACCTCTTTGAAGCCAAATCTATCTACAAAGTATCCTTTGATGTTGGTTGCGTCAGTTTTGACGATAACCACATCACCAACGCTCGGACTATGCCCGTAAAAGTAAGGCGGCTGAACTCCTGCGTTTCCCAACCGATTGTATGTTTCTTCAAGAAACGCAATGGGACGGTCTTGGTACTCCTGCATTGCCTGTACAGCAAGTGGCTGATTGTAGGTTAGGTCATGCGGAATATCCCTCATGCCAACCATTTCAGAGGACAGAACTGCCACACGAGGTTCTGAACTCTGTTCCACGGCTTTCAGCCGTGCGACTTCTGCTTTATAGGTATCGCTTGCGGCAGGATTCAACGCTTCATAGGCATTGAATATTCTGCTCCCTTCTGTGTTCCCTTGTATGTAATCATACATGGCAAGGTTTTTCAGAAATTGGCTTTCCCTATTTTCCATAAAACCCACTTCCTTTCTTTATTTTTTATAGCTTACTTTGTCCGTTCCATTTCAGACGTTTTCTGCTGTTGAGGGGTTGTATAGGTTTCTGTGTTACGCTCGGCTTTCTCTCTGCTAATCTCTGCCTGTACTTCATCCATCGTCATATATCGTTGGGTGCGTTCTCTGGGGTTTTCAAAATCGTCTACCATATCGTTATGCTCAATTCGTTGCATACGCTGATAGTCCAACTCTGCGGCTTTCACTCTTTCCCTTAAAGCGTCTGCTTGTTGTACACTAATCAAATTGATACGTTCGGCAAAATTAAGATTGCTTTTGACAGACTGGACAGCCGCATCAAATTCCTGTTTGGTCTGTGCCTTTTTGTCCTTTTCTTCAATCGCTCTCAAATCTCTTTCCAACTCTGTGGAAGCCGCCGCTTTATATCCTCGTTCAAACAGTGGCATATATAACACTCCTTTCATTTTAAGTTCCTCACGGTGAGGAATTTCCCCACCTATTACTGTATTGCTGATATGATGCAGTGATACACTTATTATAACACGCAACTTCTCTACTCGCAACTAAAAAAACATAAGGGAACAGGGCGAAAATACCCCGTTCCCTTGTCAAAAATTCAATTTATTTAGTGTTTTTATTACAAACTATTTTCCCTTGCTTTTCTTGTATTTTGCCGCTTTCACAGGGGTAAATTCAAGGTTTGCATAAATTTTATCTCCAACCTGTTTTCGGATAATTGAAAACTTTCCTTTGTAGTCCTCACCCGTCCGCTTGCTCTTACAGGTCAGAATAATAAATCCGTGGGCAATCAATTTCCCCAACTGATTTTCCGTCAGTTTTTTCCCCGTAAATGTTGTAATAGTAGGATTTGTAGTTTCCATTGAAAAGCTACACCCCTTATTAGAACAATAATAACGGATTTTTCCTTTCTTCTCTCCGCTCTTTTCCTCATAGCGGTAAACGTCAGAGCCACACCACGGACACACAGCAACCGCTTCCTGCTCTCGCTTGAAAACAATCCCAGTGTCTTTCTCTTTTACCGTTTTAACCATTTGTTTGATGAAAACAGTAAATTCATCCATGAATTGCTTTTCTGTCATTTCGCCCTTTGCAATTTCAGCTATCTTGGTTTCCCAATCTGCTGTAATTTTGGCAGAGTACAGTTCCCTTGGCAAAACACGAATAATCGTTTGTCCTTTAATGGTCGGAACGATATAGTTTGTTTTCCCCTTTTTTAGCGTTTCGCAATAACCAGATTGAAACAGCTTGGAAATGATTTCAGCACGGGTAGCCTGTGTGCCGATACCTCGTCCTTTTAGAATTGCCCCGTTCTCAATCGTTGCTCCTGCATTTTCCATTGCAGTAAGCAAAGTTGCTTCCGTATGCAGTTTGGGTGGTGTGGTTTTCTTAGCAATAAGAGAAGAAGTTTTAACCGTGACGGTCTGCCCCTTTTTCACATCGGAGAAGGTTTGTTCAGAATCACTCTCCGAATCTTCCTGTTCCACTTCTTTTCCCAACAGCTTTTCTTGCACAGCTTTCCATCCATACTGAATAGGCTTCTTTCCGCTTGCCGTGAAGGATAGTCCCACTCCAAAATCCACTCGGACGCTGGTTTGTTCATACAAAAACGGCTGTGAAAAACTCACAATCATTCTGGACAACACCAAATCAAGAATGTTTTTCATGGTTTCGGTTGTCACGCCGTCCTTTTTTTCGCTTGGGGTAGGTTGCATTGCAGACACATCAAATCCATTGATTTTTTCTGTGACAATCAAGGCATGATGGTCTGTTACTTTGCTATCGTCAACAATCTTCTTGTCGATGTTCAGCCCATCTTTCAATAGTGCATTGACAACATCACGGTACTTCTCGATACCCCCGATTGCCTTAATTCGTTCATCCATATACGGCTTCAAGTCGGACGTGATGTAGCGGCTGTCCGTTCTGGGATATGACAAAACTTTCTGCGTTTCGTACAACGCCTGTGCCGTAGCCAACGTAACTGCCGCAGTATAGCCATATCGTCTATTGGCTTCTCGTTGTAATTCAGTTATGTCAAAGAGTTGTGGTCTATCATTTCCCCTATGCTGTTTTGTAAGGTCAGTGATAATACCTGTCCGTCCACCTAAAATCTGCTGAACCTTAGCAGATACCAGTCCTTTATCCAACACTCGTCCTTCTGCATCCTTAGAGGATGTAGGAAAAGCCCCATCGGTATCTTTATTCCAAAAGACATGAAATCCTTCGGACAATTCGGTGTCAATCCCATAGTAATTTGTTACTTTGAAATTTTTAACATCAAGGTATCGTTTCACCACAAAATACAATGTGGGGGACTGCACACGTCCAACAGAAATATTTGTTCCGTACTTTAGGCTCTCTGCACGGGACAGGCTCATGCCCATTATCCAGTCCGCTTTCTTTTTGCAAAATTCGCCTTTTACAATATTGGCAAATTCTTCTTCTGGACGGAGATTGTTCATTGCCTTGCGTATTGCTTCTTCTGTCATGGATGTGGCACAAAATCTTCGGACTTTTTTAGTACACCCTGCTTTAGTTCTTATCAGCCATTGTAGGATATGTCCCTCTGCACCCATATCACCGCAATTTATAATTTCGTCTGTTTTATCGTCATTTATCAAGTTCGCCACAATCTCAAATTGGCTTTTTGTAGCTTCCAAAACAACCAGTTTGAAGTTATCTGGGATAAGCGGTAGTTCGGAGTACGCCTTTTCTTTTTCCGCTCTCCAAATGCCGTCCTTGCTTACATAGCCGTATTCTTCGGGTTCTGCCAATCCAACAAGGTGTCCAACCGCCCACGTCACACGGTAGCCGTTGCCCTCAAAATATCCATCACAACGCTTTTTCGCTCCAATGACTTCCGCAATATCTCTCGCCACGCTTGGCTTCTCTGCCATACAAAGTTTATATCCCATTTATCATCACCTCGTCCTTCTATTCCTCACCGTGAGGAAGTTATTTTTTGAATTTGTCAATCAGTTTCCAAAGCAAAGGCTTCGGACGCAAATCAACAATACAGGGCTTGATTTCTCCGCAACCTTCACACAAACCTTCTTCCAACCGCACTTCTCTTTCGGTATAGTGCGTATGATTCAGCTTATTAAAGCAGTCTAAACAAAATTCAGCCACCGTAATTCTCCTTCTGGTTTATCTGTGTCTATCCATAAACTCTAACAGAGCGGTATTCAGCAGATTAAGCGTACTGAACTCTTTTTGTTCACTGGTAAACTCCTGCCACTTTTCCAGAGTGTCAGAATAAACACGCATGGTGGTATTTTTAACCGCACCGCTTCCTGCTTTGATTTTGATGCCGCAGTCCTCTTTCAGAATGTAGGACGATACATAGTTGTACTTTTCGGACAGCTTCAAAAGCGTATCATATCTGGACGGTTCAAGCAGAGCCAACAGCTTATCAATATCTTCTACTGTCAGAGCACCTTTCTTTTCCTCTGCTTCTTTCTCTTGCAAGTGAGATACAGTCTGCTCGGCTGTCATGTAGATGCCGTCAATTTCGTAGATTCCGCAGTCTTTCAGCACTTTTTCCGCACTTGCAAAGCTAAACGATGCACCTTCGCCCTTAAAGCCTTTCTTTCCCTTCTCCTTCAATCGGGCATTAACAAACAGGCATTTTTCTTCATCCGACAGTTTCTTAAATTCCGTTAAAATCATATTAAATCCTCCTTTTTGGGGTGTCATTATCTTACCTTTATTATACCATAATGCAATAGCAAAAGCAAGCATTTATATTGCATTACGCAATATAATATATTATACTATGCAATACATATATATTCACTTATCATTACAAAATATAGTATAATATATTACACAAAACAATTTACTTCCCTTTTATCTTT
>RCNH01000734.1_pt1 | contig 12469 bp, 8 predicted proteins | sample 2041161 | NCBI WGS metagenome assembly RCNH01 (sample SAMN09708215, study PRJNA481090) | Feces metagenome, whole genome shotgun sequencing project. | biome: feces | host: Leptonychotes weddellii | place: Antarctica: Sion Island | collected 2010-03-01 | reverse complement strand
TTTCGTGGCTGAGTTACAGTCAGCTGCGTTTGGCCACTTCGCTACCTGTCCATAATGCGAGACCATAACAATTATACAATATGAAAGTATATTTTTAAAATTTACTTGTAGAAATTTTAAGAATCTTTACTTTGTAGTTTTGATCAATTCCCTTAATTTCAATAGTTTCATTTACTTTTCTACCCATTATTGATCTAGCTAATGGGGCTTCATTAGAGATCTTATTTTCATCTGGGTTAGCTTCAATAGAAGATACAATTTGAATCTTCATTTTTTCATCATCTTCTAAATCATGGATTTCCACAAATGAGTTTAAAGAAACAACATCTTTAGTTGTTGAAACATCAGAAATAATTTCACAGTTTTCTAAAATAGCTTGGATTTCACTAATTCTTTTTTCAATTTCGAATTGTTGTCCTTTAGCAGCATCATAGTCAGCATTTTCAGACAAGTCACCTTGTTCTCTTGCTTGTTGAAGTTGTACAATAACTTTTGCTCTTTCAACATCAATTAAATTCTTTAATTCATCTTGTAATTCTTTTTGTTTTGCTTTGGTAATTAAAATTTTGTCGCTCATATGGCCTCATTTTCCTAAAAATTATATATACATTATATATAAAAAATTACTTTTTTCTCTTGTTATTTGAGATAAGTCTTAAAATTCTTTCGGTTTCACTACCCTTACGAATAATGGTTCATGTATCAATATCAATAATTGTTGAAGGACAATGACTTCCACTAAAGTCATTTGTAATATAATCAATTTCTCTTTTAAAAACCTTTTTAGCTTCTTTTCAATGATTTAAGGTTGGTTCATTTGAGAGATTTGCTGAAGAACAATAAACTGGTCCAGTTTGTTTTAAGATGTCCAATAAAGCATCAACGTGAGGAGCACGATATGAAACCTTATCCTTGATGATGGTAACTCCTCCTGGTCAAACCTTATCTAAGAAATCTTTTTGATCATCATCGAGGTTTTTTATTTGACTAGCATCAGCGACTAATAAAACAATTTTCTTATTCGGATCTCTTTGTTTTAAGGCATAAATTTTTTGTTGATCTTTGCACATCAAACCACAAACTGTATCTGTAGGAACAAAGATACATTTGTTATCATTAATTTTTTGAATAATTTTTTGTGGTCTTTTAAAGTTCAATTTCATATTAAAAGTATACAACAATGATTCTGTCATGTTGAAACACATCTTGCTTTACTTCACAGCGTTTGACTTGGGGATTAGTTTTAACTATTTCTAAAACATCTTTTGCTTGGGTATAACCAATCTCAAAAAGTAGTATTCCATCTGGTTTAATATAGTGATTTACTTCTTGCATGATTTGTTTATAAAAAGCTAATCCATTGTCAGCAGCAAATAATGCTAAATGAGGTTCATATTTTTTAACTGAATCTTCAATATCCTTATCATCAAATGCAATGTATGGGGGATTACATAAAATCACATCAAATTGCTTATCAATATTAGCAAATAAATCACTTTTAATAATAGTGGCATCAATATGATTATTAACACAATTAATGGTGGTATTTTTAATTGCTTTTTTGGAGATATCACTTAATGTTAAATGAATGGGAATTTCTTGTGCTAAACTAATTCCTAAAATTCCCGTACCACAACATAAATCTAAGACTTCTAAATCTTTTTTATCTTTAACAATTTCTAAGACTGTTTCAATCATCGTTTCACTTTCTACCTTAGGAATGTGAACTTTATCTAAAACAGTATAGGAATGATTAAAGAAAAAAGTTTCATGAGTAATGTATGGTAAAGGTTTTTTATCAATCATGTATTGTTTTAAATATGTCAAATAAAGAATTTGTTTGAAAGAAGAAATCTTTTCGTCTTTATGATCATTAAAACTCATTAAATCCGTAATTCTTTTATCCACAGCATAAAGAATTTTGAAAGCAACATTTTCTTCTAGTCCTGAAAGTTTTAAATTCTTTTGTGATTCACTTATTAATTCTGCAATTGTCATTAGATTTTAAAGTTAGCCATTAAACTTGTTTGTTCATCTGCAATTAAAGCATCAATTACTTCATCAAGTTCCCCTTGCATAATAATATCTAATTTATTTAAAGTCAATCCAATCCGGTGATCAGTTACACGGTTTTGAGGATAGTTATAAGTTCTAATCTTTTCAGAACGTTCTCCAGTTCCTACTTGTGACTTTCTATCAGCGGCTTGAGCATCGTGCATTTTTTGTACTTCTGCTTCTCAAATTTTAGCTCTTAACATTCTATAAGCAGTATCTCTGTTTTGGTGTTGTGATTTACCTTCTTGACAGGCAACTACAATTCCTGTTGGCATGTGGGTTAATCTCACTGCTGATTCAGTTCTATTAACATGTTGTCCTCCAGCTCCTCCTGAACGGTAAGTATCTTCTCTAATATCTGCTTTGTTAATTTTAATTTCAATATCATCTTGTTCAGGTAATACAGCCACTGTGATGGTTGAAGTGTGCACTCTACCTTTAGATTCAGTTGCTGGGACTCTTTGAACCCGGTGAACACCAGATTCAAATTTCATTTTTGAATACACTTCTTCACCTGAGATTTGGAAAGAAATGTAATCATACCCATGAGCTTGCACAGCTAAGTCTAAAATTTCTACTTTTCAATTTTGTTTTTCTGCATAACGTTTATAAGCATTAAATAAATCAGATACAAAGATCGAAGATTCATCTCCCCCTGCAGCTGGTCTCATTTCAATAATTACGTTCTTATCATTATTTGGGTCTTTTGGTAATAATAAGATTGACAATTCTTGTTCTAAGGTAGGAATTTCATTCTTACAATTAGCAATGATTGATTTTGAAAATTCTAACATTTCAGCATCACTTTCAGTTCCAAGCATCTTTTCAGCTTCATCTCAATCTTGAATGGTCTTTTGGTAAATATTAAATTTTTGAACAATCGCAGAAGATTGTTTTAATTGTTTATTAATTTCTCTCACTGTTTCAAAAGGTAAAGAAGTATCTTCTAATTGTTTATTTAATTCAATACTATTCTTATATACCTTTTCTAAAGCTTGATATAGATTCTTATTATATTCCATGATAATTCCTTTGATTTTTTATTAAAAATGGTGTTGATATAAAAAAATAACTAAATCAAATGATTTAGTTACCTTTTTTGTTTATCAAAAATTATAAAGAGTCTAATCCTTTAGTTTGTCTAGTAGATTTAACTTTAACTTCTTTTACTTGTTTAGTATCGTTATGTTTCTTACCAGCTTCAAACTTAGAAGACATTTTTTCAGATCTTCCACGTAGTTGAGAAACATTTGCTTTACCTACATAGAATGGGTGACATTTAGAACAGATATCAATTGAGTATGAGTCATTTTTCATAGTTGTTTTGATATCAAATTTACTACCACATGTAGCACAAGTAAATGAACAATTTTTGATTTCTGGATGAATATTCTTCATTTAGACCTCTTTTGTATATCTATATAATACTAATATATTATATAAGACTTTTAAAAATATTTACTTTTTATTTACAAAATTGTAGTTTTGTTTAGTACTAAAAGGATAAACAATTGGATTAACACCATCTAAATCTTCAGCATGCATATCAATCACATTGATTTGATTGTTGAAGTAGGTTTTATAGTAATACACTCCATCATTCATATCAGTACATGAAGAATATAAAGTAATATCATGGTGCATTGAACCATCTTTTTGAGGAATTCTAATGGAACCTTTAACCATCGCTACATTATCTAAAATATGGAAGCATTGACTAATCCCAGTTTCTAAATCTTGCATGATTTCAGGAGTACTACATACTTTTAAAAAGGCAGTTCTCACAAATCTTGATGGAGGTGTTCAATCACCTGGTAAACCAACTGAAGCAAATCCTTCTCCAAAAGGAATGATATCAATTCCCGATCAGTTAGAGTCTTGTTTTTGGATCACTCCTAAATTTTGATAGAAAGCTAAGTTTTGAGTATGTCAATCAAAAGTCGGGTTATTCGTCATCACTCCTAAATCGTCCTCAAACACTTTTAATCCATCTTTTGTTTGTTCAATAACAAGTCCATCCCCTGCAATATCACAAATAATAAAGTGAAGCGGAGCTACTGGAATATTAGGAACAATTGGATGGTTCACTAAAATGACATTATTGTTTTTGATTCATGCTTCAACTTCATTAGTATTAGAAAAATTACTTAATACATAAGGAATAAATTCATAAGGAGTTAATTGAAAAGCTCCATCAATTGAATTAGGTTCAAAATAATAAGCATTGCCAGGGAAGTTTAATCCTGCCATTGATAAACCTTTTTCATTGGTAGCTTCAGCATACATTGGATAAGGTTTATCACCAACCTTAAAATCAAAAGCCATTCCAATAATGGCATACTTCATTGGTGCAGGTTTTTGGTATTTATAATCTCATTGATAATTTCTTGGGGTAATAACAATACTTTGCCCAAAAGGCACGTCAATATCCATGTTTCTTCCAAATAGATATTTATCTTTAACTTTTAATGAAACAGCAGTACACATATTATATATTTCTCCTTAATTTTATATTACATCATCAGGTTCAAGAGTTTCTGGTTTTGTTGCTTCTATCGGTTCATCACTCTTAATTACTTCAACATCAACTTTTTCTTCAGGGATAGTTTCCTTTTCTTCTTTAGTAACTTCTTCAACAGTTGTTTCAACCTTAGTTTCTCCAAGTTTTCTTTCATTATGATTTTTAATTCTTTGAATATTATCTCTATGCTTTTGAATTAAAAGTAACAATCCAGCAGTTGCCATAACAAAAATAAGAATTACTGATACTCAATATGTTTGATAAATAGTAATTGCACTAAAGCCACTTTGGTACATTTGTAATAAACAGTAGTAATTAAATCCTGGAATTAAGATTAAGAAAGGACAAAATACTGCTGTTAATAAAACTGAAAGTGAAACCATCTTGTATTTCTTAGTAATTAAAATGAATGCACATCCACAAATAACTGCAACAATTGGTGAAACCATTAAGATAAATGCAGCATAACAAGCAGCTCCCTTACCACCTTTAAAATTAAAGAATAAAGGATAACAGTGTCCAATAATAACAAATAATGGACATAAATAAACAAATGTTAAAGGATCAATATAGTTGGATGCTGCTCCTAAATCAGCAGACAAATTAATTGCATATCCCTTAGCTACAGCTCAAATAATTAGTGTAGGAATGATTGATTTAAGCATATCAAACAATAGAACAACTGCTCCTGTAGACTTACCAAATAATCTCATGGCATTCGTTGCCCCTGCATTTTTTGATTCATAATCACGAGGGTCTTTACCATAAAGTTTCTTTCCAATAATAATTGAAAAAGACATTGAACCAAATAAATAACCAATAATAATGTTGGCAATAATAAATCAAGCTAATCCCATATTACACCTTTAACTTTCTCTTATTCATTTTAAATGAAATTGCTAATGCTCCAACTAAAATTATTGTCATTACCCCTGCAATAGTACCTACAGCAATAATATTATCAATTGAAGTATTGGCAGATAAATATGATTTAAATCCAGTAATTTCACAGTCAACTGAGTATGTGTTATTGACATCAATTACTAAATTATCATATTCATCATAATAACATGAAGTAGCAATTGTTGCATATATAGTACCAGCATTTTGATTAACTGATAAGATATTTACTTTTAAGTAATTGATATTAAATTCATCTGGTAAGTGGTTAAAGAATAAATTCTTATTATCTGCAACAATCTTAGTTAATTGCGCTTCATTTATTAACAATGTATCAATAGATTTAACATTTGGCACATAAACGTGAGTATTAATAGTTGTGCTCTTAACTTTCTTAAATCCAGTAATCGTAACAGTCTTAGTTAAATAGTCATGTTCATTAGCAGCACTTACAACTTCCCCTTGATCGTTAATATAATTACTTAAAGAAATTTGAGTTTCAATTTCTCCTTTAATATTATCAACATTAACAATATCGATATTTAAACTATTTTGTGGAATAAATGAGGCTGGTTTGTTTTGAATTAATTGATCTATTTGTGGAAAGATAATTTCTTTTAATACATTTGCATCGCTAAATGAACTTGCTAAATTATTTTCTTGACCTCTTAGTTCAAGTGTTGGTTGAATTATGGTTCCTCCAACTTTTTTAAATCCAGATAGAACAATTTGTTGTTCTTTTGGAGAGTCGTTCAATCTAGACACTAAATATCCTTCATCATTATAATATTCATAAATTTTAATATTAGCTGTTACAGTTCCTACAATATTGTCATATGTAACTCTACTTACTTCCAAGTTACCATCCAATGAATTTAATGAAGGTAATCTGCTGAAAATAGCAGTAGAGTTATTGTTAACAATTGTTTGTAAAATAGAATCATTAATTTGCCCTGGAATATAACTTTCATAATTATTAACTACTAAATTATTTGTAATGGTAGTTGCTTTAGTGGTCTTAAATCCACTTAATTTCACTATCCTAGATAGTACTTGTGGGTCGCTATCTGTTGGTAATATTATCTGTTGTCCATTTTGGTTATAATAATTCTTCAATCCGATTTGAACATCAATAGTTCCTTTTTCGTTATCATAAGCTTTAATAGAATTACTATTTAAAACAATATCACTAATAGATAAGTCTGCTGGTGGATTATTAATAATTGATTCAATGTTATTGTAAACAATTGATGCTAATAACGATGTATCACCAACTACATTTTGTGCTAAACTGTCACTTTCATTAGGCACAGCAAATTCAGAAACAAATGAAGTTGGTGCTGTTGCTTTAAATCCTTTTAGAGTAACATCAATAATTTTTCCTTTTTCTCCAGACTTAACAACTACTACTTGCCCTGAATTGTTATAATATTTCATAAACTCTAATCTGGCATTAATTTCTCCATCTAAGAAATTTCTTGAAGTCACGCTTATCTTTATGTCTCTATCAACATCTAAATCAGGTGCATCGGTCACAATTGATGTTGTTAAATTTGTTTTAATGAAATTAAAGACTTTTGAATCCGGGAAATTAGAAATAGTAGGAGTTAAATTGTCAACACCACCTACTTGAACCTTTTCAATAATTTCTTTGGTTGGAGTAACAGAAATTAAACGAGTAATCTTCATTCACTTTGGTTTAAATCCAGAAGTTTTTAAAATTCCATCACTGTCATAGAATTGATTTAACGTGAATTGGAAGGTTAATGTACCGTTTAAATTATCTGCCTGGATATTAGTTGGATCAATTAAAACGTTGTTTGCGGTAAATAATGGAGGTCTTGAAACTAATGTCTTATAGACAATCTTTTTTAATTCGTCTACATCTGCTGCTAATACAGAAGGTAATACTGGGTGAGTTGCAGGAACTTCAGTTGTATTCAAAATTGTAGGAGAAGTAGTCAAATATCCAGTTAATCTCACTTCTGGGAATTCAGTTGGTTTATTTACCAAATTAGTGGTTGAATTGTATGCTTTAGGTAATATTGGAATTACTGAAATAGAACCATCTAGATTATTTCTTACTGGTGGTACTTTAAAAGTAATATCAGAAGCCTTGATACCATCTGGTAAGGAGAAGAAGTTAGCGAATAATTCATTCTTAATTTCATCATCAGTTACATCACCTGGAGTGGAAGAAGCTGAACTAACATTAATAATCTTTAGAACAGATGTAACTCCTGGTGCTGTCTTTAAATCAGAAATAGAAATGGTTACTGGAATAAAACCATTATATAAAGCTATTCCGTTGTTGTCTCAGAAGTAACCTAAAGCAACATTAAAGGTTAATGAACCTGAATAATTATCTGCTTGTACATTACTAATTTGGATGTATTCAGGACCAAATCCTGGAGGAGGATTTTGAATTAATGACATCATTAATTGTTTTAATAAATGTAAATTATGTTGTAATTCATTTGGATACATATCTCCATTTGATAGAATTGGTTGAGTCTTAGCACTTAATGAGGTTACTGGAATTGATGTTTTTGAAGCATTCAAGAATCCATAAATAGTTACTTCACCATATTCCTTAGGAACATTAATTAAGTTTCCATATACATCATAAGATCAATCTAAAATAGGCACAAACTTTATAGTTCCTAAAGCATTATTAATCTTTAGATTATTGTCCTTAATATGGATTCCAGCCATTGTTAATTCACTTGGCGCATTAGAAATGCTTCTTCTTAGCATATCTTTAATATCATCAACACTCATATCTGAAGCATATACACGAGTATTAATAGTTGGAATCCGATTTGGAATTGAAGTATATCCTAGAGAAGGTTTATAACCAGTAATAGTAACAGATCCCATGTCAAAATTTCCAGAAATAACTTCTCCATTAGCATCATATTTTTCTTTTAAGACAACACTAATAGTAATAGTTGATGAAATATTATCATAAACTAGATTTTTAATTTCGACATAAGCAGCAGGATTTTTAACTGTTCTTTCAGTGGCATTAATTAAATGTTCAAGCACTAATTGTTTTAAAGCTGGAATATCCTTAGCAGCTGTTTCTGCTAACTCATCTGGATTACCGATTCAATCTGTTTGAACCATTCTAGTTTCACCTATAGAGTTCTTGAATCCTCTAAAGGTTACTTGATTTAATTGTTTTGCATTTGGAACGATTTGTCCTGCATCATCATAATAACTATTAACATAAGGAATAGTAGTAATGGTTCCTGCGATATTATTAACTGAATATCCATTATATAAGGTAACGTTATTAATTGACATATTAGGTATTTTGTTTTTTAAATTATCAAAAATTAATTGTCTAACTTGTAGTGGATTAATTTCAAATGGATACATGGTAGTATAAGGTTCTTGCACAAAAACATCATTGTCAATTGTTGTAGCGCCTGAAACTGTTTTAAATCCACTAATGACAATGGTTTGTTTTTTAAAGTTGTCATTTCTTAAGACACCATCTTCATCAAAGTAGTTTGTTAAAGTAATTCCTATTTGTAGAGTACCAGCTCTATCATCAGTGACAATATCACTTAAAACAATATCATTATAAGGATTAAATTCTTCAGGTCTTCCAACAGTAATAAGTCCATCAACTAAATCAATTAGTGATTTAGTATCAGTAGCAAATGCTGATGGATACATATCTGGATTTGATAAAGTGGCTAAATCATCAGTGTTAATTAAAGTTTGTGTAGTTGTTTTTAAATCACCAATTACAAATTGAGGGAATTCTTTAGGTTCAGTATGAATAGACAAATCACTACCATATCATAAATTAATAGTTGGAATAAATGAGATTCTACCATTAACATAGTCATAAGTAAGATTTCTTAATTCAATGTTTGTTAAATTTGTTCCAGGAACCGGACTAACCATATTGTCTAAAACAATTTGTTTTAGTTCTTTTTCTAAATATGATTGTGCTAATCTTGTATTATCACCAACAAAATATGCCGGCAATGATGTAGGGTCTGGCGCATAACCAAATGTACCAATGGTAACATTTTGGGTTTTTCATCCAGTGTTTGACGGAGCACCATTAGCGTCATATCAATAGTTTAAATCAACATCTACACTAAAGACACCGTCTCCATTATTAATGTTGAAATTGCTAAGTTCAATGTTATTTATTGAAAAACCTTCAGGAATAGTTGATTTTACTAATCCTTTCATTACAAGAGTTTTAGCTTTTGTTAGATTCTTAGCAACATCAGAAGCAATAGTAACACCATCTCCTAGTGTTAATAAATCATCAGCATCTTTAAACTTTGTAGTTGGTGAACCCTTGAAGTTGAAAAATGTTATTTCTCTAAATTCTTTTGGTTCTTGACGAATATTCCCATCACCATCTGCTCAGTAATCTAAAATAGGTGTAACTTTAATTGTTTTTGCCTTCCCATTATAGATCGGTTGAGAAGCAAACTTAATATTCTTAGTAGTAAATCCTAATGGAGGAGGATCGGTAAATGATTTACTAACCATGTCTTTAATTGCTTCTTCATCAAAATCAAAAACAGGTATATCCCCATATTTAAATTTAGTATTTACATCCACTTGATCAGGTAAAATTGTTTCATTAACTGATTGTGAAAAGTTAATGGTAACAACTGTTGGTTTAAAACCAGTGTTTCTGATCATTCCATTAGCATCATAATAATTGTTTAAAGTAGCAGTAAAAGTTAATCTACCTGTTGGGTTGTTAGCAGCAATATTTGTTAATTGAATATCTCTTTGTGCATTAAAGTTTTTTGGAATTGCAAAAGAAGGAAATTGAGAACCAATAAAATCCTTAATAAGATTAGGTTCAGCTAATAAATCAGTAGGATATTTACCATCAGGTGGATAATCAAAACTAGTACTTCCAAATACTGTTTGAGCAATAGACATAAATCCAGTTAGATTAACAATCCCAATTGTTTCTTCATCGTTTGAAATTTGCCCATTACCATCGTAATAATTCTTACAATTTACACTAACTCTAATACTTCCAGATTTATTATTAGCAACTATATTTTGATTTTTGATAATTATATCTTCTGCACTAAAATTTGGTGGGAAAATAAAATCATCACCATCATTACCAGGACGTCAAATTTCACCATTGTCTTTTATGTAATTGTAAATATATTTTTTAATTTGGTCGGGAGAAACATCTGTTGCTAAAACATCGTTTACTCCTGGTACTGAAATTCTTGAAGGTAAGATTGATGGACCAGTTACAGCAAACCCACTAATAATCATGGTTGAAGGAGAAAAACCAGAAGTTTTAATATCTCCTTTACCATCATAGTAATAATTAAGTCCAACTTTAACTTGGATACTTCCGGTACTATTAAATCTTTGGATGCTATAAATGTCAATATTATCTAAATCAAATCCTTTAGGAACAGAACCAATAATTCCTTGAGATGCAATGATTTTTTTAATATCATTATATGAAACATATTCAGGTTGAATAAAGTTATTGTTGACATCAACTCTAGATCTAAGTTTAGTTGGTTTAACTTTTAGGAAGCCAGAAACAGTAAGTTCTTGAATATTTTTTCTTCTTCCAACATATTGATAAACGTTGTTAGCTAAATCTCCTCTTCTTACTAGATTATTTCTATCAAATTGAACCCCTGAATTAACTTTAATAGTTACAGTTCCTTTTAGGTTGTCGGCAGTAATTTCTGCTGCTGAATCATAGTAAGTTTGAGGAATAACATTTGAACCATTAAAGTTAACAATCGGACCACTTGAGCTTAGGACATTTTCCATTCATTCTTGAGCAATATGAGTTGACTTATAAGAATCTGGAGGAGGACTTGAAACTTCAAAATTTACACTTGTTGAACCTTGTGGAACATAAAGCCCAAAATGATCGCTAGATAAACCACTTCCGGTATCCATTGCACTAATAATACAACTAACATTAGTGACTGCTTTAACTCATAATCCTTTTACCGAATCGCTACTAGGACGAGGATATTGGATGATTGGATTATAAGAATCAATAAATTTTGTACTATAACCAAATCTTCTAGATTGCGAACCATTATCTCAGGACACAGTGATATCTTCAGGGTTAGTAACATTGTACCCACCATGATTTCCAATAACTACTCTTTCAGCAAATAAAGACACTGGATTACTAACGTCAACATAAGTACCATCTGCAATGTTATAACAAAACGCTTGTGTCATACCTGCTCAAGTATTATGAGGTTCGTCTTTGATATATTGCAACTTAGGAACAACTGTTTGTTCTTGGTAATGACTTCTTTTGTTGTAAGAGATTAAACTAAAATAATTTCTTAAACCACTACCGCTATTATCACCAGGAACTCCAGTTACATCACCAGTATTTGTTCAAGAACCATCTCATGTTTGATCAAATTTTTCTAACTTAAGCATTCCTGAATTTTCAATCGATATACATGGGTATCATCTTTCATGATATCAAACAGTTGAACCAATAATTGATTGTCAGGCAATTTTAGTTGCATTACTGTAACATGGATTAACAAAAGTAACATTCTTTTTAATTCTATTAACCCCAAAAGTGTTAGTCACTGATCTTGCCAATCCAGCATTAGAAGCAAGTTCATAAAAAGTGTTTGTTGTAGCGATTGAGTTACCACCAAATAAAATTACTGCAGTGGTAGCTACCCCCGCAGTCATTAGTGTTCTCTTTAAAAATTTATTTTTAATACGCTTTTTGAACATATTATATATTATATATAATATTGGCCAATTTAAACAATAAATAAAATATATTATATTTTTAGCAAAAATAAAAAGTGGCTATTTTCAATCAAAAACTTGCCTAAAAACACCCTAAAAATAGGGTAAATTTTATTAAATTTTTAGGCCAAAAATATGTTTAAAAAGCGACTAAAAATTTATCGAAAAATAGTAAATTTTTACCCGTTTTTAATGGTTATTTTTAGAGTTTTCAAGTTGGTC
>RCNH01000731.1_pt1 | contig 12520 bp, 11 predicted proteins | sample 2041161 | NCBI WGS metagenome assembly RCNH01 (sample SAMN09708215, study PRJNA481090) | Feces metagenome, whole genome shotgun sequencing project. | biome: feces | host: Leptonychotes weddellii | place: Antarctica: Sion Island | collected 2010-03-01 | reverse complement strand
CCAAAGAAGTCAGCAAAGGGGAGGATTTTGAGATGCTTGCTCCCGCAAGCATAGCCACCTCCCCTTTGAACCCCTCCAGGCGCGCCCTTACGATAATGCCATACAGTGTTTCGGTGCACCGGCTCAGAGACGGTGGAGAGTTAGAAGATGCAGCAAAGACAGGACAGGTTTTTGCCGCAGTGGCGAACCGAGCGGACGAGAAACGAAGCTAGACCGGGTGCGTCACGAATTTACAGCAGGCTATGCCTGCCGGGCATTGCCCGGTCATTCTGAGCGTAAGCGAAGAATCTAAAAGAAAGATTCTTCGTCGCTTCGCTCCTCAGAATGACAACGGGGGTGCTCAGCAGAAACGAACCGAGCGCGGTGCGTCGCGCAGCGAATCCAAATAGAATGATTGCCGGGGGCAATCACACCATAATTTATTGTCTGGGAAGTAACGAATACAGACCAGGTACGTCACGCATTGGAAATGGGCACTGCCCATTAGTTGTGGCCACGGCGAGCGCCCAAAACATCCCGGATGTTCAGCAGCTTGCCCCGAATCATGTCCAGCTCCGCAACGTTCTTTACCTCAAAACGCAGGGTAAAGACACTGTGTCCCCCGGGCAGATCCTTGCCCACCAGCTCCTTGACCCGAACCCGGGAGGTGGTCATGGTGGTGGCAAGATCCAGAAGCAGACCGTCACGGGTAATGCAGTCCAGCTCCAGAGTGGTCTCAAAGGGCTGATCCTCCTGGTTTGCCCAGCGCACCCGCACCCAGCGGGCCGCTTGAATGGGGTCGTTCCGGTGGGCGGCGTTGGGACAGTCCGCCCGGTGAATGCTCACACCGAAGCCCTTGGTGATAAAGCCCACAATGGCATCCCCGGGAACCGGGGTGCAGCACTTGGCGAATTTGATCATGCAGGAGTCAATGTCCTCCACCACAACGCCGTTGATGGCGTGGCGGTTGCGCTTGGTGTTGTCCGTGTCCGGGAAGGTCTTGAGGGGCAGCGCCTGCTTGTCGCTGGCCTGGGCCTTGATGGCCCGGTTGATGTCGTCCCGGATCCGGCCCACAGCCTTCACCGCAGTGAGGCCGCCGTAGCCGATGGCGGCGTACATATCCTCCCAGGTGTCAAAGGACAGCTTCCTCAGCAGCTGGGGACTGAACTCCGGATCGATGGTGATGCTAAGGGGGAGTCCTGCCCGGCGCATCTCTGACTCGAAGGAGGCACGGCCGTGAGCCACGTTCTCCTCCCGCTTTTCCTTTTTGAACCACTGCTTGATCTTGGTGCGGGCCTGGTTGGATTTACAGGTGTTGAGCCAGTCACGGCTGGGTCCCTTGGCGGATTTGGAGGTGATGATCTCCACGATGTCGCCGTTTTCCAGAGGGGCATCGATGTTGCTGATGCGGCCGTTGACCTTGGCACCCACCAGAGAGTTACCCACTCCGGAGTGAATGGCGTAGGCAAAGTCAATGGGGGTGGATCCGGCAGGCAGGGACACGATCTTGCCCTTGGGGGTGAATATGAAGACCTCGTCGTTGAACATGTCGATCTTGAGGGAGTTTACATAATCTTCTGCATCGGTGTCCTGCTGGTTTTCCAGCAGACGGCGCACCCACTCAAAGTCCTTCTCGTTGCCGCTGCCGCTGCCCTGCTTGTACTTCCAGTGGGCGGCGATACCGTACTCCGCAGTCTCATGCATCTGCCAGGTGCGGATCTGCACCTCAAAGGGGATGCCCTGGGAGCCGATGACGGTGGTGTGCAGACTCTGGTACATGTTGGGCTTGGGGGTGGAGATATAGTCTTTAAACCGTCCGGGTACCAGATTGAACAGGTCGTGGACGTGACCCAGTACGTTATAGCAGTCGGGGATGGTGTCCACGATCACCCGGAAGGCGTAAATATCGTACAGCTCGTCCATGGTCTTGCCCTGGGCGTTCATCTTCCGGTAAATGGAGTACACGTGCTTGATGCGCCCGTAGGTGGTGTTGTGGATGCCCATGCTCTGGAGCCGGTCGGTGATTTTGCCCTGGATGGTGCGCATAAATGCCTCGTCCTGCTCCTTGTGGGCGGACAGATAGGACATGATCTCGTGGTACCCGGCAGGATCCAGATAGCGCAGAGCCAGGTCTTCCAGCTCCCACTTGATCTTCTGCATACCAAGACGGTGGGCAAGGGGTGCGTAAATGTCCATGGTCTCCCGGCATTTGCTGATCTGCTTTTCCGGGGTCTGGTACTGCATGGTGCGCATATTGTGGAGCCGGTCAGCGATTTTGATCAGCACCACCCGGATGTCCTTGGACATGGCCATGAACATCTTCCGCAGATTCTCCATCTGCTGCTGCTCCGAGGAGGAGAAGTTGGCACGGGTCAGCTTGGTGACACCCTCCACCAGCTCGGCGGTGGTGGTGCCGAATTTTTTGGCAATGTCATCGTGAGAGGCATCCGTGTCCTCAATGCAGTCGTGGAGCAGAGCACCCAGCACCGCATCCACGTCCAGCCCCATCTCCGCAACGATCTCCGCAACCGCCAGAGGGTGGATGATGTAGGGGGAGCCGTCCTTGCGGAGCTGATTTTTATGTTTTTCCTGGGCGTATTCTACGGCCTTGTCGATGATCTCCATGTCCGCTCCGGGCATGTATTTCTGAATGGTCTGATATAGGGAACCGTAATGTTCTGAGAAGCTTTCCATGATTTATATCTCCTTTGCAGACATGAGATGCTGCATGGTCTGGCTGGCATTCAGATCTGCCTTCCCCTGCCGGGGCACCAGATGTATTGTAATATATTTATGCTGGCACTGGACCTCCAGCAGACCCACGTCGGAAAAAATATCCAGGCAGGTGAGCAGTGTCCCCAGATTCATGGGGATGTTGGACCAGCGGACGATTTTGCGGCACAGGCACAGGGGAGTCTCCTGTAGGGTGGGGTCATACTGGCCCTCCAGAAACCGCCAGACCAGAGCCAGTGTGGACCGTTCCGGCAGCAGATTTCCGGCGGCCTCCGGGGTGATGGTTCCGGCCCGCAGAGCGGTGTAGGCCCCGCAGTCGTCGGAGCAGCAGGCCCCGCAGGAGGGGCGGATGTCCATCACGTTCATCTGCACGGAGCGCTCGCCCCGGTATTCGTTGACCTGGGGGGCAAAGGCCACGTCCACCAGATCCCCCTGGCAAATGGAGGCGGACTGGGGGGTGGCGGAAAAATAGATGGCGTTGAAGCCGTAATGGCCCGCCTGGAGCCGCAGCCGCATGTGGCGGCCGCCGCCCACCTGGCTGATGCGCTCAATGCGCAGGTTATTCATAACAAGCACCGGCTTGGGGCATCCGCTGCCGCAGGGCTCCAGTGCGCAGAGAGAGTCGATATTGCCCAGAGTCAGAAGCTCCGGAGGGATCACGCAGTCCGCCTCCAGCAGTGTCCGGGAGGGGCCGTCGCAGTAGTGGGCCTTGGCCAGGGCGCAGATTTTTTCCCGAAATGCGGGGATCTGCTGCCGATGGATGGTAAAGCCTGCGGCCAGCTCGTGACCGCCGTAGCTCTCCAGAAGCCCGGAAAGAGAGGACAGGGCGGCAAACAGATTAAAGCCGCCGAAGCTCCGGGAGCTGGCTTTTCCGTGCTCCCCGTCCAGACAGATGAGGAAGGTGGGGCAGCAGTACTCCTCCGCAATGCGGCTTGCCACAATGCCCACAACGCCCTGGTGCCAGCCCTCGTCTGCCAGAACAATGGCATCGGGGATGGTGCCGTCCGGCAGCATCTGCACAGCCTGGGCGTAGATTTCCGATTCCACAGCCTGCCGCTGGCGGTTGAGATCGCACAGGGCCTGGGCCATCTGACGGCCCTTTTCCGCATCCTCTGTGAGAAACAGCTCCACAGCCAGATCGATCTGCCCCATGCGGCCTGCCGCATTGATCCGGGGGCAGAGCAGGTATCCCACCGTGGAGGCGCAGAGGGAGGATGGCTCGCAGCTGCTCAGCTCGATGAGGGCCGCAAGACCGGGACGGGTGGTGTGCCGCAGGGATTCAAGACCCCGGGCCACAAATACCCGGTTTTCCCCGTGGAGGGGCATCACGTCGGCAACGGTGCCAAGGCATACCATGTCGGCATACTGCTCCAAAATGTCCTCCTGACTGCCGGACAGGGCAGAGGCCAGCTTGAAGGCCACGCCCACACCGGATAGGTCCTTGTGGGGATAGCCCCCGTCGGGCCGGTGGGGATCCACAACGGCGACGGCCTCCGGCAGCACATCCTTGCACTCGTGGTGGTCGGTAATCACAAGATCGATCCCCAGGCTTTTGCACAGCTGCGCCTCCTCCACGGCGGTGATGCCGCAGTCCACGGTGATGATGAGGGTCACCCCCAGCTCGTGGAGATAGCGAATGGCGATGGGGTTCAGACCGTAGCCCTCCTCCAGCCGTCCGGGGATATAGGGTACGCAGTCGGCGCCGTTGCGCCGGAGAAAATCCGTCAGTAGGCAAGTGGAGGTGACACCGTCCACGTCGTAGTCACCGAAAACGGCGATTTTTTCGCCTCTGGTCATGGCAAGCCCTACCCGTCCGGCGGCTAAATCCATGTCGGTCATCAAAAAGGGGTCTAACAGAGGGGCGTTGCAGTCTAAGTAGCGGTGGGCCTGCTGGGGAGATTGAATGCCCCGGGCAGACAGTACCATTGCGGCCAGGGGGGCATAGCCGTCCTGGGCCAGCGCATTCACAGCATCCATCTTCGGCTGTGAAACTTTCCAAGTTCCGTATTTCAAAGCATTACACATCCAATTATATCATTTTCTTGGTATTATACCAAAAAAACAGGTGATATACAAGTAGGATCGTGACTGCAAATTGTAAATTTAACAAATTATGGAAGGAAAATTCTCCGGTTTTTTCCGGAGACGGACCTGCAAAACCTGAGCTTTTTATAAAAAAGCCCAGGAAAAGAGAATCGGCAGGACAGGGAGGCACCCTAATGGGTGACACTTTTGACGGCGGCGGCCAGCAGGGGGGCCAGGAGCATACCCCAGAAGCCCCAGAACTGATAGCCGAGGTACAGGAAAACCAGGGTAGCCAGAGGATCCAGCCCCAGATGCCGCCCCACGAACTTTGGCTCCAGGGTGGTGCGGGTCACAAGGGCTGATACATAGATGGCCCACAGTCCCAGAGCCATGGAGGCACGGGATTGCAGCAGCGCAATCAGCGCCCAGGGCAGCAAAATGGTGCCGGTACCCAGCAGAGGGAAGGCATCCACAAGGGCCACAAGCAGCGCCCAGGCCGGGGCGAAGGGAATTTTTAAGAGGAAGAATCCGGTGGTCACAATACAGTAGGTAATGGCCATCAGCTTGCCCTGGGCCAGAAGCCAGTGTCCCAGAGTGTGCCGCAGCTGCTGTAGGGCAGGCAGATACTCCCGGCGGAGGGTCTCCGGCAGGGTGCGGTGCAGAAGGGTGCGCAGCTTGGGCAGCCGTGCGGAGATGAGAAACCCGGCCACGATCCCGGTGCCAAGGCCCAGTGCGGTGCCGGGCAGTCCCCCCAGAAAGGCGCCCACCATGCCGGGGATCCGGGCGGCGATCCGGTCTAAAATGGCAGAACCGTTGTCAAACAGCCGCAGCACGGTCTGGCACAGCAGCGGGCGGATCCCCTCGGGAGTCCGGTTCGACAGGTTGAGAAGAAAATCCTCCAGCAGGGTCATGCCCTCCCGGGCGGTGGCCCGGATGTCCGGCAGACTGTCTGCCATCTGCCCCAGCTGACGGATGACCAGTGCGCCCAGAAAGGACAAAAGCCCCAGAAGCAGAATGAGGGTGGCGGTCACGCCGATGCCTGCGGACAGTCCCCGGGGCAGCTTTTTGGCGAGAAATCCCACCACCGGCTCCGCCGCCAGAGCGATCAGCGCCCCCATAAGAAAGGGCAGCACTGGCCCCAGCAGGTATTTCCCCAGCAGACACAGGCCCCAAAAGGCCAGAAACAGGTAGAGGTATTTGCGCACAGAAGAGGTGGACATTGGCATCTCCTTCCAAAATTTTTTATGTGGTGTGGGGTTGCATTTTTTAAGAATTCTGGTATAATGTGTCCGATATATACTGAAGAAAATCGGGAATAAGTAAAATACACAGGAGGCAGTCATGACAAACGAACCGAAGTACTATATTGTAGAAGCATCGGCGCTGCCGGAGGTGTTCTTGAAGGTGGCAGAGGCAAAGCGCCTGCTCTCTACCGGTGAAGCGACAACCGTCAATGAGGCGACCCGGATCACAGGTATCAGCCGCAGTGCATTTTATAAGTATCGGGATGCGGTTCTTCCGTTCCAGAATATGATGAAGGGACGGATCATCACCTTCCAGCTGCTGCTACAGGATGAGCCGGGTATGCTGTCGGATCTTCTGGAGATTTTCTCCGATCGGAAGGCCAATATTATGACCATCAACTCCATTGTACCTACCAATGGCTGTGCGGTCGTGACCATCTCCGCAGACACCATCGAGCTGACCATTCAGCTGGAGGAGTTCCTGCGTCAGATCCGTTGTCTGCCGGGCGTAATTAAGGCAGAGGTTCTGGCAGGCTGATGAGAAAAGGAAAAGCTGCTGCATGGTCAGCAGCTTTTTTAGTATTTCCGGGTTGCAGGAAATGTATACAGAAGGCCGGGCCATGCAGGAGATCCGGCCATGATATCAGTATAGAAAAGACGGGAGAAGCCTATGCGAAAAAAGAGAAAACCCTTTTATAAATCCCTCCGTTTCTGGTTGATCCTCATTACGGCTTTGGTGGTGGCGGGCCTGTGCGTAGCCATTGCCGCAGAGCTGTGGGGAAATGGCGGCAACGGGAAGAAAGACCACGGAATTTTCCACCACGGACAGCAGGAGCAGCAGACCTTCCCGCCCCCGGAGACCAATCCCTATGAGCCTCTGGATTTTTACTATGAGGACGGGTATCTCACCTGCGGTGCCGGGAAAAGCACCCTGGGCATCGATGTGTCCTACTGGCAGGGGGAGATCGACTGGCAGCAGGTGAAGGATGCAGGGATAGAGTTTGTAATCATCCGGGCAGGCTACCGGGGAACCGGAGAGGGTACTCTGGAGGCGGACTCCACCGCCAATGCCAATTATGAGGGCGCCAAGGCCGCAGGGCTGAAGGTGGGAGCGTATATGTTCTCCCAGGCCATCACGGTGGAGGAGGCAGTGGAAGAGGCGGAGTTTATTATGGATCTGGTGAAGGACTGGGAGCTGGATATGCCCATTGTCTACGACTGGGAGTACATAAACGAGACGGCGAGAACCGCCAACATGGATGCCAGAACCCTTACGGACTGCACCAAGGCCTTCTGCCAGACCGTCCGGGAGGCCGGGTATGACACCATGATTTATTTCAATGCAGATCAGTCCCACAAGCAGATGTACCTGTCGGAGCTGACGGAGTACGGCTTCTGGCTTGCCATGTATGAGCCGGTGATGGACTACCCCTATAAAATCGACATGTGGCAGTATACCAATCAGGGTACCGTCCCCGGAATCCAGGGCAATGTGGACATTAACCTTTTGCTGCACTACTGAAAAAAACGCTCACAGACTTCTGCCTGTGAGCGTTTTCGTATTTTATGTGTCATTCTGAGGCAGGCATGGCCTGCACCAAATTCGTAACGTACCTGGTCTGTATTCGTTACTTCCAAAACCCGTTTGATTCGTTCCTGCTGAGCACCCCCGTTGTCATTCTGAGGAACGAAGTGACGAAGAATCTTTTTTAGATTCTTCGCTGCGATTAGGATGACACTCCCTGTCATTCTGAGGGTGCGAAGCACCCGAAGAATCTTTCGCTTAAGATTCTTCGCTAACGCTCAGAATGACAGAGAGGTGCTCGGGAAGGACGGAAATCGGGGCAAAAAAGCCGTTTTACCAGGGAAAACTCAAGGGTTTTTCCGAATGGCTACATTTCCAGCCAGACCCTCGATTTCAATCAGACACATGCCGTCCCCGTAGCGGTAATCCCGTCCCACTCTGGTGACCGGGAAATCCGATACGAACTGTCCGGTGGCCTTTTCCATTTCTGTGCGGAAGCCGGTGCAGTCCGCCGGCAGTCCCAGCTCCAGGGTGCCGGACAGTCCTTCCAGCTCCACGGAATAGGGGGTGCTGTTCAGCTTGGCAGCGCAGTGACCGGAGACGGCGCTACAGCTCAGCTCCCGGAGGGTTCCGGAGAAGAAAATGTCCCCAGAGACGGTCTCGAGAGATACGGAGTCTGCGGTGCAGTCTGTGAGGGTGCACTTGGCAGAGACACTGTCCACCTCCAGTTCGTTCAGCGTGATGCCGCTCATGTCCAAATCGGCAGATACGGTGTCGATTTGCAGCTCCATGGGTACCCAGTTTCTGGGAATGCGGATGGTCAGATCCTTCTGGAATGTGGCAGGGCCGATCAGCTTGTTTCGGCAGAACTGAACCACCAGCTTGTTGCCCACCTGTCTGCACACCATAGGTTCTTTGGGGTTTTCCGTTTCGGAAATCTCCAGAGTATCCCCCTCGCTGTAGGCAACGGAGATCGTTCCGGCGATCCACTGAATTTCCAGCTCCGAGATGGTGGTAACCGGCAGAGAATAGCTGGAGGACGACGGCCCCGTGGGGGTGACTACCTGGGAATTTCCTGCATCGTCATCCCAGTCCCAGGGGGGAAGCTGGGAGTTATCCGGGGAATTTTGCGGAGGAAGCTGAGAGTTATCCGGGGAATTTCCCGGAGGAAGCTGGGAGTTATCTGGGGAATTTCCCGGGGGAAGCTGGGAGCCGTCCTGGTTGCCCCCGGAGACGATTTGGGAATTTCCTGTGGTATCCCAGTCCCAGGAGGCCACGTGAAAGCTGTGAAACGCCAGACTGCCTGCCAGCACAGCGGTGAGTACCGCAATGAGAACGCTGAATAAAACGATGCGGATAATGGCATTGGTTTTCATGTTAGGATGCCTCCTTTAAATCCATACAGGCGGAGATGAGGCCGTTGATGGCGGCCATAATGGGGAACACCAGCCAAGTGATCTGCCAGGCACGGGTGAGAAAGCTCAGCACAAAGTAGATGCAGATGCACACCCCTGCCACAATCCAGTGGATGCTGCGGCGGAGCTTCTGCCGGGGGGTGAGCGCCTCCTCTTTCTGACTGTCCTTGCCCCCCAGGATGATGAGCACGGTAGCCACAGCCACCAGCAGAAACAGGATGCACACGCCGATCTCATTTTGCAGGAGCATCACAGGCACCGGGCAGAGAATGTACAGAAAGACGGCAATGGCCTCCAGCAGCTTTCCGTAGGATTTTTTGGGTTTCTCCTGGGGCATCTCCGGTGCCGCAGCCTCCTGCCGGGGCTGGATGGGCGCCTGCGCAGGAGCAGAGCCTGCTAGAAGCTCGCTGATATCGCCAATGCCAGAGATGGCAAGGCTATAGGCGGCCTCCGGGGATTTTCCCGAGGCGATCAGATCGTCGTAGCGATCCAGAGTGTTTTGCAGGATCTCCTGCTTGATATCTGCCGCATGGGGATTTCCGGCAAATAGCAAATCAACATAAGAAATCAGCTGATCTTTCATATTATTCCCTCGATTCCAGTAATTTGTCCATAATATCTTTGGTCTCCGACCATTCTCCCGAAAGACGGTGGGAGGCCTCCCGGCCGGAGGGGGTGATAGTGTAGTATCGTCTTCTGGCTCCGGCGCCGCTGCTGCCCCAGTAGGAGGTGATATATCCGGCCTCCTCCAGCCGCTTGAAGGCGGTGTAGAGGGTGGCCTCCTTCAGTTCAAAGCGCCCGGAGGAGAGTGTATAGATCACTTTGTTGATTTCGTAGCCGTAGCTGTCGGAGCGCAGCAGCCGTGCCAGAATGATGGCATCGGTGTGGCCCCGAATCAAATCGCCTGCTATTGACATGTACAAACCCTCCTTTATGAAAGCATAGTAACACAATATACCTCATCTGTCAAGGTATATCATATCACGAAAATGATAAAAAAACAGCCACCGGCGAACCGGTGGCTGTTAATGTTATCCCTCACTGCTGCCCTGACCGGGGGCCTTGGGCTTGCGGCGGTGGTAATTGGGTCTGCGGCGCTTGTTGGGCTTGGGAGCGGCAGCATCGCCCTTTTCGGGCTTCTGCTTCTGGGGCTTGCCCTCCTGCTTCTGAGGTCTGCTCTCCTGCTTTTCGGGCTTTTCCTGCCGATTTTCCTGGGCGGCAGGCTTTGACCGGGGCTTTCTGCGGCGGGATCTGGACTTGGGAGCCTCCCCGTTCTCCTGGGGTTTTTCGGATTTTTCGGGCTTGGGTGCCTCCGGGGTCTCCTCAGTAATGGATTCGGTGCTGTAGCGGAACCGGATGGGATCCAAAAATACCGGGGCCTCCTCCTGGGATGGCTCCTTGTGGGCACGCTTGCCGCTGCCGGAGATGGGAGCCAGATCTGCCGGAATGGGGGGATCGTTTTTCTTAGCCTTGCCGTTGCGCAGAACCGCAATCTCCGTATTGGAGAAGGAGGCGATCACCTCCGGCTGATCCTCCATCTTGACCTTCACACGCTGGCGGAGCAAGTCCACATCCACCACAGTGCCTCTGCCCTCGGGGGTGTCCACAAAGGAGTCGGCCTTGGGGCTGGTGCGCAGCAGATCCTCATAGGCATCCTGCTCGTATTTGAGACAGCACATGAGCCGTCCGCAGGTGCCGGAGATCTTGGTGGGGTTGAGGCTCAGATTCTGGGTCTTTGCCATTTTGATGGATACGGGCTGAAAATCGCTTAAGAAGGTAGCGCAGCAGAAGGGTCTGCCGCAGATGCCCAGGCCGCCCACCATTTTGGCCTTATCCCGGACACCGATCTGCCGCAGCTCGATCCGGGTGTGGAAAATACTGGCCAGATTTTTGACCAGCTCCCGGAAATCCACACGCTCATCGGCGGTGAAGAAGAACAGGATCTTGCTGCCGTCAAAGGCGCATTCTGCGGAGACAAGCTGCATGTCCAGCTTGTGCTCATCGATTTTTTGCAGGCAGACCTCGAAGGCACGCTTTTCCTTGGCGTGGTTGTCTGCGGCGATTTTTTCGTCCTGGGCCGTAGCCAGCCGCAGCACAGGCCGCAGGGGGGATACCACATCCTTACCGGAGATGGTGTGATTTGCGGAGGTGCAGGTGCCGTATTCGGGGCCTCTGGCGGTGTCGATGATTACGTGGTCCCCGGGGTGGCAGCTGAGGCCTGCCGGGTCAAAAAAGTAAACCTTCTGCCCGGGGCGGAACTGAATGTCCACCACCTCTACACTGGCCGGAACTTCGGGCGTGGTTGTGGTTTGGTCTTCCATTTGTAAACTCCTTTATTATCGCAGAGCCCATTCCAGATAGCCGCATACGGCGGCTACGGACACGTTGCTCTGGGTGTATTCAATGGCTTTTTGTAAAAGTCCGATGGCCTCCATCAGATCCCGGGAGCCCCGGGCGGTACCGAGGCGCTGGGCCATGGGGGAGACGGTCTCCATACCGGAACGGTTTAGCAGGGCGCTGTGCAAAAGCTCCATCCACTGGGTAAGCTCCGGCAGGAGCTGATCCCGTTTCCAGCGCTCCATAGGCACCAGAACTTCCAGAAGTCCCATGGTGCTGCGGCGGGCAAAGGCATCTGCAAAGCCCTGGGTCTGGGGACTGGCGGCGCCGCCCTCACTTAAAAGGACTTTTGCCTGTCCCAGATAGCCGCCGCTGCGGATCGTGGCAGCCCGGATGGCGGCCTCCTGAGCCTGGGGGAATTCCGCCCGCAGCTGAGCGGAGAGGATATCTCCGGGCAGAGCGGACAGGGCCAGCTCTGTGCAGCGGGAGCGAACCGTGGGAAGTAATTTTTCCGGGTTATCGGTGAGGAGCAGGAAAACGCCGTATTCCGGCGGCTCCTCCAGTACCTTTAAAAGGGCATTCTGTCCGGGCAGACCCATGTCCTGGGCTCTGGGGAACAGGTAGATCTTCCGGTCGGACTCGTTTGGCTGTATGTAAATGTCGGCCCGTGTCTTTCGGATCAGATCCACCGGCACGGTTTTCTTCTCCGGATCGTCCACAGTGATGAAATCCGGGTGGGTGTTTGCCATGACCTTATGACAGACATGGCACTTAAGGCAGGGGGCGTTTTGCTCCTTGCAGAGGATGGCGGCGGCCAAAAGCCGGGCTAGTGTCCGTTTGCCGGAACCGACCGGGCCGGAAATCAGATAAAAATGGGACACCTTTCCACGACTTAAACTGGCGCTTAGATTCTGCTTCAGCCGCTCATTGCCCAACAGGCTTTCAAATCCCATACTGACCTCCGTAAAATTAGATTATATCAAATAGTTTGCCCGGTTTCCAGTGGCTTTTCCGGGACTTCCGTGAAAAACAAGAGTAAATTTCCATGCCGCCTAAAATAAAGCATGTCATCCTGAGCGATAGCGAAGAATCTGATTTCAATATCCAATGGTGTAACGAATACAGACCAGGTGCATCACAAATTTGGTGCGGGCCATATCTGTATACCTGCCATGCCTGCCGGCGGCGGTACTTTCTTGTGCTGAACAAGAAAGTACCCAAAGAAGTCAGCAAAGGGGAGGGTTTGAGGCACCGGCTCCCGC
>RCNH01000730.1_pt1 | contig 12560 bp, 11 predicted proteins | sample 2041161 | NCBI WGS metagenome assembly RCNH01 (sample SAMN09708215, study PRJNA481090) | Feces metagenome, whole genome shotgun sequencing project. | biome: feces | host: Leptonychotes weddellii | place: Antarctica: Sion Island | collected 2010-03-01 | reverse complement strand
GTTACTTTGTTGCGCCGCCGGGCAGACTCGTCTTTCCTGTTCGCCCACACCTCAAACCAAAAAGAGGGTAAGCCGACACACGTCAGCTTACCTTCTTTTTTCTGCCATCGAAAGCGCAGCGCCCGGGCACCCCTTTCTCGCCAGAGGCCCCGCCAAAGGTATAACACACTAGACTTTCCAGAAAGTCGTGTGCCAACAGGTCGCCGCTCGCCCCTATTGGAAACCCAGAGCCAACGGGGACGCCGTCCCCCTTGGAACCCCCTGCCAAAAAGGCTCCGCCTCTTTGGAATCACCCGTGGGATGGACACTGGCGTGTCCACCCTGCGTACGAATTGGAGATCATACGCATAGCAGCATATCTCGGTATCACCTGTGATGAAAATACTCGCAGCAGCTTTGCCTACATTCAATAGGTTCTATTTGGGGAGCGCTGTAGACATAAAACTACACTGGCTAGTAATGCTAACCGCTTTCTACATGGCCCACAGGAATCTGCTAATAGAAACAAAGCCATTGCTGTCATAAATGTAGTCCAAATATCACCATGAATAAATAACATATCCGGGCATTTGTTGTAATATCAAACAGCATCTGCTTATCCTTTATAATAGAAAGATAATAATCTGGTTCAGCATAAGAATAAACAAGAACCTAATCTAGTATGTACCGATGCCGACCGGTAACCAGACAACCATTTGAATGTATTTCGCTTTTGAATTCATTGCCCAGCGGGCACATTTTAATTGCTTCTAACCTTGTGCCGAAGAGCCGTACTATTTTTTATAATACTACTTTCCTGTGGTTGTCTTTTTCCATTGAACAGTTGACACCGAAAGAGCTATTGTAACTGTTGCAACAGTAGTAATAGCCCAAATCAGTAAATTGTTCGAAATTTTTATTTTACAAATATCAATTATCAAGGGATGCAAACAATAAATTAGGATGCTGGACCGCCTGAATATAGAACTTGTTCTTGTCGTGATATGTAATTGCTCACTCTCCAGGATCAGTTGCATGAAGGTCATTGCAAATAATGGCGTAAAAATCAGATACGAATAAAATTGTTCATTGGGGGTACAAAAATAGAGGAACGATGCCTCCGCTGCACAAAACGCAAATACTACTATGGATAATATGCATTTCTTGTTCATCTTATGGAGTCTGGAAGGTGCTGTGCAGAGTACACCTACTGCAAGCAAAGGAATTGCCCGAAATAAAGTGTCAAAAACGATTGGAGCCTTTTGTTGAACCATTGTCAAAAGCTGAATCCTGTCAGTACCCAGCCAACTGTAAGAATAGGTCAGGCACTCCATGATCCACAGCGGCCCAATGATATATACAATTCTTGACAACTTGACACACCGGAGCAATTCATAAAGAATCGGTACCGCATATAACAGCGCTAGCAAATACCAAAGATGATAATGGCCTCCACGCACAAAAAAGCTGACCATCACATCTTTAATCAACGCTATACCCCACCAGCCACTGCGATACCAGCCCGGGAGATCCCAGATTACATATACAAAAGACCACACACAATATAGCGCTGCTACTCTTTTAAGAAACCGAAATAACTTAGTGCGGTTTTCCGAACAGTTCTTAATTCGACCTTTTTCCCATTGCATCTTACTAAACAGAAGAAAACCTGAACATGCAAAAAATAAAGGAACTGCCACTCTCGCTAATACATCCTTTAAAAAGAAATTAGCCATATTGGAAATCTCTCCTAAAGGCGATGTATGTATCACAATAATCAACAAGGCACAAATAAATTTTGTCAGATCTAGATTTGTAAATGTTGTTCTTTCTAATTTCATCTTTTTATTTTTCTTTAAGAATTCGCGCAGCCTTTCCAAAAGCTCTCCTTAAAAATGTTGGTTTCTGTGGAGGAAGAGGCGGCGGAAGAAGTTCTGCAATCAGAGCAGTAAAATCCTGCTTTTCATAACGATTCCAAAAGTCTTCTCGATTTTGCGGCTTTCTAGACGCTCGCAGAGCGGAGGGATTTTCTTCTACAGCTTTCAACGGATCTAACTCCTGGCAACGAAGATCTGTTTGAATTTGCAACCATATTTGCTGTGCGATAGGTGAATGGAGCAGGACAAGAGAGGTTCCTTTGCCGTCGTTGTACTCTGGCAACTGACTCCATACACCCCAGTAATCTGCCAGAGTGAAATCGCTATTGCGCAAAATCCCCTTGAAATCACATTCGTAACAGGATGGACGAAGGTAATAATCACCCACAAAGCCCCGCAAAAAAGGGTCTTGGCTGTTTTTTGCACTATAACAAGTACCATCGCTATAAGAAAAACAGACGGAATACCCAGGCCATCCAGTTGCTTTGCTGCGCAGATTGATTGCCTTGATCTCGCACTCTGGTGCGTCGTGTTCCCTACGATAATTTATGTAATATTGCCATACTTTCGGGGAAGGTACGCCATGGCATACCACATCCACTGTAATCAACCGTTCACAAGGCTTTTTTAAATATGCCTGCAAACCTGCAACCTGACAGGGCGTTCCCGAAAACAAAACATATTTTTCCGTCTTCAGCTGATCTCGGACCTGTAGAAATGTGTCGTCTAATTTGCTCTGTGCGTATTTAGCCGTACGCAATTTACACAATTCCCTCTCGTTGGTAATAGCGCAATGATATATAGAGAAATCCTCGTTATAGGCAGCACCGAAAACTACTCCCCCTCGGTCAAGCACCCATCTGGCCAGCAAAGTAAAAACTCCGCCTGATGTACTTTCCATCCGGATTTTCTCCTGTTTATAGATAGCTGCGTATGCTTGTGTATGCTGCTCTGGAATGTCCAAAACATGTAATACTGGGCAAACGGATTGACATAATCCGCAATGTACACAAGTCATATTGTCTACAATCGGATAAAGGAATCCTTCCTCATCCGATACCATTTGAATACATTTATTAGGGCAAATGGATTCACACGCTGTACATCCAGTACATAGATTTCGGGGTGCTAATTGTGCCATAGAACGCCTCTTAATTAAAAAATTGTTTTAATTTACGCCGAACTCGAGCAAAGAAACTGGGCCTGCTAACCTGACTGGTACTGAGGTGAAAGCGAGGATCATTAGATTCAATAAAATTTTGAATTGCCACCGCAATATTGTAATAGACGTTCTTCTTGTAGTGATTAATTGTATCCAAATAGGGCATTGAATCAGAACCCATGCACTGATTCACATCAATAATCGTACAATTATCTGAATGTTCCTGTACAAATTGTTCCAATACCTTATTTCTGTGTACATGTACCTCGTCACGGTTAGCCCATCGTTCATTGGGATTAGGATATGGCCGTTCAGCACCATTCAGAAAAATAATCACTGTATCCTGAGACAAATTTTCTCTAATCTGCGCAAGGTTCTTAATAAAATTCTCGTCTGAAATGGGGCCAATGGGCTCAAATTCCTCACAGAATCGCTCATACTGTTGTCTTTTTTGCTCGGCATTTTCAGTTCCGAAAATTTCACTGACTAGCTGCCAGTTTTCCTTATTTGTATAATCTGTCGTGTATTGTCCAAACGGAATCACAATATCTGGATTGGTTCGACTACGATAAAGTCCCAGCGAATAGTCTGTCAATACGCTAAAAATAAAGTAATCATAGTGTCTGGAAAACAGTTTCGTGCTATAAAACTCTTCATCAATGAAAGGAATTTCCTTCACAAGTTCCGCCTGAAGTTCTTTATTTTCATTTAGCGTCTGTACAATCTGTGTGGTGTGATTGTGTCCTTCAATATAGGTTCCTCTTTTTGAATCACTCACATAAGCAAACTCTGGGAAGAATCTGGCACCTTCAGAAAAAAATGGAAGTACTTGAGAGACGTCGCAAGGGCCCTTAACCACAATATCCGGTTTAGCTTTTTTTCTCGTTTTGATCTTCTTTCGTTTTTCCTTTTCAAGGGTAATCCAATCAGGCTTTTGCGTTTTGTTCAGTTTTGTAACTACATCTCCCACTACTTTAAGTTCGGGATATCCCAAAAAGGCATATACAAACTGTTCCACTCCCATACCGATTGTGCGGCAAGAAAATAAATAATGTAATAATGTATGGTTTCTCTTATCTAAAGCGTAAAATCCCACAATACCATAATGGCTAAATTTATCCTGACACGAAATATATCCACATGTAAAATTGGGATTCTGCAGTAGTTCTTTTACTTTTTCTGCATCTGAACGAACTTTTGTAAAATTAAGTTGATTTGTTCGATTGATTAATTCTACAATTCTTTCGAATTTCGGCACGCAGTCATTTGAAATCGAAACCTTAATCTGTGACAACCGCAAGAACTCCTCATCTGAGTCAAACTCCTTACGGGCTTCTGTTTTTTGCTGCAGCTCCTGATATCGATGCAGGCGGGCACAAGACTGGTCAATTTTCAGTGTCTGACATTGTTTCCGAAGTGCTGGTACAGCTTCATTTGCCGTACTGCACATCAGCGCAGGCGCTTCCATACCTGCTGCCTGCAGATTCGAAGGCTCATCATCGAGGAATAAAACATTATCCGGGCGTAAATTCATATCAGCGATAATCCGGACAACCCGGTGCCCTTTAGGTGTCCATTCAATGGACGGAAACACAAACCATTCCCATACGCCCCATTTGCGCAGCACCTTCTCACACTCTTCAAAGGTATTTTTACTACAAATGGAATTCACAATGCCTCTTTGTGTCAAATCCTTTATCAATTGAATATGTTCTGGGATCTGTTCGCATCCCCCTTCTGTTAGGGTACCCTTCCAAAACGTATTATCCAAGTCCCAAATAACCAGCTTTACTTTGGAAATCTCTACTTGGTTTGTACTGATAATCATGTCCTTTCCTCCGCCATAATATTGTCCTATTATTACAAGCTTTATCTTAATTTTGCGCGCAAGCTCATTACAAATGATTTAACGAATTCTCTTTCATACGCATTCATCATAAAACGATAGGCAAGCAGGAAATAAATTACCGTATATATTGCTGCTGCTGCAAAGAATATAAACCAATTGGTGATAGAAATATAACTCAATGCAACCCATGCGCATACACCCATAACGATCATCACGGGACACATCTTTAAAATATTATTCCAGAACAAGGGAATATCAATTCCAATTTTCGTGTAGTAATACCAATTGATGATGAAAATATTTCCGATAACATAGGCAATACATGTAGCCATTGCCGCACCAATAATTCCATACTCTTCTACCCACCAGAACGTGAGTGCTACATTAACAATGGCTACACATGCATATATAATCGAACGAAATCTATGCCGGTTCAGTGCATACAAAATATTAAGGCCGGTGTTTTGAATCAATGGAACAGTGACCGGAATCATTGTAAGCAGTGCCACATAATAGGATCTGCTATATTCGGGGCCTGCCCAGAGATTGATAAATTGCCGTCCAAATGCCACAAACGCAGACACAATAAAAGATACGATAATGAATTGCAGTCTTCCAACTTTAATAAAAATTCTGCTGAATTCTTCTTTCGGCACATCCTTGACCACCATGGTTGTCAGTTTGGGGATCAGCAATCCACCAAGGGCCGTAGAAAATGCTGTCACATAGGTATTAAAAGTTGCACCAATATTGTAAACGGCCGTTTCACTAGTTCCTTTTGCCCAGCCAATGATTAACTTATCTGTGCTCCAATATAGTACATCTACTATGCTGGCCAGGAATATAAAGGCTGAAAAATGGATAATTTCCCGCAAAAGTCCAGGTGCCGCTGGCTGAAAACTGGGCATAAAATGAAGTCGTTTAATGGTGTAATAAGTATATAGACTATAACTTAGTAGGTTGATCAGTGTGCTCCCAAGAACCAAGCCCACAGAACCCCATCCGCAATATAGCAGTATTAAATTCAAGATTGGGCTTCCTACCGTAATTAGGATATTGACCAGCTTGTCGAAAACGTATTTCTCGTGAGCCAGTACAATGGCGCTAAATACACTGAACGGTAAAAACACACCTGTATTTACCGTCATTAAAATCACAAGAATCCGAAGTTTTTCTGTTTCCAACGGTGTGAGTGAACGACTGTAAATCTCTATATTTGTCACAAATAATCCACCGACAACCAAAATCAGCCCACAGATAACACTGTAAACCTTGATAAATAAGCCGGCAACACGTCGTTCCTGCTCTGTATCATTGATTGCCCGATACTTGGAAATATAGCGTACAATGGAACCGCCAATGCCAAAGTTGAGAAGTCCAAGATACCCCATTACAGAATTGGCAATCCCATACAGTCCAAATTCTTCCGTTCCCAAAACGCGAAGCATAATGGGAGTATATATAAAGGGAATCAGGTTGCCAATCAGCAGATTTACATAAGATAAAACTGCTCCAGTTTTTAATTCGTTTCTTTTCAAGGATTATACCTCTCTTAGCTTCTGGGCAAAATGTTAATTTTTATCATGCCCCTTGGGCTGTATCATATTGGATAATTACATCCTCTAATCCATAATATCGCTTATAATAATTCTCGTGGAATTCAGACATTGGTATGCTGTACCAGGAGTAGTTGGGTTTTGGCAACGATTTCAAAGCCATGTGATTCGTATCGCTGCAGGTCGAATTTAAGTTTTCTCTGTATGTTGACACCTTGCTTCTATATCCAATACTGATGGACAGCATTGGCATAATACCGCAAAGTGCAATCAAGTTCTTTTTCAAGGCTCCACCGAAAGCCTGCTGTTTCATAACTCGGCTCAGCCAGAAATTATCCAGTAAGCTAACGTGAGTACCAGATGAAGCAAACTAGTAATGCCCGTCAAAAGAATAGCCTGATATCTGTCGCCAGATTCACTATCCAAAAAAATCATAGTGAGCATCATATAGACAATATACAGACTGAACATGCATCGGAATCCCCTGATGTGCAAAGGTACCATATATGAAATCGTCTCCATTTAAGAAAACAGCAATGGTTCTCCCATACAAAAGGGCCAGGAACAGCAATACTTCCAACCAGTATCCCTTTTTCTCTTTTGACATACTATCCCCTTATTCCATAGCATCAATCATTTTCCGAACGCTCTGCGCCTCTTGGCAGTAACCCGGAAGAAAATCCAGGAGATGCTGCCGAACCTCATCCCGTTTTACCCAAAGCGCAGAAAATGCTTTTGTTAGCTGTTCCGGCACAGACAGCTCTTGTACGGGTACAATATATCCATCCTCGTTTCCAAAGAGATCCCGTGCGATTCCTCTGGCTTTTACAGAATAACCAACAACCAATGTAGGTACTGCGGTAGAGTAAGCTGCAATAGTTGCATGTGTTCTGGCGCCAACGAAAAATGCACATTGAGAAATAATGTATTTAAGCTGCGGAGCTGTATGATCCTCTACGAGAATCAACCGTTCGTTCTGGTTGAAGTCCTCATAAATTTTCTTCAGCACTGTTCTGTCATCGTTGGAATCCCATACTACATGGGGGATAAGTGCAACATATGCATCTGTTGTATCAAGAATATGCTGAACCAAACGTCGGTAGTTTTCATAAGCTATTCCGCTGACGGTTTCATTGGATACAATCATCGGGCTGATATTCAGTCCAATCACATTGCCTGCTTCAAATCGGCTGTCCAGGCCACAGGGCTCTGCCCCCATAAAAAATGCCGGATCGGGGGCAAGAAATGTATTTTTTTGAACTTTTTTTACAGCTTCATAGGTAATGCTCTCCCGGGTAACAATCGCATCATACAGCGCTAAATCCTTTTCAATTGCTGGATCTTGTACGCACTGCGGTTCAACAGAACACCCCCAAAGAATAGTTTTGATCCCCGCCTTGTGATAAGTGCGATTTAGATATGGATAAATTTCTGTGCCTTTGTAACAATAGTTATCACCGCCAACCGACAAGGCCACATCTACATTCCCTTTAGCATCCTCGATACCTGAAATATACTGTAAACCATCCATTTCAACATATTTTTTAAAAAGCTTCATTTTTAAATAAGCCAAAATAAATGTCAGATCCCTACGAATAGGGCTACGTGCCGACATCACCTCTGCAAGCTGATTTAGCCCATACTTGGAATCCTGCTCCACTGAATCAGACTGAATTTGAAAAGAATGCTCATTCAGCAGGGAAATTGTTCCTCGTATAATTGCCTCACAGCCATGATTGCCAGCACTGCCGTTTCCATATAATAAAATTTTCAATTGATTTTACTCCTCTTTCCAAGCGTTCTTTTGCAAAATATGCTAAACATTAAAGCATTGATTCCTTCAACTTATAAATCTCATTTCCCATTAAAAGCATTGTTCCTTGGACTTTACACATCTGTACTATGCACTGAGCAATTCATCTATTTTGAGCATAATCTGTTCCGGTAAAAACTGATTGGGGCAAGCCGTATTGTTTTTTATTTTTTGATATAGTTGCTGATTACTGAAGATCTGCATTACTTTTTCAGCAAAATCTTCCGGTGACTGCTCAGTCAGTATTCCATTTTCATTATCTTGGATAAACTCACATGGCCCTAATGATTTTGTTACCACACAGGGTATCCCTAGCGCCATCGCTTCCATGACTACAATTCCTTGGGATTCTACATAGGACGGATGTGCAAACAAATCCGCACTCTTTAGATATGGATAAGGATTGGTTTGATTTCCTTTGAAAAAGAAGCAATCAGCCAGACCGAGACTTTTCACCTGATCTTCCAGTTCGGTACGGGCAGGACCATCCCCGACGAGATGCCATTGAAAGGCGATTCCTTCATGTTTCAAAAAACTAGCCGCATAGACTGCATTTTCAAAATGTTTCTCCTCAGCTAAGCGGCCAACAGAAACAATCTGAATGTCCTCATTATCCATATCAGGGAAGAATGCTTTTGACTTTTCGCGAATTTCAGTAACATCCAGCATGTTGGGAATGACCACCATCTTTGATGACAAACTTGGAAATACTTCTGAAAGCATTTTCTGACAACTGTCTGAAACAACAACGATTTGGTCACAATTTCGAACATCAGTCAAGTAGGATTGATCCACGTTTACTTTGCCATGATGCCACCAAGTGATGCGTCGATCCGCATTAACCGCAAATGAGGCAATCTGAGTACAAAAGCCGCTGCGAAATCCGATAGCGCAGTCATAATGTTTTCCACCTGTCAAAAGATTTTGAGATAAGGATAGCTTTTCCACACCGAAAAGTTTTACTAATAGAAAAATCAACCTCATCCGGAAGCAGAACCAATCATTTTCTTTGATACAACGCAACAGCGAAGGCAATACCGCTCCATAAGTATTCTTCAAATCACAAAGTTTGACATGCACTTGAGTAGGCAGCTGTTCAGCGTAATCTCCCAATCCTTCAAACAAAAGCAGATCCACCTCATACTTTGTGTAATCAAGATGGGTCAAAATATCAATCAGTGACTTTTCCACGCCACCTGCATTGAGGTGTCCGTTGATAAACAGCAATTTCTTCATAAGCACCTAACGTTCATAGTAACGAATCAGTACACCGATCAAAAGTTTTTGTGCATAAAGATATGTAATCAGCTTTTGCTTTGCAGAGATCGGCAAATGACTAATATCCAGATGAGAAAACAAGATTCTCACCTCGTTTGTAGACAAAATTTCCAACATTTTATGTTTTTTCTCCCTGCGGGACAGTTGACGAGTTCTTAAAATATCACCCAAAGAATTGTAGAGAAAGAACAACAAACTCAGGTCAATCTGACGGCTAAAATCATAAGTAGAACTATTACCGAAACTAGCCTGAATACCTTGCTGCAGCCTTTGATAGTCATTCCATTTATCAGGGACAAAACGATGTGTCGCCGATTGGTCATTTATGCGATAGTGATAATACGCTCTATCTTTGAGATAATAGAACGAATGAGCTGCATACATGAGCTGTGCGCCAAAGAGAAGATCTTCAGAGTAGCGAACCCCTGATAAATACCGCGTTGATACAGTCAGCTCTTTGCGGAACATTAAAAGGCAGTTAGAAATCGTTGGGGGATACTCTACATTTTCCATCATGATGAGGTGCTGGAAATATTCTTGTTCCAGCTGCTGACGGTTATAAAATCCACTGCGTATATCATGGGTATAAAGTTCTGTATGATCTTCAAATTCTTTTAGGCAGTCACACATCACTACATCACATCTATACTCCATAGCAATGTTTATCATCTTTTCATACATACAGGAATCAATATAATCATCGCTGTCCACAAAGGTGATATAATCCCCGGAAGCCGCATCTAACCCAGCATTGCGCGCTGTAGAAACTCCTCCATTTACTTTATGAATTACCTTGATTCTGTTATCCTGTTCAGCGTATGTATCGCACAACGCTGGACAGCTATCAGGAGAACCATCATCCACTAAAATAATTTCCAAATCAGAAAAACTCTGACCTCGAATGCTTTCCACGCAAGGTTCAAGAAACGATTCCGCCTTGTATACCGGGACAATCACACTGAGCTTAGGCACACTCAATCCTCCATCAACTGATACAAATTCCGTGCTTCCTGTGCATTAGAATAATCATGCTTCTTGCAAGAATGAACAAGCTCGTCCATTCTTGCAGGATTGTTCAGCAAAGAAACAATCTCTTCAGCACATTTTTCATTATCCATGGGTACAACAATTCCATCCACGCCATTCTCAAGCTGACTGGGTGCAGTAGCGTAGTTGGTGATAACAACAGGTTTACCTAAGACTTGGGCCTCTCTGACGGTGACACACTTTCCCTCATAACGACTGGGCTGGACATAAAGATCGCATGCATTGATATACGGGTAAGGGTTCTCCTTTTTCCCCAAAACAATCACATAGTTTTCCATACCGCTCTCTTTAATTTTTTCTCGGATAAGGGATTCTCCTCCACCATAGCCAATGAGATACCAGACTACATCCAAACCAGTATCTCTGATTCTTTTACAGATATCAGGAACATTATCAAAATTTTTTGCATCACAGAAACGACCGATAGAAAGCAATTTAATTACGCCTCGGCTCATATCCAGAACATCTTTACTTGCCTGGTTCAACATAAGATTTAAGGGAAGTATATTCTCAATAACAAGTGAATGCTCTTTAAGTTCAGGATAAACCCTTAGAAACTGCTCCTCACATTGAGATGAAACGCTTACCACATAATCTAGCTGATGATATAATTTCAAATCACGGCTATGACAAGGTCCTAATGTTGTATAGTCTGTATGATTCCAGGTAAGCTTTATACGTGCATCCACTTTATTCAAAAGGACATCAGGAATACCCAGAAAATTGATTGCCATGTCATAAGAGCCAGAAATTTTAGGGAGCAACCATTGTAAATATTTAGATGTGTACTGCATATGCATCCAAACTCCAGGATTTTCTTTGGACAGCATGCAATGTACTTTTAGTGCAATCTTTGAAATAATTCGAGAAATTCCAAAGAGAATCTGGTTACTGCAAAGAAGTTTGGCAATTGGGACATCAAATGTGCTGTAGCTTTTATTCAAAGGCAACACATGAACTTGCTCAGGAATTTGGGATAAAAATTCTCCCTCGTGTCGGTATAAAAACAAGTCGATATCTACTTTACTATAATCGAAAGCGTCCAGTAGACCAATCAAACTTCGCTCTGCGCCACCAATAAACATGGACGGCATAAGGATCAATATTTTCTTTTTCATAACATTCATCAACCCTTGATTGCACGGATAGTTAAATCTCTCCCTTGCGTGACCAGAGAACCATCCGGAATTTTCCCGCAAATGACGCAGCCAGCTCCAATGACACAGTTATTGCCGATAACAGTTCCTTTAAGAATGACAGCGTTAGCGCCAATCCAGCAGTGGTCGCCAATCGAAATAGGGCAAGCAGTATGAGAGAAAAGAACTCCATCGTCTTTTGTGTACTGGTGATTGTTATCGAAAATCTTCACATTGGGGCCAAATTGGCAGCCTTCGCCAATATAAACGCCAGATTTACTGCTGATCATGCATGCCTCATTAAAATATGTCCGGCTTCCAATGTGTACTTTAGCTTTTTCGTCAATCAAAATGCTAAGTCGTCCATCACTAACTACTCTATCGCCGATAGTCAATGTACTGTTTCTGCAAATGGAAATTTTTGTATTGTAGTTCAAAAGCAAGAGACCCTCTTTTTCAAAATGATTGCATTTCAATGCTTTGATCCACCAGTAACGGAACTCATTATAAAGAACCTTGAAATATGGTTTCATGCAGACCTACTTTCTTTTAAAAAAATCAGTTCCCAAAAGCCGATGTAACGGTTTAGTCAGTTTGCTACGCAAAATAGTCCCCTTACTCATCCAGCTCTTAGAATACCAATGCACAGAAAGTGTATTCTTGGTTTTGTTCAGACGACCAGTTGGGTCATCATATGGATTCATGTAGTCAGCAGGTAGAATCTCGGCACCTGCGATATTTTGTTGGGAACCATCCAACTTTAAGCCCAAAGGGAGAAGCGCCTGCGTATTAAGGACCGGGCAACCTATAATCGGATAGCTTCCATCCTCGTTAGGCTGAAGATCAGTATATTGTTTTTTCAT
>RCNH01000729.1_pt1 | contig 12562 bp, 7 predicted proteins | sample 2041161 | NCBI WGS metagenome assembly RCNH01 (sample SAMN09708215, study PRJNA481090) | Feces metagenome, whole genome shotgun sequencing project. | biome: feces | host: Leptonychotes weddellii | place: Antarctica: Sion Island | collected 2010-03-01 | reverse complement strand
GTAAAAACATAGGCTATAGAAATTAGAAGGAAGTAGAGCATTATCTTAGCTGCTCTACGTTAAAGTTAGTTACAATACTACACATCCTATAATTCACACAAAGGTAAGGAAGCACACGTGCTCGAGCTATCTCAGATTACTCTTTCGCCCAAACAACTTGATACCCATCCAGAAGCAGAAGAGCATCTGTTGCGCACTGCCCTTGCAAAAAGCTTACGCATTGCCCTGCATGACATCGACAGCGTACACATTAAGCGTAAGAGCATAGATGCTCGCAAAAAGTCTCAGGTGAAGTTCCTGTATACGGTGCAGTTTTCTTGCAAAACACCTGAAATCGAAACACGCCTTTTGAACGATCCATCCCTTAAGCATCTAACGCCTGCAAGCCTCATACAGCCTAAGTTTGCAAGCCCCAGCAGCCGTGTTCCAACATCACGCCCCGTTGTTATTGGTGCAGGATGTGCGGGCCTTTTTGCCGCCTTAAACCTTGCTCATGCCGGCTGCGAACCCCTGCTTATAGAACGGGGCGAAGGGGCCTATGAGCGCCTTGCCAGCATCGACCACTTCAATGCAAACGGCAGCCTCAACCAAGAAAGCAATATTCAGTTTGGTGTGGGTGGTGCTGGCACCTTTAGTGATGGCAAACTGACAACGGGCACTAAAAGCCCCTTGCACAGGCTTATCTTGGAAAGTTTTGTTGCAGCAGGTGCCCCCGAATCCATCCTTTGGGATGCAAAGGCTCACATAGGCAGCGATATTTTGGTGCCTGTGGTTACCCATCTAAGCCAGGAAATCACACGTTTGGGAGGCGAGGTGCTAACCTCGTGCAAACTTACTGACATTCATATCAAGCAGGGTAAGATCTGCGGCATAGACTACCAAACAGCAGAAGGCACTATTCAACACGTTGCAACAACGGCCCTTATCCTAGCAACAGGACACTCAGCCCGTGATGTATTTTCCCTGTTGCAAGAAAAAGATGTAGCACTCGAGCGCAAGACTTTTGCCATGGGTGTGAGGATTGAGCATCTCCAGGCAGATATCAACCGAGCTCAGTATGGAGCAGGCTTTGCTACAAGCCCAAGTTTGGGTGCTGCCCCCTACAAGCTTGTCAGCCATCTTCCTAATGGACGCAGCGCCTTTTCTTTTTGCATGTGTCCCGGTGGCTATGTTGTTGCTGCAAGTAGTGAAGAAGGTGGCGTTGTAACGAATGGTATGAGCTATGCAGCACGTGCTGGCAGCAATGCGAATTCAGGCTTGCTGGCAAACGTGTTCCCCGAAGATCTTCCCGGAGACGACCCCTTGGCTGGCATAGCCTTGCAGCGTGCCTGCGAGCAAAAAGCCTTTGAGCTTGGTGGAGGCATGTATAAGGCTCCTGCCCAGCTGGTTGGTGATTTTATAGCACGCCGCGGCGCTACATCTGAGCCGGGACGCATCAAGCCCACCTATCCTCGTGGTGTTACATGGACTGCCATCGATCCCTGCCTACCTGACTATCTGGCAGACACTCTGCGAGCGGGCATTCAAGACATGGACAAACGCCTTCCTGGCTTTGCAGCCAGCGATGCTGTGCTTACAGCCATAGAGTCACGCTCGAGCTCGCCGGTGCGCATTGTGCGAGATCAAGACTGCATGAGCATTAGTACCCCGGGCCTCTTCCCTGCTGGTGAAGGAGCGGGCTACGCTGGCGGCATTATGAGTGCTGCAACTGACGGCATTCGCGTATCTCAGGCTGTACTTGCCTACTTTGGACTTGGGGACTAAAACCTGCTACAGCAAGGACGCTTAGGTCATAAAACTACAAAACCATATATACACAAAAATCCTCCTGAACCGCCCATTGGTGTTTTAAAGCTCATAAACGCTTTTAAGCACCTTAAGGTTCAGGAGGATTTATATATAGGGGGCGTATACGCCCCCGTATCGTAGCATGCGCTCTTAGGTAAGCAAGAAGTATACCAAGAAGGCAGCGGCTGAGATCCACATCAAAGGCTTAACCTTCTTAACCTGGCCTGTGATAACAGCAAGGATTACATAGGAGATGAAGCCTAAGCCAATACCGTCAGAGATGGAGTAGGTCATAGGGATGCCCAGTACGATGATGAAGGCAGAGAAGCCTTCGAGCAAGTTAGTAAGCTCGATTTCTTGTACTTCACTCATCATAAGGAAGCCAACATATACCAAGGCGCCACAGGTAGCAGCACCACTTACAACGCCAATCAAAGGAGCGAAGAAGGCGGCAGCTACAAACAACAAACCGGTAAAGATGGAAGTCAAACCAGTACGACCACCGTCAGCTGCACCAGCAGAAGACTCAAGGTAGGTCGTAATGGAAGAAACACCCAAGAAGCCACCAACGGCAGCAGCGATGGAGTCAACAATCAAGATAGGACGAATGTTTTTAACCTTACCATCTTCGGTCAAGAAGTCGCCCTGCTTAGCAACAGCCAAGGAAGTACCCATGGTGTCAAAGAAGTCACTCATCATAAGAGAGAATGCAAGGATGAGCAGGGATACGTTGGTCAAGGCCTTGGTGATACCCATGACACCTTCGGAGTCCTTCAAGAAAGGAGCGCCAAAGGTAGACATATCAAGACCAGAAACAATGCCAGTAGGAGCCTGGGTTACGCCAAGAGGAATACCTACCAAAACAGAAATAATGATGGCAAACAAAATGCCGCCATTGATACGAAGTGCAGCAAAAATAAGGGTTACAACAATGGAAACCATGCCTACCAAAAATACGGGATCATATACATTGCCGAAAGCAATAAGAGTTCCCTGACCTGCGGTAATGATACCTGCATTAACAAGACCAATTACAGCAATGAACAAACCAAGGCCGGCAGAGATGGCATGACGCAGGCACACAGGAATGGCTTCCATAATAGCCTCGCGCAAACCACACAACACGAAGAGCAAAATAGCAATACCTTCGATAAAGATTACTGCCATGGCTGCATGCCAGTCGCCACCAGCAAGGGAAACGCTTGCGCCAGCAATAACAGCATTTACGCCAAGGCCAGAAGCACAGGCGATAGGACGATTGGCAAACACACCCATAAGAATGGACATGAGGCCAGCACCCAAACAGGTGGCAGTAATACATCCCATAGCGGGAATACCTGCACTTGAGAGAATTGCAGGGTTGACGGCAATGATGTATGCCATCGCCAAGAACGTCGTGAGGCCCGCTTTAAACTCCTGTTTAGCGGAGGTGCCTCTGCTGGATAGATGGAAGAATTGATCCATACCTATCGTGCCTTCCTTTCGACAAACAATTACTATGTAGCAACACGCAATCCGTGTAGTTACTAAACATACCCTGGGGCGACCAAGCAGATTATGTATGCTTGAAGCTTGGATGCCCTACTAGCGAGCTTCTTAGCTTCGTATCGTATAAAAAGCTCGTTGGCATACACATCTAGCAAGATACGAAACTAAGATTGTACGAGCACAATCTATCACGCAGGATGGTGAACTACATTAGCCCAGCCCATAGGGCTCTTGCGATCAAGATGTGAACCAAGGTACTCAGATGAGTGCTGTTTACACTCGGACGAGAGAATGAAAAAAGGGCCCGCCGTATACGGCGAGACCCTTTGTATATACACTCTGACCCACTGCTGTGTTATAAGATGCACCACGACCGACAATTACACAGAAGGTCTTTGGGTGCTCAGCGAGTATCTGAAATAAAAGGATGCTATCAGCTACAGCCTGAGGCATGTTTTTGATACAAAAATTCTGTGCGCGCAGGATCTGATTTTGAGCAAAATCAGAAAAACCAACATGCAAGAATTTCATAGTCATCCTTTCAACCTGGTACCACTCTACCACAGCTTGTGGCAGAGTGGCCTTATGTTCTACCATTTCTTTACGAAACGTAACAGAATGGCAACAGCACCAGGTCAGAAGATTGTTTTATGAACAAGCTGAGAGCTTAGACATAATCAAAATCTTCTTGGGTTTCGATGAGGGTACTGCGCTTGTGACTTATGTGCAACAGGGCAAACAGAATGGCTGCCACAAGATAGGCAAACACAAAGGGAGAAGTTGGATACACACCAAGGGCTGCAGAGTGGATAAAGCCAAAGCCAGCAAGACCAGCACCTGCAAGCATGGTCCAGGCAGCCTTATCCAACTGATGATCGATGATGAATACGGTAAGCGCACCCAAGATCAAACCAATGATAATGGCGCCTGCCTTAACCTCAGGAACGCCGTTCCACAAAACACCTGCATCCAAAATCTGCTGAGATACAACAGGATCAAAGCCCATAACACCGTTGGCAGTTTGTTCAGGCCAGATTTCTGAAAGACCTGCCATGCCCGTAACCTGAGTAAACAAGAAGTCAGCAACAGGAGGAACCATGGCAATGCCGATGGCGGCAAAGTGCTTACGATCACAAACACGGAAGGCCTGGGATACCATGATGGTTGCACACCACAGATAGGTAATGCCTGTGATAGCAGGTGGAACCAAGCCACTAAAGAAGGTAAACAAACCAAAGAAGCCAGCGATACCAAAGATAATGCCAGATACAGCAGAGTAACCAATGCCGGCATCAGCCTGACGCAGACCAGCATGTCCTAACCACACGGTGTTAGGAACAACGCCACCAAAGATGGCAGAAATCATGGTGCAGGCACCGTCGGCGAACTGGGTCTTACGAACATCGTAGTTGTCGCCTGCTGCATTAGCAGCTTCTACATTGTCCATAGTTTCAATAAAGTTATAAATCTCAATAGGAATGATGATGGTCAAGTAAGGAACGATCAAGACAAAACCATCGAGCAGGTGTTCAAGGCTTGTAGCAGGGTTGGGAACATAGATGCCAACATTGCTAAAGTCAAAGCTTGTGCGCCCAAGGGCGTAGGCGTAAATAATGCCACCCACAACAGCTACTACCAAGGGAGGTGTGCCCTTGGGGAACAAGTAGCCACCAAATACACCCAGCATGGCAATAATCAAAATAGGAAGACCAACCACCGGATCGCTGTAGATATCAAACAAGCCCTGGGTGGACATCCAGATAAAACCAATACCCGCTACCGTGCCAAGCAGGGCCGCACGTGGGATTTTACGCTTCATCCACGGTCCTATGATGCCACCACAGAATTCTACAAAACCTCCCACAAAACAGGCTGCCACAGATGCCTGCCAAACAAGGTTGGGGTCTTCTAAGGTGAAGTTCAGTGGCATGATAACACCATAGAGCATTACAAACATAGCGGGTGTCGAAACACCTGAGGGCAGAGCCGTTACATTGGTGCGCCCTTCGCGTTTGGCCAGTTGAACAGCCATATAGCAATAAACAAAACAGCTGATCATAAGACCAATAGACATACCCGGAATTACTTTTCCGAATACAATCTCGGCAGGCCACTGAAAGACTCCCGAGAGGGTCGAGATTACGACAAGATAGTTGATAATATTATTTGTTACCACATACGTTAAACCACCGATGTCTCCTTTTTTGAAAAAAGGAATTCCGCCTAGTGCATTCACGTTGCTTGCCACCTTTCAAGTATGGACGGGTATCTTTTACGCCTCGAGAGACATAAAGTCAAAGGTAGTAACATCAAATAGACCCATGTCGGTTAATTTGATTTCGGGAATTACTGCTAAGGATAAGAAGGACAGAGTCATGGTTGGCTCTATGCTTGGAGTTATACCCAAGCACTCATGAGCCTTGTGGTGAATAGACTGTAGTTTTTCATCCACCCACTCCCCTGACTGATCACTCATAAGTCCAGCAATAGGCATAGGCATGGCTTCTATAAGTACTCCATCACGAACTAATACCATGCCTCCTTCCTGGGCAATCAAGGTTTCTACTGCTTGTGCCATGTCATCGTCGTTAGTGCCAACGGCAATAATATTATGTGAGTCATGAGCAATTGAAATAGCAATGGCGCCTGCCTGCATGCCATAGCCTTTTAACAGGCCAAGGGCCACATTGCCCGTTTCGTGATGACGCTCTACAACGGCAATTTTGACCAAGTCGACATCTGGCTTATAGATAAAATCACCCAGGGCGTCGCGATTTATATGCACCTTGGTTTTCTTGGTAACAACACCACCAGGAACCAGCTCTATGGCATATACCTCATCAGAAGCTATCTGCATGCGCAGACGCTCCTTGCTAAAGTTGGCAACATGCATGCTCGATTTAACAGCATCTATCGGATAGCTTTGCGTATCGAGCAAGTAGTTTCCCTGCTTTGCTACAAGGCGACCGGCGATAAATACTTCATCCACCGTAAAATCATGCAAGTTATCAACAAGTACAATGTCGGCTCGAAGACCTGGGGATATGGCACCTCGGTCGGATAAGCCAAAGCATTCAGCTGCATTAAGACTTGCCATGCGAATGGCATCCATGGCATCGATGCCTTCTTCAATACACATACGCAGGGAATTATCCAAGTGTCCCAACTCTAAAATAGTACGGGGCTGGCGATCGTCAGAGCAAAGCAGGCAACGTCGAGCATTTTCGCGAGTCACACCCTGGGCTAAGGTGCGCAGGTTATGGCAGGCAGAGCCTTCGCGAAGCATGACATACATCCCACAAGCAATACGATCATGCATTTCTGCAACCGTGTCACATTCGTGATCGTTGTGCACACCAGCACAAACATAGGCATTCAGCTCTTTGCCAGCAACTCCTGGGCTGTGGCCGTCAATTAACTTGCCTGCTTCCTTTGCCACCATAATTTTGTCGATGACAGATTCATCATTAAAGATGATGCCTGGGAAGTTCATAAATTCGCCTAAGCCCAAAACATTTTCACGCTCAATAGGCTCACCCATGGCAGGGGCATCAATTACAGCACCCGAGTGCTCCCAGGGAGTTGCAGGAACACAGGAGGGCAGCATGTACTTAATATCAAGAGCGGTAAATTCAGCGGCGGCCATCATGTAGTCCAAACCAGGAATTCCGCAGACATTCACAATCTCGTGTGGGTCAGCGATGATGGTGGTGCCACCGTGGGGTACTAAAAGGCGGCCGAGCTCATGGGGAGAAACATATGCGCTTTCGATATGAATATGGCTGTCAATAAAGCCAGGAAGGGCAATTTTGCCGCGAGCGTCAAGTTCTTCTTCGCCTTCATACTCGCCGATGCCGGCAATGTAGGAGCCACTGAGGGCAATATCCCCTTCGATAAAGCTGCCGCTATATACATCAGCAATGCGGCATCCCTTTAATACAACATCTGCTTTTTTGCGGCCAGAAGCTACTTCAATTAAGGCGCGCAACTCGTCTTTAGTCATGTGTTTCATAGTTACTGAGCGTCCCCTTGCTGAGTGGTGGTTTGTGCTGTTTGTGATTGTGAAAGAACGGGGTCAAAAACCTCAAGAGCAATGCAATCAACGGGACCTAAGTCGGTGATGGCATAGTCTGGAATGGCTGTAATGGGCAGGAAGAACATATACATCATGGGATCGGGCAGGTCGCAACCTAACTTACGAGCAGCTTCGTCGATTACAGCCTCCATGCGAGCTACTTCTTCTGCAGGAGCATCGGTACAAATACCGCCTACAGGCAGGGGCAGAAATGCGACAACCTCTCCCCCATCAACTACTACCTGGCCACCACCCTGTTCGATAAGGTAGTTGGCAGCAATGCTCATGTCCTGAGCATTGGTACCCATGACCACGAGATTATTGTCATCAGGAGCAGCAGAAGATGCCAGGGCACCACGCTTGAGTTTCCAACCTGAACAGAAGGCCAAGGACTTATTGCCATTTTTGCCAAAACGTTCAATGACAGATACCAGGGCAACGTCTTTTTCTACACTAGGCTGAATTGCATGATCTTTGATTGACAGTTCAACATCTCGTCTAATACGGCGGAAGGGACCAATGACATCCATGGAAAGCACCGAAGCAACACCAGATTCTAGCTCGCTTGCGTACGTAAAGTCGGCAGGACTGGTGTAATCACATTTAAGTTTTGAGGTAAGAAGCTCTGAGCGCTTAGGAGCAACGAGCTTTTCGAGCATGGCACCCTTGGAGGCAACAAGCTTGCCTTCAACCACAACAGATGAGACATCAAAGGATTCAAGATCAGAAACAAGCAGAATATCACCTAATCTACCTGGGCAAATGCTGCCGACAAGGTGATCGATGCGATAGGCTTCTGCACTATTGATGGTAGCCATTTGAATGGCAGTAACCGGATCTATGCCTGCCTTAATAGCCTGACGAATGGCATTATCAACATGCCCGCGCTCCATAATTTCCGTAGCGGTTGTATCGTCAATGCAAAAGCTCATGCGGCGGGTAAAGGCTGGATTTACTTCAGTGGCGGCACGAATGTTTTCAGCCAGGAAGCGGGTTACACAGGATTCGCGCAGCAACATATGCATGCCGTTGCGCATTTTCTCGACCACTTCTTCATGATCATAGCTTTCGTGATCAAGGCGAACGCCGGCACAGAGGTAGCCATTTAAATCCTTGCCACGTGCCATGGGAGCACAGCCAAAAATAGGCAGGCGATTTTTATGAGCCTGCACCAGGGCGCCGAGCGTTTCTTTATTTTCTTCCTGAACAAATTCACGCACTGTTTCCCACACGCCAAAGCACTCAGGCCATGACTGAATGACGCTGTGGGTATCAGCGGTGATATTGCAGGCTATGGTTGATTGGGGAATGGTATAGGGAGTTTGATGAGGAGCACCCCAGAATACTTTGAGGGGGCTTTGTTTAATTTCAGCAAAGATTTCTTGTAAGCCTTCAAGACCGCTTACAGAAATATATTCGTCCAGACCAGAAATCATACTGGTGGTTCCGTGGGGAATGATGGAAGCAGCGTAGCTTGTAATGCTTAATTTGCTGCATTCGCTGTGAATGTGGCCGTCAATCAGGCCCGGAGTTAGATACATGCCTGTGGCATCAATGATGGTGGTCTGAGGATCTATGTAGTCATCGACGTTTCCCACTGCAACTATGGTGTCGTGGTAGAGTGCCACATCGGCTGGATACACCTCCCCCGACATAACATTGACAAGGGTGCCACCGGTGATGGCGCTTGTCGCAGGCACCTTGGCCTGACCTGCACGAATAAGTTGCGCTAGATCGTCGATCGTCTGCTGCATAAATTCCTCTTTCCTTTGTGCTACAAATAGGCTTGAAAGAAAGATGCCTCGCGACTCTGGCGAGCAGAGTATATTCAGGCTTCCCGTCCTGCACAAAGCATCATGGAATTTTGTGTGCGTAACATGCGTACAGGCGTATTATAAGCACGACTAACTGGTTTTAGTCAAGTCAATTTATCATCTTGTTACATGAGGGGCCCATAAACAGCGAGATATGGTGGTGCTTATGAGAACAGTCCCACAAGATAGAGGAAATCCTATGTTACTTCTGTAGTAGCATATTGACAGTGCTGTTAGGCCTGCCTAGAGTATGGGGCTAGAGAGCTCTCACGCATAAGGAGGTCACCTATGACTGCTTCATTTACTGATTTGCGCACAAGCCGCCATGCGGTAAAGGTATTTGATACGGAATATAAAATTCCACGCGAGGAACTCTTGTCCCTCATAGACGAGGCCTCAACTGCCCCTTCTTCGGTCAATATGCAGCCCTGGCGCGTACTTGTTGTTGACACCCCCGAAGGCAAGGAAAAGCTGCGTCCCTTTGTTCGCTTTAATACGCGACAAAATGACACCTCTTCGGCCATGATTGTGCTTATGGGCGATACCCGCTGCCATGATTATGCAGAAGAAATCACCCAAAAGCAGGTTGACCAAGGCCTCATGCCTGCTGAGGTGCGTAGTATGATTCTTGATGCCTACCTGCCCTATTACGAGCAGGCTGATCACGAAAAGATGACGCGCTTATTGAATTTGGACTGTGGTCTGTGGGCCATGCAATTTATGCTTGCAGCCCGCGAACGTGGTCTTGACACCTGCCCCATGGGTGGTTTTGATCGCTATGAGGCACTGGAAGCATTTGGGATTGATACACAGCGCTACATGCCTATCATGTTGATAGCTGTGGGTAAGAGTAACTACACAAGCCACCCTACCCTACGCCTCGAAGCTGAGCGCATTACCCAGTTTGCCTAGGGTTGTTGTATGCCTGTTGACGTGCTTGGAAAGCTTGCTTATAACATAAGCTCAACAAGCAGGCGTGGCATACTTTTAGGTTAGTACAAGCAAGATGTAAAAAAGACGATGGTCCCCCATCGTCTTTTTTTGTTTGTTGTGTCAGGAGGTGATGCACCAAAAATTGTATAGTTTTTGGTGCACATTTAGGGGTGCACTACAGGGTGGCTCTACAAAAACTGCCCTGAGCGAACCCAGGGCAGTAAGGTGGTTTTGAGGGGAATGTAGAGTGCGTTACCGGACTAACAAAGCTACATTAAAGAGCGTAGTTGTCTGCAAACATTTCACATTGAGCAATTACAGTATCGACAGCACCAGGAGTTTCATCGGGTGGATAACCATGTCTTTTAAGAAGACGCTTTATCTCTCTTCGCATCTTAGCGCGGGCAGTTTCGCGTTTACTCCAGTCGATTACTCTATTTTTACGAAGCTGGTCTGTAAGCTCATGAGTTAATGCAATTAACTCATCATGCTCATAAAAGTCTTTAACAGCTTGAGGTTTTGTTAAGGCATCATAAAACGCAAGCTCTTCACTGGTTAAGCCTAGTTCCTCACCCTCCTGCTCAGCATCCTTAATATCATGCGCCATCTTAATGAGTTCATCAATGACTTCCTCATTAGTAATAAGCCCATTGATATATCGATTCATTGTATTTTGTATAATTTCGCTGAATTTTTGTGACTTTACATAATTGGTTTTGCTATAGGATTTTACCTGACCTTTAAGCAATTTATATAAAAGCTCCCTAGCTAAGTTCTTTTCCTTCATAAGAGCTATCTGATTAAGAAATTTAGTATCAAATAAAGAAATTTCATCCTCATAGTCTGAAAACAAATTTATCACACCATCGCTCTTGATACTTTGCTTTAGCAGCTCATTTACCTTGGAATTCATCTCTTTAAGTGAAATCTTCGAATTAGGACCATGATCTAAAATTCGTAAAACTTGAACTCTTACAACTTCAAAAAATGCAGCCTTCATACGCTCTTCTTCAGATGCCAATGATGAACAGAGGGAAAGAGCCTGTTTAAGCATTAGACCATAGTCTATAAATTCCTTCCGCTCTTGATCCTTTGTGGAATCAAGAATAAAATCGATTCCCCCAGATATTGTTCTTGCCCTACTGAGATCTGAGCCTGTAGCAAACTCTGAAAAATCAAATCCATGAAAAATCTCCTCACAAATGATTAGCTTTTCCTTGAATTCGGGATAAGCGGTATCAGCAATATTTAGATCATTGCCTTTATCAGATTCAGATGCAGTAAATTCCTTCATGGCTTTCTTTAGGGCTGTTGCAATCCCAACATAGTCAACAATAAGCCCGCCTTCCTTGTCTTCGTAGACTCTGTTTACACGAGCTATGGCTTGCATCAAGTTATGACCCTGCATAGGCTTATACACATACATTGTTGATAACGAAGGTATATCAAATCCTGTAAGCCACATATCAACAACAATGGCAATCTTCATCTCACTGGAAACATCTTTAAACTCTCTTGCAAGTGCATCCCTGTGTGATTTGTTTCCAATAACATCACGCCATTCTTCGGGATCCTTGTTTGATTCAGTCATAACGACTTTGACCTTTTTATTCCAGTCGGGGCGCAGATCAAGAATCTTGGAGTAAATCTTCATTGCAATTTCTCTTGAATAGGCAACAATCATTACCTTACCCGTCAATAAATTTTGACGATGATTTTCATAATGACTCACGATATCTCTCGTCAACGAATCCAAAGTAGTGTCATTACCTAAAATTGCATCCATCCGTGACATATCCTGCTTACTGCGTTCTATTGCAAATTCGCTCGCACTTTTAGCCATAAGCTCATATTCGGCATCAATAAGACTTAGTGTATTATCGTCTAATTTAAGCGCAAGTACCCGACTTTCGTAATAAACAGGTTTTGTTGCATTGTCAGCAACTGCTTGGTTCATATCATACTTATCAATATAGTCACCAAATACTTCAATAGTATTTTTGTCTTGCTTTGAAATTGGCGTACCTGTAAATCCAATAAAGGTGGCATTAGGTAAGCTGTTACGAAGCATGCGAGCCATACCAAGCTTCACTTCACCTGATCTAGATACCTGTTCTCGCAACCCATATTGACTTCTGTGTGCCTCATCACACATAACAATAATGTCATTTCGACTGGATAAAGGTTCAACCGAATCAGTAAACTTTTGCATAGTAGTAAAGAAAATACCGTTAGCAGACCGACCTTCAAGAAGCTTTCTTAAATGCTCTCTACTTGATGCTCTGACTGGTGTTTGTCTCAGAAAATTAGAACACTTTGAAAACTGCTGGTAGAGCTGATCATCTAGGTCATTTCTATCTGTTATAACAACTATAGTTGGTGATTTTAAATATTGTTGAAGAAGATGAGTATAAAAAACCATTGACAAGGATTTACCACTTCCCTGAGTATGCCAAAATACACC
>RCNH01000763.1_pt1 | contig 12591 bp, 9 predicted proteins | sample 2041161 | NCBI WGS metagenome assembly RCNH01 (sample SAMN09708215, study PRJNA481090) | Feces metagenome, whole genome shotgun sequencing project. | biome: feces | host: Leptonychotes weddellii | place: Antarctica: Sion Island | collected 2010-03-01 | reverse complement strand
TTCTGGCAGGGGCCGTCCAGAGAGGGGGATGCTCCGGTCTTTCAAAGGTCAGCTCTCCATGGGGAAAGGCCCTTAAAAAAGTGGCCTGCCCATTAAAAAGGACCTGCATTCTCTTGTTTCTCCAGGGAATTTCCTGGATACGGAAGCTGCCCACCGCCCTGTCTCCCGGATGGATGTTCCGGGGACTTCCGAAATAGCACCGCACCCGGCAGGGTCTTCCGCCCAGAATGGCCACACCGTCTGCGGAGGTTCCCTGAGAAGATGGGGTTGGAAACCCGGTCAGAGTGACCGAGGTGGAAACCGTCTGGCCGTCCAGGGCTTTGAGCGGCTTTGCATACAGGTTTTCAAAGAGATCAAAGAGAGAAAACCAGAAAAATCCCAGCATCAGCCCCAGAACCACCAGTGCAGGTGCCTTCCATTTCCGGTTTTCCCGGGAAATCCCTCTTAAATACAGCCAGAGGAACAGAGCCCCCAGCCCTGCCATGGGAAAGCTTCCCAACCAAAAGGCCGAGAGGGCGCAGGCACCGGCAAATCCCAGGGTCACACAGGTGAGATACCGCATTTCTCTTTCCCCCAGCATTCGAAAAAGGGCCCTGCATGAAGCAGTGCCCCTTTTCAAAGAATTTCAAATAATCAGTTTACCTTGGAAGACACGAAATCGTCAACAACGGCCAGAGCATCGTCCACCTTGTTGAGATCCTTGCCGCCGCCCATGGCGGAATCGGGCTTGCCGCCGCCGCTGCCGCCGCAGATGCCGCAGACAGTCTTCACCAGGTCGCCGGCCTTAATGCCAACCTTCACAGCTTCCTTGCCGCAGACAGCCAGGAATGCAGGCTTGTCATTGTTGGTGGAAGCCAGGACAGCCACAATGTTGGGCTCCTTGTCTCTCAGCATATCGCCCATCTGGCGCAGCTTGGCTGCATCCGCATTGGGGATGGTAGCAGTGAGAACCCGGAACTGACCGATGCTCCGGGTGCCGAAGAGGAAGCGATCCACTTCACCGGCTGCATCCTTGGCCTTGTACTGCTCAATGATGTGCTTCAGGCCCTTGATCTCGTCGATCTGTGCCTGAACACGGTCGATGAGCTCTGCAGGCTTGCTCTTGAGCTTTGCAGCAGCGTTCAGCAGCAGCTCCTGGTTGTTCTCCATCCGATTCAGGCACTCACGGCCGGTGATTGCCTCGATCCGGCGGACACCGGAAGCAACGGAAGCCTCGCTCTCAATGTGGAAGGGGCCAACCTTTGCGGTGTTATCCAGATGAGTGCCGCCGCAGAGCTCCACGGACCAGTTGCCCATGTTGACCACACGGACCACATCGCCGTACTTCTCGCTGAACAGAGCGGTAGCGCCCATGCGCTTTGCCTCATCAACAGGCATCTCCCGGGTCTCGATGCTGTAGCCCTCCAGAATGGCGTTCTGGACAATGGTGTTGACTCTTGCCAGCTCCTCAGCAGTCAGTGCAGAGTAGTGGGTGAAGTCAAAGCGGAGACGGTCGGGCTCAACCAGAGAACCGGCCTGATGGACATGGTCACCCAGAACGCAGCTGAGAGCCTTGTCGAGCAGGTGGGTTGCAGAGTGGGCACGCATAATGGCCTTTCTCCGCTCCACATCGATGGAAGCACAGACCACATCCTCCACCTTCATGGAGCCGGATGCCATTCTGCCGTGGTGCAGATACTTGCCGCCCTTGTCCTTCTGGACATCGGTGACCTCAAAGCGGCTGTTGCCCAGCAGCAGCACACCGTGGTCAGCCACCTGGCCGCCCATTTCTGCATAGAAGGGGGTCTTATCCAGGACAATAATGCCCTCTTCGCCGCCGGCGATGGTGCCGGAGACCTCTTCACCGACGCAGACAGCCAGAATCTTGGCCTGGCAGTTCATTTCGGTGTAGCCCACGAATTCGGTGGGAGTATTGTCAAGACCCAGATCGATACCGGCCCATGCCAGATCGCCCAGAGCCTTTCTTGCCTCTCTTGCACGGATCTTCTGCTCCTCCATCAGCTGGGTGAACTCCTGCTGGTTGAGGGTCATATCCTCATCGGCCACCATCTCAATGGTGAGGTCAATGGGGAAGCCGTAGGTATCATAAAGCTTGAAGGCATCGGCGCCGGAGAACTCCGTCTCACCCTTTGCCTTGTGGTTTTCCAGCATTTCGGAGAAGATCTTCATGCCGCCGTCGATGGTACGGGCAAAATTCTCTTCCTCCACCTTGACCACCTTGGTGATGTAGTCAGCACGCTCACGCAGGTAGGTGTAGTGGCTCTCGTTCTCACGAACCACCGTCTCAACCACCTCATAGAGGAAGGGACGGTTCACGCCCAGGAGCTTGCCATGACGGGCAGCTCTCCGGAGCAGTCTTCTCAGAACATAGCCGCGGCCCTCGTTGCTGGGCAGAACGCCGTCAGCAATCATGAAGGTGGAAGCACGGATATGGTCGGTGATAACACGGAGAGAAACGTCCATCTTGACGCTCTGGCCGTAGGAAGCACCGGTAATCTCGGTAACCTTGTTGGTGATGTTCATAACGGTGTCCACATCGAAGAGGCTGTCCACATCCTGGCAGACAACAGCCAGACGCTCCAGGCCCATGCCGGTGTCGATGTTCTTGTGAGCCAGCTCGGTGTAGTTGCCGTTGCCGTCATTGTCGAACTGGGAGAAGACGTTGTTCCAGACCTCCATGTACCGGTCGCAGTCGCAGCCGACGGTGCAGCCGGGCTTGCCGCAGCCGTACTTTTCGCCGCGGTCATAGTAGATCTCGGAGCAGGGGCCGCAGGGACCGGAGCCGTGCTCCCAGAAGTTGTCTTCCTTGCCGAACCGGAAGATATGATCGGCGGGAACGCCCACTTCCTTGGTCCAGATCTCGAAGGCCTCATCGTCGTTCTCATAGATAGAGGGGTACAGACGGTTCTCGTCCAGGCCCACCACCTTGGTCAGGAATTCCCAGGACCAGGCAATGGCCTCATGCTTGAAGTAATCGCCGAAGGAGAAGTTGCCCAGCATTTCAAAATAGGTGCCGTGCCGGGCAGTCTTGCCGATGTTCTCAATATCACCGGTACGGATGCACTTCTGGCAGGTGCAGACTCTGTGACGGGGGGGCTCCACCTCACCCTTGAAGTAGGGCTTCATGGGGGCCATGCCGGAGTTAATCAGCAGCAGAGAAGCATCGTTCTGAGGAATCAGAGAGAAGCTGGGCAGACGCAGATGGCCCTTGCTCTCGAAGAAGGAGAGGAACATCTCACGCAGTTCATTTACGCCATAGGGTTTTACGCTCATTGGTTTTACTACCTCCAAATTAAATAACAGATATTTTTCCGCAAAATAAAACCTCGCCCCTAAAAATAGGGGCGAGGAGAAATTCTTCGCGGTACCACCCTAATTTACCCTCAAAAATGAGGATATCTCAGACACTCTGTAACGGGAGAACCCGTCCCGGTCATCCCGGGCGACAAAAGGAAGTGGCTTGCAGAAAAACCTTCGAAGGGCTTACACCGTCCCCTTCTCGCTTATGAAGACTGATTCTGCTTGGTTTCCTTACCGTCTTTGCATATCAGGTGTATTCTACCACAGAAAACAGATTTGTCAATGGGTCAGTCGGCCATTTCCCGGGAAAAAGGTCAGATATGGTCAATGAGCCACCGGCGCATATCTGCCCTGCCCTCTTCGGACATGGGAAAAACCTGCTGATCTTCCATCTCGCTGCACTCATAGCAGAACTGACCGTGCCAGCACTCCACGGAGATATTACTCTTTTCCATGTCGACCTCCTTGGGGGTGGCCATTTCCACATGGGGCTCTGCCCGGAACCGGAACAGGCCGTGAGAGCCGGTGAAAATGTTGTTCATGGCAAAATAGTGAAGCACAGGCAGGAAGATAATATCGTCGTCGGGATTGTGGGGGTTGCAGATAATCTCTGCAATCTCCGCATCCGACATTACTTCTGACATAACTCCTCCATCTCATCCAGCAGCTGGCCGAAGAGCTCCAGAGCATCGCTGACAGGTGCGGGAGAGGTCATGTCCACACCGGCGCCCTTCAGCAGGTCGATGGGGCTCTTGGAGCAGCCGCCGCAGAGGAAGCCCTTGTAGTCCTTCACTGCGGGCTCACCCAGCTTGAGAATCCGGCGGGACAGCGCAATGGCTGCGGAGTAGCCGGTAGCATACTGGAACACATAGTAGTTATAGTAGAAGTGAGGAATTCTTGCCCACTCACCGGCAATGTAGTCGTCCACCACCATGTCGGGGCCGTAGTACATTTCGTTGAGGCGCTTATACTCAGCAGAGAGCACCTCGGCAGTCAGGGTCTGGCCCTCAGCCACCATTTTTCCGATGTTCAGCTCGAATTCTGCGAACATGGTCTGGCGGTAGATGGTGCCCTTGAACTGATCCAGGAAGTGGTTGATGAGGTATGCCCGCTCCTTCTTGTCAGTGGTCTTGCTGAGCAGATGCTCCATGAGCAGAGCCTCGTTGCAGGTGGAGGCCACCTCGGCAACAAAGATCACATAGCCTGCATCGATGGGGTTCTGAGTCTTGTTGGAGTGGTAGGAATGGAGAGCGTGGCCCATTTCGTGAGCCAGGGTGAACTGGCTGTCCAGGGTGCCGGAATAGTTGAGCAGCACATAGGGATGGACAGAAGCACCGGCAGAGTAGGCACCGCCCCGCTTGCCCACGTTCTGGTAGACGTCGATCCAGCGGTTGTCAAAGCCTTCCTTCAGAATCTTCCGGTAGTCCTCGCCCATGGGAGCCAGAGCATCATAAACGGTCTGCTTGGCCTCCTCGAAGGGAATCTCCTTGTCCACATCGTGGAGCAGAGGGGTATAAATATCGTAGAAGTGAAGCTCGTCCACGCCCAGCATCTTCTTGCGCAGGCGGACATAGCGGTGCATCTTGTCCAGATTCTGGTGGACAGTCTCAATGAGGTTCAGATACACAGAGGTGGGCACATTGGTGCTGTCCAGAGCAGCCTCAAAGGCATTGTTATAGTGCCGGGCCTCTGCAAAGAACTTGAGGCTCTTATTCTGAGCGTCCAGAGTGGCAGCAGTGGTATTTTCAAAGCTGCGGAAGGTGTTGTAGAACTTCTCGTAGGCATCCTTCCGAAGCTCCCGGTCAGCGCTCTCTTCCAGGCTCACAAAGGTGCCGGCGCTGAGAGGATGGCTGACGCCCTCGCCGTCCACGGCATCGGGGAAGGTCATGTCTGCATTGGTGAAGGTGGAGAAAATGTTGCTGGGGGCATTGGACATTTCACCGGCAGCAGCCAGGATCTTCTCTTCCCCTGCGGAGAGGGTGTGATCCTTCATCCGGCGCAGGTCGGTGAGATACCGGCGGTAACGCTCCAGAGCGGGATAGTCCTTGTAGAACTGCTCCAGGGTCTCGTCGGAAATGGCCATGATTTCGGGAGTTGCAAAGCTGAATGCAGCGCTGAATGCAACCACAACACCCATAAACTTACCGGCCATAGCCTGATAGGTGCTGTTGCGGGTGTCCTCGTCGGCCTTGCGCATACAGTAGTTGCCCAGCAGCTCTGCCTTGGCATCGATCTTCTCATAAAGGCTCAGAGCCTCAAAAAGCACCTGAGCGCTCTCGGCCAGACGGCCTGCATAGGATGCAAGAACCTCCTGATCCTTGGGAATGGTCTGGAGTTCTGCCTCCCAGGCTTCGTCGGTTGCGTACATATCCTCGGTTGCCCAGGTATCCTTCTTTTCAATTTCACTGCGAAGGGGAATCTTCTTTACTTCTGCCATAAACGTAAATCCTCCTGTTGAAAATAGAGTCTGACTGCCCCGGTTTTCCCGGTTTGGGTGACCGGGGCATTTACTTATCACAGGTCATGATATCACAGCCCCGGTTAAAAATCAATTCCGGGGTGCCAAATTCCCCGCTTGCTTTTATGGATAATCTATGATACATTGATGCAAGGTGATGAAAAATGAAGAAGAGAGCGATGGGCATTTCCTGTCTGCTGCTCTGTACCATTATCTGGGGTACGGCCTTTATTGCCCAGAGTGTTGGCATGGAGCAGATGGGCCCCTTTACCTTTCAGTGCCTTCGGTGTCTGCTGGCAGTGGGATTTCTGTTCCCTGCGGCTACCATCCTGGGCTGGAAACAGGAGGGACTTCTCAATTCCCTGAAAAAGTGGAAGGACCCGGTCCTTTTCAAGTACGGCCTGCTCTGCGGCAGTGTGCTGTTTATTGCAGCCAGCCTCCAGCAGATCGGTCTTGTGTATACCGAAGCCGGAAAAGCCGGATTCATAACAGCCATGTATATTGTTCTGGTTCCCCTGATGGGCATTATCATGCGGAGGAATCCCTCCATGACCGCCCTCATCAGCGTGGTTCCCGCAGTCATCGGACTTTATATGCTCTGCGGCATGGACAGCAGCGGCATCAATCTCGGAGACATTTGCCTGATGGGCGGTGCCCTGGGCTTTGCCGTCCAGATCATATTGATTGACCGCCATGTTCAGGAGCTGGACAGCCTGCGGTTTAACTGTGCACAGTGCATTGTGATTGCAGTTCTCAGTTTCCCCTTCATGCTGACAGAGGAGGCAGACTTCCACGCCATTGTGGATGCCAGCGGTTCCCTGCTCTATGCAGGTGTGCTTTCCATGGGCATTGCCTACACCCTGCAGGTTGCGGGACAGAGGTATGTGGAGCCCACGGCTGCTTCCGTGATTATGAGCCTGGAGTCTGTGTTTGCAGCCATCGGCGGCTGGGTCATTCTCCATGAGACCATGTCGCTGCAGGAGCTGATCGGCTGCGGCCTCATGTTCTCCGCCGTGATTCTCTCCCAGCTGCAGCCCAAGCCCAAGCGGGAGACGATTTCAGAGGAATCCGCAGCTTAAAAATGCAAAGTAAAACAGCGAGTGCAGATGCACCCGCTGTTTTTTTCTGAAAAAATAAGAAAAATGCCCATGTGCAAAAGGTACATGGGCATTTCAGTTCAGTCGGGAACATTTTTTATTTACCCAGCAGATAGAAGAGATCACCGAAAATGGCGTCCCGATGGCAGTAGGTGGCAGTCCGCATCAGATGTCTGTTTCCGGGAGTCAGATCCCAGGAACAGTCGTCATTGAGTACAGGTGCCTCGGTTTCCAGCGTGGTTACCCAGTTGGGATTTTTCAGGAATGCAATGGTGGAGATGTCCCAGATCACCCGGCTCCAGGCCACATGATGGGTTTCAAACTGGCTGAGATAGGCATCGCTTTGGTCACTGCGGCCCCGGAGATAGCCGTGGCGGTTGAGATCCATCAGAGCAATGGAAGCAGCAGGATTCTGGAAAGCATCCAGGCAGTTCTGGGCCAGATACTTGCCGATTTCGCTCTTTTCCCACAGCCGGGTTCGCAGTTCAGCTTCCGAGCAGGACAGCAGAGATGCGACACCCATGCAGGGAATCTGCACGAAGGGAACACCACTGGAAAGCACAGTCTGCACAGCCCGGACATCCTGGTAGAGATTGAATTCATAACCGTGGCCAAAGTACAGCGGCTGACCGCCCAGCCAGACCAGAACCATATTCCGGGCGATTTTCGGCTCCATCCGCAGAGCGGAGGCAATGTTGGTCATGGCGCCCATGGCGGCAACATAGATGACTTCCCTGCTTTCCATAACCCGCTGCACCAGATCCCGGGCGGCAGGACTGTCAACATAGCCCTCCTCCGGAAGATAACAGGGGCTGCCACGGAAAACCCGTCCAGCGGGATCTTCCTCCAGGAGGCCGAAGAGCTTGCGGATTTCCTGGTAGCTCTGCTCCATTCCGTCAGCCGTGCCATGGTCAGAACCGTGGAGGCAGGCGGATTTCTTTGCATTTTCGCTTGAATCCAGAGAGGCTGTGCCATGAGAAAAAGGAGCGGCATACACGGCGTCCACCTGAAAACGCTCCTTGGAGCGCAGGGCCCAGGCAATGGCGAACTGATCGTCCACCTCGTTTTTGGCATCGGAATCGATGACCAGATGCAGCTTCCCGGCAGGGATTTGCAGGCGGCTGTGAATTTCTTCATTGGTCAGCATCATATGTTATTCCCTCTCCTGTGCAAAGCTGTCCACTTCAGCTGCCGTTGGAATAGACGGAGCGGCACCGGGACGGGTTACCGTCAGAGCAGAAGCCAGACTTGCCCGTTTCAGCGCTTCGGAAACCGTTTTTCCCTGAAGAATGGAAGCGAAGAAGTAGCCTGTGAAGGTGTCACCGGCAGCGGTAGTGTCCACAGCGTGAACCTTGAAAATCGGCTGACGGGTGGTTTCTGCACCATCGACACACATAGAGCCCTTTGCGCCCAAGGTCAGAACAATTTTAATATGGGGGTATTTTTTTTGCAGGGCAGCGCAAATGCTCTCAGGCTCTGTAACGCCGGTCATTCCGGCACCTTCCACTTCGTTGAGGATCAGCCAGCGGACACCGCTGAGATCCATCTGCAAAAGCGTTTTGTCCAGCGGAGAGGGATTCAGCACCACCGTCATCCCCCGGGCAGCTGCCTTCTGGATAAGGTAGTCAAGGCAAGAAATCTCGTTTTGCAGGAACAGCCAGTCCCCGGCATCAAACCGGGACAGAACCTGGTCGATTTCTGCTTTTGTGATGGAGCGGTTGGCACCGCCGTGAAGCAGAATGCAATTCTGGCCGTTGGCATCAACCTGGATGATGGCGTGGCCGGTGGGATTCACGGGATCTTGCAATACGCAGGAGACATCAACGCCGCTGGAGCGCAGCTCCTGGAGCAGCATTTCTCCGTCGCTGCCAACTTTTCCGGCGTGCCAGACAGGCAGTGCAGCTCTTGCCAGGGCGATGCTCTGGTTGAGGCCCTTGCCGCCGCTGGCAATTTTCATTTCGGTGGAGGCCAGGGTCTCCCCTGCCTGCACAAAATGAGGAACCGTGTAGGAACGGTCAATATTCAAAGATCCGAAATTAAGAACTTTCATATTCAAAAACCTCCATACTTTCCTGAAATCATAAGAAAAATCTTGTAAAATCAAGAAAACTATGGTAAACTGTATGATATCGTATTATCGTGTGTAAAGGAAGTGAAGCTCCATGGCTGTCACCCTGCAGGACGTGGCCCATCTGGCCGGTGTATCCGCCTCTGCGGTTTCTCTGGTGCTCAATAACCGGCCCCACCGGATTTCGGAGGAAACCTGCCGTCTGATTCGGGAGGCTGCTGCTCAGCTGCATTATGTCCCCAACCAAAATGCTGTGGCACTGGCTACAGGCCAAAGTCAGGTGCTGGGCGTGGTGATCCCGGACATCCGCAACATCTTCTTTGCAGAGATCGTCAGCGGAATTGAAGCGGCCGCTTTGGAGAAGGACTGGAACATCATTATCACCAGTTCCAACGACAGCCCGGATCTGACTCTCAAAAATATCCGCAACCTGGCGGCAAGAGATGTCAGCGCCATGCTGATTGTTCCGGCCAGTGACGCTAGCGAGGAAATCGGCATCAAGTGCCGCCAGGCCATTGCGGACTTTGGCCGTCCGGTGATCCAGGTGGACCGTATCGTCCCGGAATTGGGATGCAGTCTGGTGGCCATCCATCAGGACGAGGGTGCCAAAACAGCCACAGAGCATTTGCTGAGCATGGGACACCGGAAAATCGCCTGTATTCTGGGTCACCGTTCCACCTGCGGCATGAGAATTCAGGGCGTTCAGCAGGCACTGGAAAACTACGGCCTGACTCTCTCCCCTGCCGACCTCTTTCAGGGCGCTTACACCCTGGAAAGCGGCTACGCTGTGGCGGATCAGATCCTGGATCAGGGCTATACCGCTGTGTTCTGCTTCAACGACATGATGGCCTATGGCTTTTACAAGCGGTGTCGGGAACGGGGAATCCGAATCCCGGAGGACATCTCAGTAGTCGGATTCGATGACATTCTGTTTTCTGACTACATGGATGTGCCGCTGACTGCGGTCTGGCAGCCTGCACGGCAGGTGGGACTGGAAGCAGCCCGCCGGGCACTGTATGAGCTGGAGCATCCCGGCTGTGAGAAGATCAAGCTGCTGATGCAGCCGGAATTTCACCTCCGCCGAAGCACCGCAGCTCCCCACATATAAAAGAAAGCTGGTATCCGCTGTTTGGCTGGATACCAGCTTTTTTCTGTCATGGATCAGAAATTTACTTTTTGAGCTTGCCGGAGTTGGATCTGCGGTACTGACGGACGGAGAACAGGATCAGACCCAGCAGAGTCACGCAGTACGGAATGGTGCGGACAAGGTCAGCAGACCAGCCCAGCACACCGACAGCATTGGAAAATGCGTCTGCGGTGCCGAAAAGCACAGAGGTCAGAGCTGTTCCGATGGGATGGGAGCAGCCCATGGCTTCTGCTGCCACAGCAATCCAGCCACGTCCTGCAACCATATCCCGGGAGAACCAGGAAACGTAGCCCATGGACATGAAAGCACCGCCCAGAGCAGCCAGCAGGCCGGAAATCAGCAGCGCAATGGCCTTAATCCGAATGACATGAATACCAACGGATTCTGCGGCGTGCTCGTCCTCACCCACAGCCCGGATGTGGAAGCCCAGAGGCGTCCGCTTCAGGAGAATGTAGACAAAGACCACGGAAAGAATGGCAAGATAGGTCAGGATGTTGTGCCCGGAGAGCACCTCACCCAGCACGGGAATCTTATTGATGAAAGGCAGCTCGATCTGAGGCAGAACGCCGCTGACAACGGAGGCAGAAGTGCCCTTGTCATGGCAGAACAGATACAGAGCGAACACCGTGCCGCCGGAAGCCAGAGAGTTGATGGCGATACCGCCCAGGATCACATTTGCCCTGTAGTACAGGGTAAAGAATGCCAGAATTCCCGCAGCCAGCAGGCCGGAAAGAATGGCAAATGCCAGACCTGCCCAGGCGCTGCCGGTGATGGCAGACATCATCATACCGATGAAGGCAGCAATCAGCATAATGCCTTCCAGGGCGATGTTGGGGATACCGGCGGTGTTTGCAACAACCATGCCCATTGCTGCAAACAGAATGGGGGTGGTTACACGCAGAACAGAGTAGAAGAAACTGGGCGTAAAAATAATATTAGCAAGCGCTTCCATGTTTTACCCCCTTCTCAATCCACTTCTGGCGGTATTTATGCAGAAAACGCTCTGCAGAGACCAGCAGAATAATCAGTGCCTGCAGGATAGCGACCATCTCTGTAGGAACATCAGACAGACGAGCAACCATATCTGCGCCCACACGCAGATAGGCAACGAACAGCGAGGCCAGCACAACACCAAAGGGGTTGTTGCCGCCCAGCATGGCGATCATGGCACCATCCATGCCGTAACCGGGCAGCATGGTCCACTCAAAACGACGGTGAATGCCAATGGTTTCCACAGCGCCGCCCACACCGGCCAGAACGCCGGAGACGATATGCGCCATAATGATGACTTTGGCGGTGTTGATGCCGGAATACTTGGCAAAGTCTGCATTCAGACCAGTCATCCGGATTTCGTAACCCCACTTGGTACGGTACAGGAACACATGGGTCAGAATCACGCAGACGATTGCAATAATCAGGCCGGAGTGAATACGGGTACCGGGGATGATCCGGGACAGCAGAGCGGTCTCGGCGAATTTAAAGGAAATCTGGTTGCCGGTGACCGGGTCACGCATAACGTTGGTCAGCAGCCACAGGCCCAGGCCCAGCAGAATATTGTTGAGCATCAGGGAGGTAACCAACTCACTGGTGTTGAACTTGGCTCGGAGATAACCGGGAATAAACATGACCACAGCGCCAACCACAGCACCCACCAGGATGATTACAAGGGGATGGACAATGGGAGGCATGGAGAAGAAAATGGCAATCATGGAAACCACAGCACCGGAGATATAGTAAATACCTTCGGCACCCAGGTTAAAGAGGCTTGCCTGGAAAATAACAGACATGGCCAGGCCGGAAAAAATCAGAGGCAGGGCTGTTTCAATGATGTTGCCAATGTGCCGCTTGGAGTCGAAAGGACCAAAGGTAAAGATCCGAATGGACTCCAGGGGGGTCTTACTGATACAGAAAATGATCACATAAGCCAGCAGCAGGGCAATCAGCAGAGAAACCAGCGTTCTCATGATCTGAAAGCTTCGTTCACGGTTCATTTGGTCACCTCCATAATACGTTCCGGGCTGTGACGGTGCAGGCCCAGCATACAAAGACCCAGCTCTTCCTCCGTGATAGAGGAGACATCCGGGAAATAGGCCACAATCTGGCCGTCATACATGACGACAATGGCATCGGACAGCTTCATGACTTCTTCGAGATCCGCAGAAATCAGCAGAACGGCGCAGTCATTGTCCCGCAGATTCAGGATCTTCTGGTGAATGATCCGGGCAGCGCCGATGTCAACGCCACGAGTGGGCTGCTCAGCAATGAGAACCTTGGGCTGGTTGCTGCATTCCCGGCTGGCGACCACCTTCTGAATGTTGCCGCCGGAGAGCATTGCGATCTGGGAGGAACCGCTGCCGCACTTGATCTCGTAATCCTGAATGCTCTTCTGGGTAAACTCTTCAATCTTCCGCCGTGACAGCAGGCCGCCCTTTCCGGAGAAAGGAGCTCTGTAGTAATAGGTGGAGATCAGATTTTCACGAATGGAGGCTTTGCCGGCAGCACCCTGGCGCTGACGGTCTTC
>RCNH01000728.1_pt1 | contig 12600 bp, 6 predicted proteins | sample 2041161 | NCBI WGS metagenome assembly RCNH01 (sample SAMN09708215, study PRJNA481090) | Feces metagenome, whole genome shotgun sequencing project. | biome: feces | host: Leptonychotes weddellii | place: Antarctica: Sion Island | collected 2010-03-01 | reverse complement strand
TTAGCTTTCTCAGCGATGATCAAGAAAGCAGTCGTTGCATCCTGTGAAGTACAAGCCATTGCAAAAGTTACGACACCAACGTGAACACCTGCCAGGAACTCAACAGTAGGATTGTTGCCTGCGGGGGTGTCGCCACCACCCTGACCGCCGTTGTTCCACGAGTCGCTCTGCCCCTTAGTGTCGGCCCACTTAACCGTGATACCTCCCTCGTCGTTGGTAACCTTCAGAAAGGCCTCAAGAACAGTACCAGCCTCGACCTTACCGGCGTTCAGACCCAGACCGTCTGCGCTGTTGAGTGCTTCCAACCAACCCTGCTGGCTGGCGAAATCGGTTGCACCCTGCAACATATCGAATACGTTGGCCAGCGAACCGCCCTGTCCTTTAAGGGTCTCATAAGCACCACCCTCCAACAGACCGATCATTGCACCGGTTGCATCACCCGATACGCACTTTGCAACGAATGCATACACACCTTGAGCATCGTCGATACCTCCTTGGAACTGAACCTCAGGTGCGCTGACACCACCAGGGACAGGAGCCGATGAAGTACTCGACCACGAATCCTTCTCACCACTGGTGTTTGTCCAAGCAACCGTAACGGCTTTGTCTGTGTTGAATACCTTCAGTACACCTTCACGACCCTTGCCGTCAATCTTACCTGCATTCAAAGCGATTCCGTCTTCGGTGTTCAGCCTATCCAACCAGCCGTTCTGCTCCGTGAATTTCATGTAACCCTCGATGTTATCAAACAAGGTCTCCAAGGTAACACCCTGCCCCTTCAACTGATCGTAAGCACCAACGGGCAGCACTCCGATGTAAGCCTCGGAGGCATCCTTCGAAGTACAACGGGCAGCGAAGCCGTAAACACCTCCCTTTTCATCGGTAACACCGATGAACTCAACCTCAGGAGCCGTAACGGCAGCAGCCTCGCCCTTCTTGGTCTTGAACGGTTTCATGGTCAGATCCGAAGTTACGGTCTGCGTACCGGCATCATAACCCAGTGCATATGCGATATAAGCCGTTGCGGGCTCCAACGGAGCCTCTTTTTCCATAGCCTCGGAGGTCACATAGTGACGACCCGAAATCAACTGTGAATTGGCGTTCTTGCCAAGCAACATCTTTACCAATTCGTCACCTGCGGTATCACCGACTTCCTTCGAGGGGATGATACCGAAATAGTAGGTGGACTCGTTGTTCGAAGGCAATACCTCGACATTCACGGCTTTGGCAGTCTGACCTCCGACACGCAGATCGAATGCCAGCGTATGACCATCAACCGTAACGTCACCGAACTTGTCGATCGGATCTTCTTCGCAACTTGTTACCACCAGAGAGCATGCAAACAGAACCAGCAAACTCAACAAATAGGATTTAAGTTTCATAAGCGTTTGTTTTTAATTTAATGTTATTATTAAAAAATTTGTCCTTTCGTAAATCCTTTTTTACGAACTGAAGTTTTAGGCTCTTCACCTCGTAAAAAACAAATCACATGAACAAATATAAGCATTTTATTTGATTTTCGAATATTTTTCACAAAAAAACGCCCTCTTTTCGGTCTTTTCATGGAATCTTCATCCGAAAACGGCCTCCGAATGGCACAGGAGACCATTTCCTGCGGAAAACCGCAAAAGGGGTTTTCCGCGGAAGAGTTTTCTCCGGGACAGGGAATCTCGTTCGGGGAACGGGTTCGGGAAGAGTTTCCGCAGCGGAAAAATCCCTTATGAAACCTTCTCAGAGAGTCCGAAGCGGGTCTTCGTATGCGACGCAATGCCCCTCCTCCGTCCCTGCGGATTCCAACCTATATAAATATTGTATGGGAGTTCCGTATTTTTTTAGAAACTCCTACCGACACAAAAAAGGGCGACCGATTTGCTTCGGTCGCCCTTTGGAAGATCCAACACCTTGAAAGGTTTACTGGTGCTGGTATTTGGGGAAGTTCTCGGCACTCATCAGTTCGTAGGCGGGATCCAGAGCCTTGAACGATCCTTCGATGTACTCGAAACGGCCGTCACCGACCAGTTTGAACTTGAACTCGTGTGTCGGAACCGATACGGAAATATCGACAACGGGCGGTGCGAAGATCTTGGCCTGAATCGTATAGATCACGTCAAGACCGTCGATCATCTTCACATCGGAGTAGAGTTGGTTGAGCGTACCTGCCGTAACTTCGGCCGTACGTTTCTCGATCTCCTTGTAGAAGGCCTCGAATGCGGCGCGGCGTTTGCCCTCGTCGGCCGATTCGTAGTCGGCATAAGCCGAAATATCCTCGGCAGCCTTATCCTCGCCACCCCAGTACTTCAGGATGTCGAAAATCTTCCAGCTGATGTTCTTGTAGTGCGACGAGTAACCGGCGTAGTACTCCGTATTGTCGTACTTGCCCTTATACTTGGCGGGGTCGATGTTGGCGAATACCCAATCGACGGCCGTCTGCATGAAGTTCACGGTGAACTCGTTGCCTGCGGGATCGAGAACGATCGTCATGCTCGGATCGAATTTCCAAGCACCCGAAATCTTCTTGAACGGGCCCTCGAAAGTCGAAGTCTTCTCGGTCTTAGTCCATACGTTACCCGTGCGGGTATATTCGTCGGCGCGGGTTACGTTCTTCTCCTGCGACTTGTCGTAGAAGAGGTAAGCAACCACCTTCACATCACCCTCCTGTGCGTAGGGGAACTTCATGCCGAGGAACTGCGGCAGATAGGAATCGGGCGCGAACGAACCAGAGAACGAACCGTGCTCGCTACCCATCTGTTCGTAATCCTTGGGATTCACCGCAAGGCAATCCTTGGCAACGTCCCACGATGCACCGTTGAACGAGAAGATGCCGTAGCGTTTCTCGCCGCGAGCGGCCTTAACCATGGCGGTTGCGCCTGCGGGAGCGAACTCCGAAACAACCACCGTGATGTTCTTATGCTCCACCGAGACACCCACGAGATAGCCCTTAATGGTGATCTGCTGACCGATCAGATCGGCCGTCAGACCCAGCGCATCGTCCGCCTTCAGGCTTACCGACGAGAAGATGTTCGTGCCGACCAACTCCAATTCGGGACGATCCTTATAACCCTTGATGACGTTACCCGTCAGGGTAATGTACTGCAACGTGTGTACTTCGGGCAGAAGATCAATCTGCTCGGCGGTCAGGGCAACGGGATCGGGCTGCGTGAAGTTCTGTTTGTCGTCCATCAGCGTGGTCTCGGCATTCTTGAACTGCATGAAGCCGCCGTAAGGAGCGAAGTGACCCGTAACCTTCAACACGTCACCCACCTTGTAAGCGGGACGCTCGTTGTAGTAGCAGAGTACCGAACCCGTGCCGTCGTTTACGACGAACGAAGCGAAGTCCATGGCGGCAATCTGACCGATGATCGAAGCGTCCCCCTCGGCCGATGCCGAAGCCACGATACCGATCGGGGTCGTGGCGGGCTGCTGACCCACGGCAACCACCGAAGTAGGCATTACATAGGTCGAGTTGCGGTCGGTCTTGTAAGCGAAAGCATAACCCGTGACTGTCACCTTCTGACCGTTGAGCGCGTGGTCGATCTGACCGGGATATACGTACGAGAGGCTGATGCCTGCACCATCGACATCCACATTATAGTAGAAGAAGCCCTTGCCCGAATCCTCGGCCGAGAACGTACCGTTGAAGGTCACGTACTGGGTCTTGGGCGAAGCACCGAAGGCCTCGAAATCGGCCTTGGTCATGGTCTTTGCGGCGGGGAACTTGAAATCGGCGGTCTTGCCGACCAACTTCATCTCAGGTTTCATGAACTGGAGGCCGTTGTTGTACTCGCCGACCTCACCCTTCACCTCAACGATGTCACCCAGCGAGAAGTTCGAGGGCTGTTTGTCGAGATAAACCAGAACGGCACCCGTTCCGTCGTCGAGGATGAAACCGCGCTGATAAGCAGCCGATACGGTACCTTTGACGGCAACCGTCTGCCCCTTCAGCAGCGAACCGATCTGGGCGTAGGTCTCTTCGGTCTCGCCTCCGGGCTCGTCTCCACCACCGTTTCCGGTCGAAGGCTCGGTCGCCGAGAATGCGTATTCGGTGATCACGAAATCGCCTTTGACGGGATCTTTGATGCTCTTCTTCAGAATGCCGGGGATATAGATCTCGGCACTCTTGCCGGGCGTAAAGTAATCGGCCGTAATCTCCTCTCCCCAAACCGACTTGTAGTCGTCCTTGGAGATCTTGTATTCGGAAGCGGCCATCACACCCTTCATGTTCTCGGACAACTCCTCGTTGAGTACGTTGTAGGTAACCAGCGCACGCGAACCGTCCGACAGATAATAATTATAACGGTCATTGAGGAATGCGGGCAGGTAATCCTGTGCGGGAAGTGCCTTCGAGAAGCATTTGTTCTTCGAGAGAGCCTTCAATTCATCGAGGACACCCTTCTGCTCGGCAAGTGCCATGTTGGCCTTGTTGCCTGCAACGGCCTTGTAGTCGCCGTCTTCCAGAGTATATTTGACGGTCTGTATATCAACAGGCTCACAGCCGGGCTTCCATCCGTCGAGATACTCCTCGTTGTAGTAGTCCGTCTCGCATCCGACCATGAATCCGGCGGCTCCGAGAGCCAATAAATATTTGAATATATTCTTGTTCATAGTTTTTGGGATGATTAGAAGTTAATTTTCAGTCTTACGGTATAGGTACGGCCGAACGAATAGAATACGTTGTAAGCGTTCATCCATGTACCGTCGCTCTGGAAATCGGTCGTGGCATCCATGATGTAGTGGTAGTCATATACGTTATTGACGTTACCATAGATCGTGGCCTTCACCGAACCGAGTTTGAAGCGATACGATGCCGAAAGATCCAACTGGTGTCCCCAAGGCATGTTCCACGGATTACCGACCTCCAGAGGCTTGAATGCCTGCATCTTGTCGGCCTTGACCTTGAAGTCGGAGTAGTTGCCTGCATAGGCGTTCCAATCGGCACTGATTCTCAGATCCTTCATCGGACGGAGCGTCAGACCCACGGCTGCCGTCGTCTGTGCAGAACCACCGACACGCACTCCCTTCTGATTCAACTGATACCATGCGTGATCCTCGGCCATGATACCCGAAGCGGGCTCGTTGCGGCTGTTGAGCGGCTGGCCGAAATTGTCATAGAGATAACCACGGGCATTGCTGTCCCATGTCCAGTCGCCTACGGAGAGCATACCGGTCAGTTCCATCCAGCGCGTGGGTTTGTAGCGGAAGTCCAACTCGACACCCATGTGGAGTGCATCGACACCCGTCATGTTCAGGGTAGCCGTCTGATCCGTAGCGGGAATGTAGAAACTACGTGTCATCGACTTATCCATCCACTTGGTGTAGTAAGCATTCAGGTTCAACGAGAATTTCTCGGTGCGCAGACCGTAACCCAACTCGATCGAAGCGACTTTCTCGTTTACGGCATCGGGGTTGGTCATGTGACTGGTCGTACTTTGAAGGAAAGCACCTCCGGAGAAGAACGGCGCACGGCTGATGTAACCGGCATTGAGGAATACGTTGTTGTATTCGTTGATGTTGTAGTTCACACCGGCCTTAACGGTTCCTCCGAGGAAGTTCACATGATCCGACTCGGCATGAGCGGCATCATAGTAGAAACGATCGACACGCCAATAACCCGTATTCGAGAACGAACCCGATACGAAGGCGTTGATCTTCTGGTTGTGAGACCACTCCAACTGGGCAAATACGCCTTCCTGATGGACGTGGCCGTCGTAATCGCGATATACCTTATCGCCGACCTGAAGTTTCTGGTTTTTCCACATGGGATCTGCGGCTGCGGCGTTGTTTTCGGGTTTCACCGACTTGCGCGAGCCGTCATCCATATAATACTCACCGTTGTACAGGTCGATCAGTTCGTTGCTGTGTTCGCCGATATAATAACGCACATCGACACCGGCCGAGAACTCCAACGATTTGTTCAACTTGTTCGTATAGGTCGAAAGCAGACCGTACCACATGTGGTTGTTGATCGCCTTCGACATGGCCATCTTCGAACCGTTCTCGCTCTTCTCGTTCATCTCCTGAATCTTGTCGTAAGCGAAGGTTCCGTCGGGATTACGGAACTGCCAGTTCAGACTACCCGTCTGGCTCGTTCCATACCAACTGGTGTGCGAATAACCGTCGCGTCCCTGACCTTTGTAGCCACCGCCACGGCCGATCGACATATAAAGTGCGGTCGATAACGACGAATGGCTGTTGATCTCCCACTGGTGATTCAACGAGATCTGAGGCTTGTGGTAGGTGTTCGTATTGTTCGAACGCTCCTGACCGTTTTTGTCAAAACCGTAACTCGGATTGTAGCGATACATGCGCTCCTCTCCGACAAAGTTACGAACCCGCTCCCATGCCGCAATGTTCATACCGTCCGAACGCTTGTTGTGTTTCTGGGGTGCGCCGAACGCCGTCAGAGAGATCTGGTGATGCAGATTGATACGCTTCGAAATGTTTACAAACCAATTATATGCCTCAAATTTGGTACCCTGCACATAGCCGTCGCCCCAACGCTTCGATCCGAGCAGCGTCATGGCCCAGCCGTTCTTGGTAAGACCCGACGAAATGCTGAAGCCCAGATCGTAGAGTCCGTCGTTACCCACGCCGAACGATACCGCACCGCCCTTCTTGGCCTCGATACCCTTGGTGACGATGTTCACCGTACCGCCGACCGAAGGCGACGAGATCTTCGATGCGCCCAGACCACGCTGTGTCTGCATGCTGCGCGTCACGTCCGACAGACCAGCCCAGTTCGACCAATATACGCCGCCCCACTCCATGTCATTGACGGGGACACCGTTGATCATCACGGCCACGTTCGCCGACTGGAAACCACGCATGTTGATTTTCGAGTCGCCGTAACCGCCGCCCTGCTTGGTCACATATACACCGGGAGTCGATTTCAGAATTTCGGGGAACTCCTGACCGCCGAGTTTGTAGGTGATGTGTTCGGCATCGACCGACGAAACGGCTACGGGGGTCTTGCGTTGCACGGCCACCGACTGCGTGATGATGACATCATCCATCGCAACAGCATCGGGTTCCATGCGGATCACCCCGAAATCGGTTTTTCCTCCTTTCAACTCCCTGACTACGGTTGCATAGCCCATGAAGTTGATCTCGATCGTCTTGCCGGAAGTGATCAGTTTGAACATACCGTTTACATCCGTGGTGACGCCCTGCTTGGTGGAGGGGACGACAACGGAAGCGCCGACCATCGGCTCTCCGTTTTCATCTACGATCTTACCCGTGACGGTCGCCTGCTGTGCGTAAACCGAACTTACGCCCAAAAGCATCATAACCATCATAAGGAAATGTTGTAAATGTTTTCTCATACTTTTAATGGTTTAGAAAATGAATTAATTGGTTTATAACGAATCCGAATTTATGAGTTCTTTCCATGGTTTTCCGAAGAATCGGGACTTACGCCTTTCCCTCCCGGAGTTCATTCCAAAAGGTCGCCTGCCATATCGTTCGCCGCCTTATCTGTCGCCGGGCGGGGATGTCAGGAAGGCTCTGTCCGAAAACATTTTCCCTCTACAAAATTAGGCTAAATTTTCGGGTGTTGCAAGCATCCGGCAGGCTATTTGTCCGAAAAAAACAATTCGCAGATCGTTTTCGGGAAACGGTCGGATTTCCTCAAAAAAAATGCGGACGGCAGTTTTTCCGCCGTCCGCCATTCTTTAGAGTACAGTCACCTCGTCGATAAAGAACCAGCAGGGGTGTCCCACACCGTAGTGCCATTGGGGGCAGGTTTTCGTACCCGTCACACGGATGCGGATGTAACGCACCGAAGCAGGTTCGCGCAGCGTATGTTTCACGCCCTTGAAGAGTACCTGATTGGCGCGTTCCTCCTGAAGGTCGTAATGCACGGGGCGGGTAAAGTTTTCGCCGTCCTCGGAAAATTCATACGACACGCCGAGCGGTGCCAAAATCCATGCCCCGATCTGGTGCAGGAAATCGGTCTCGACGGAGTGGATCTTCTTCACCTCGCCCAGATCCACCACAAATCCCGCGTCGATGCCTTCCCAGCCGACCCACGAATCCTGATAGGTCTGACCGCCGAACAGGCCGTCCGTGAGTGCCGTCGTGGCGATGTCGCGGTAACGCTGCTGCGTGGGTTCGTCCAGAAAAATCACACGCGCCCCCAGCGCGAGGCTCTTCTCCCTGCGGGGCATATAGCGTTCGCGGTACAGACGGCAGTAGTCCTGCGGGGTATTGCCGCGCTCATTGAGCGTGGCGACCCCGAAACGGGCGGTCTGCTCCTCGAAGCGGTTGAGTTTGCGGGTCAAATCCTCGAAATCCTTCTCCTGCTCGGTACGGGCGATCTCCAGTTCGGCGAACATCAGGGGGAGACGCGTGCGCTGTACGCGGGCAAGAAGTGTGCTGTCCGCTCCAACGGCTTTCTCCGCCTGATCGAACAGAGCCGAATAGCGTTTCATGAGGCGCGAACGCAACATGCCGTGCTTGTGCGACACGGGCGAATCGTAGATCCACAGAGGCACGTCGCTTGAGAGAAGCGCACCTTCCATCATCTTGATATATTGATAAATAAACGGAGCAGCATCGCCGTAGTAACCGTCCAGAAATTCGTGCATCAGATCATCGGGATTCCGTTCGGGATTCCACATCAGATGCGACACGAGCCATGTACGCAACTCGGCAAAATCACCGCCACGCGAACTTGCAATCTGCGAGAAGTGCATCGTCACATGGTTCTTGTGGAACAGGCGGATGTTGTCGGCCAAGATGTGGAAATTGGGGAAGGGAGCAACCATATTGTCGAAGTTGATGCCGTAGTCCCACACGAAAATATTGTCCGTGATGGCACTCCATCCCTCCAAGGCCTCGACAAACTGACGTCCCGAAGCGTTTTCGGTCAGCGGCACTTCGCGTTTGCAGTCGATGTCGCACAGCATGATGGTCACGTTCTCACGCGGCCTGACGTGCTTGGGCGGTTTCATCGTATAGAGGTATGCCAGTGTGGCGAAGCGTTTTTCGGGGAAGCGTTCCGCCAATTTATTCACGAAACGCACGACCGATCCCGAATAAGCCTCCTCGTATTTATCGACGGCACTGCACTCCGGACACTGACACTGCGTATAGTTTCCGTCGTTCTGGCTCACGGCGATCATGTCGCATTCGGGATGTGCCTTGAAGATCGAATCGACCCGTTCGGCGACAATCTCGAACACTTCGTCATTCGACAGACACCACTGGCTCGCCTTACCCGGATGGCGTTTCCCGCCGAAATAGGAGTAATATTCGGGATGTTCCCTGCCGTAGCGGGACGAGGGCAGCAATTTATCGAAAGTATGCACCCAATAGGTGGCGGCAAAAACCTCGGACGGCTCCTCCAAACGCATCCACATCTTATAGATCGGGTCGTTTTTCATGCCGTAGAACTGGCTCTGGCGATAGCGGAAAGCAGGATTTTCCACGAAATCCATCTTGGGGAACGAGATTTCGTCGCTTGGGGTGAGCGAATATTCGTTTTCGCCCCAATACCGGACACCGAGGTAACGCTCCAAAAGAGTGACCACGCCGTAGATCGAGCCTTTATCGCCGCCCGATATGATTCTCAAGAAACCGTCCTCGGTCGAAAGGCGGAAGCCGTCCTCGGTGATCTTATCGGTAACCAGTGCCGCGTTCGACAATCCGTTACCGATCAGAATGTCGCCCTTGGAGGGCTTACGCAAGATTTGTTCGGGACGCAGCACATCAAGCGTCGCACCCGAAATGCGGTGAAGGAAGTCCTGTAAAAGATGCGCCGCACGAAGATCCGCGGGATCGGAGGTCGTAACCAAAATATCGGCCTGTGCCTTGGCACGACGCACCGGAGTGACCTGCGCCGAAAGGGGCATTGCAGAAAGCAGCCCCGCGAGGCAGACCAGTGCAAGTTTAAATGTTCTGACAGACATCATGTTTTCAAATGTTTTTGGCGTTTGTGGAACAAAGTCCGAATCGGTGGAAAATTATTTTTTACTGTGTTTCTTCTGATATTCGTAGAGTTGGCAGGAGTTGATCACATTATGCCAGATGCTGTAAAAACCGCCCACCACCGAGGTGATCGGGTCGAAGAACGTGTAGCCCATCCAGATGGCAAGCACCGTGTTTTTCTGACCCAGCGACTGCCCCGCCGTAATGCGGTCATCATAGCGTTTACCGATCGCCCAGCCCACATAGAACTGACCGACGCACGCCACAAACGACACGACCACCAGCCACAACTGAATCGAGATCGGTTCGTTACTGCGCACGATGTTGTGGGTCGTAACACCCGTGGCCAGTGCCAGAGCCACCGCCCAGAGATAAAAGGCGAGTTCATGGTAGTGCGACAGGACGAAGTGGAGTTTCGGCAACAGGTAGCGCACCAGCATCGCGGCAAACAGAGGCAGCAACAGCAGCGGGAAAACCTTACCGAGAATCAGAATCGAGGAGGTGGCCATCGTCATTTCGGGATTGGGGTAAACCAAGGGGACAAGCAGCGGGATGAGCAGCGCATTCACCAAGTTGATCAGAATCGTATAAGTCGTGATATGCGCCACATTTCCGCCCAACTTTTTGGTAATCACCGCACCGGCCGTGGCGGTCGGGCATATAAGGCAAAGCATCGCCCCTTCAACCACCACGCGCGAACTGTTATCGGGCAAAAGGAAAATCACCACACCCGCCAGAAGCGTGAACAGACCCGCCTGCACCAGCATAAGCCACAAATGCCAACGGCAAAGGCGCAATTTACGGGGATTGACCTTACAGAACGTAAGGAACAACATGGCGAAGATCAGCACGGGCTGAATGATGCCGACTGAAGATTTGACAACGTGGTGGGTCGGATTCAATTCAGGAATCGCGGCATAGATCAAATAACCGAAGATACCGGAAAGAATGGAAATGATGAGCATCCAGTCTTTTAAAAATTTCACAACTCTCATGGCCTTGACACCAAAATTTAAGCCGACAAATATACCCATTTCGGAGGAAATGACCAACACAAAAGACATAAATTCCTTCCCGTGTTTCGTTCTCCGACAAAACTCGGAGTAAAAAAAACACCCCAAAGAACACTTTCTCGAAAGCGTGGCATTTTACCCAAGCGGGATATTTTCGCAAGCGGAAGAGTGTTTTATCGCCTTCGCATGAATCACTTGCATACAAATTTCCTATCTTTGCACATCAAAAACAAAAATACACATGAAATACGCTGACCGCATGGCCGGAGTTGCGAGTGCCATCATCTCTTCGGCAACCTTCGGATTTGCACCTTTCTTCACAAAAAAACTGCTCGATGCGGGACTCGGATCGTTCGAGACGCTGAGTTACCGCTGGGGATTCGCCACCCTGTCTTTAGTCGTGTTCGCCATCCTGTCGGGACGTTCGTTCCGTGTCGGACGGCGCGATTTCCTGACAATCCTGTGGTTGAGCGTATTGCGTGCCGCAACCTCATTCCTTCTGATCATCGCCTACGCCAACATCGCAACAGGTGCCGCCTCGACCATCCACTTCATCTACCCGCTGGCCGTCGCCGCCACCATGATGCTCTTCTTCCACGAGCGTTTCTCGTGGCTGACCATGGCCGCCATCCTTGCCTCGATGGGCGGTGCCGCCCTCCTGTCGCTCGACAGTTCGGAGCAACCCGTCGGCAACACTCTTTGGGGTACCGTTGCCGCCTGCATGTCGGTGCTGACCTACGGCGGATATATGGTCGGCGTGAAAAATTCGCGTGCCGCCGAAATCGACTCCCAGACCCTCACCTGCTACGTGACGGGGATCGGTGCGTTGTTCTTCATCTGCGGAGGTCTCTTCACGGGCGGAATCCGACTTCTGGACACCGCCCCGCTGTGGATGGATGCCGTCGGACTGGGTGTCTTCGCCACCGCCGTATCGAACATCACCCTCGTGTGGGGTATCAAACGCATCGGCCCGACGATGACCTCGTTTTTCGGCGCATTCGAACCCCTGACCTCGGTTATCTTGGGCATCCTTGTCTTTGGCGAGCCGTTCACCCTGCGCACGAGCCTCGGTGTCGTGTTGATCATCGCCGCCGTTCTGTTGGCCGCCACGCGCAAAAACGATTAACCAAACACTCCTATAAGAAAAGGTCGGAGGCCGCATTGTGGCCTCCGACCTTTTTCATTGCCCGACGGGTGATTTCTTTCGGGATCGCCTTTTCGGAAAAGGCAGCACACGTTCCAGCACACGGCACACCTCGCGCAACGGATCTTCCTGCTCCACGTCGAGGACATAATGATCCCGCGCTCCTTCGTAGGGTTTTCCGCGACGGGCATCACCCAAAAGAGCCTCCGTTTCGGGCAGGATCTTGACATACGCCACATTGTCGCAGATCAGGATCACAGGTTTCTCGTTGAGATAGACCACATAATCGCCGAACATCTTCCGAAAGCGCACATCGCCCAGCCCCTCCATCCGGTCGCACACAAATTCCACAAAACCGAGATTGCTTGCCATATTTTTGATTCCTTTTGCTCAAAGATACGAAAACTGGCAGATTTATCAAACACCTTTATAAATTAAAATACCAAATATCAGTAAATAAAAACATTTTAAAGGGGCGACTATTTAACAACCATTATGGGTATTTGTTTCAATTCATCT
>RCNH01001134.1_pt1 | contig 12607 bp, 10 predicted proteins | sample 2041161 | NCBI WGS metagenome assembly RCNH01 (sample SAMN09708215, study PRJNA481090) | Feces metagenome, whole genome shotgun sequencing project. | biome: feces | host: Leptonychotes weddellii | place: Antarctica: Sion Island | collected 2010-03-01 | reverse complement strand
GGAAAGAGAATGAGCAATAAGGTTGCAGATGCGAAAAAGTTCGCTCGTACTGCAGCTCGTGTGAAAAAAATTAACAAACTTAATAGGTTAATAGTATTTGCCATACTTCGTCCTGTTAACATACTTGACAGGGTTGGCTTTTCATTTTTAACAGATTGCTCTAAAGCATCTTTGAACTGTTCTTTATTATTTGTGCCCACATGTTGGTTTAAAGGATCAAGTAAGATAATCTTTTTAATCTTTAACTTAATTCTTTGATAATTCAATAATACAATAGCTCCACCCATACTATGAGCAATTAATATTACCTCATCATATTCTAACTTGTTAATATAATCTATAGCATAATCAGCCAAATCATCAAAGGTCAACTCCTTATCATAAGTAGTTGCTTTATACTCTCCATGTAAAGGTAAATCAAAGGAAATGTATTCATATCCTTTTTCCATTAATTGTTCTTTTAAAGGCATGAAATTTTCAATAATACCATTATGTACTACAGCAAATCGTTGATCCATGCTGTAATGTGGATGAGAATTTACATCCGATGGTCTACCATGTGTCGCCCAGCGAGTATGCCCTATTCCTACAAATCCAGGATTAGGATCTGCTTTTACTATAGCTTCTAAATTTGCCAAACGGCCCATTTTCTTTTGTACTTTAATTTTGTGATCTGGTCCAAGAACGGCAATACCCGCAGAATCATATCCACGGTATTCTAATTTGGAAAGACCTTCCAATAAGAACGGCGTAGCCTGCTCAAAACCAATATATCCTACGATACCACACATATTAATTCCTCCTAATATTACTTCTTCCCCTAAAAAAGACTTTGTCCTCACAGTTACCCATAAGTTTTAATCTTTTTCTTACGACGGGGGTCGCCGAGAGGCATCCGCTGATTCTTCGATACTCCTCTACCTCGTCCACTTTTATTCATCTTTAAAAGTGCATGCGCTTTATTTAATCTACATTATATTCTATCTAACATAGTCTTCTTAATACCATATAAGAACACTATATCTATTTTATTATACAGTGTATCCTCCTATCTTGCAATATATTGGAAAATACAAAGAGAGAGCCTCCTAAGAGGCTCTCTCTTTTAAATACATTGCAGTATTATTTTTTATTTTTCACCATTTTGCATGGAACGTACTGCTTCCATTTCTTCTTTATCTAATTTAGTACTCCATGTTAATTTAGCGAAGTAAACCATCACTAATACATAGATAGCTAGACTGGCAACTCCACCAAATGTATAGTCATCACCAGCGATAAGAAGTGGTGTTTCAGATCCGCCATTCGTAACGGATGCCACAATAAGCATTGCAATAATAACACCCATAATGGATTCACCAACGATCATGCCAGATGCAAATAGAATACCACGACGGTTACATTGTTCTACATCTGCTTCAGCATCTGCACCAGAGCGTTTTTCTGCACGTTTTCTAAGTGCTTTCAATACGAAATAGCTAAGAACCGCACCTACAATCAATGGACCTTCTAAAGTTGGAGGTAAATAGATACCCATACCAATAGCAAGTGGCGGTAAGGAGAAACGTGTAAACTTCGTTAATAAGAAGTTTAGAACGATAAAACCAATACCAAGAGCCACACCGATCAAGATGTAATCCCATTCTAAGCTGGAATTGAAGATACCTTGTGCAATTGTTGTCATCAATGTTGCTTGCGGTGCTGCAAGAGCTGCCGCTGGATCCATCTCTGGTCTAGGTAAAGCACCAGGGAAACCATATGCTTGGTATAAAAGATTAAGTACTGGAGCAATCGCAAATGCACCAAATACAGAACCGATTAATAACGCAACCTGTTGTTTCCAAGGTGTTGCACCAACTAATTGACCAGTTTTCAAATCTTGAAGGTTATCATTGGAAATGGCAGCAATACATACAACTACGGAAGTCATGAAGATTGCCAATGCTGTCGCAAATTTTAAACCTGCGCCAACCAATAAACCTGCACCGCTACCGATTGCATACACTACTAGGGAAGAAAGGATAATCGCAATGATACCGATACCGGAAATTGGGCTCGCAGACGTACCTACTAGACCAGCCATATAGCCAGATGCTGCAGCTACGAAGAAACCAATTAATACGGAAACCAATACACCCACAATAATCAAAGTCCACATCAAACCAGTGCTGATTGGAGCAATGGATACGAATGCGTAGAATGTAAGGAATAAACCAAAAACTACTGCCGCAAATACAGCACCAATTGCTTTTGGACTCATATCTGTGTCCATACGATGGCTCGCTCTTTCTGCACTGGACATTTTCATGTTGTTAACAGAAATTTTGATACCTTCTACCAATGGACCAATTAAGCTGAGCAAAGTATATACAGCTGCGATACCGATAGTACCTGCACCAATATAACGAACTTTTGTCGCCCAGATCATTTTTGCAAAACCAGCGATTTCTTTTTCAGAAGTAAATACTTCATGAGGTGTTACTGCTGTTAAATAAGGAACAAATACGCCCCATGCAACAAGAAGACCTACTAAAATCGCAATACCTGACGCAATACCAATCAAATAGCCTGCGCCCAAAAGAGCCAAGGAGAAGCCCATTGGCAATTGTGTATAACCAGCACCAACTGTGAGCCAGTATGCTGCAGAGTCTTTGAACACACCAAGGCCAGATGCACCTAAATTGAATAATGCCGCAATCCCTGCACCACTAACAATTTCTTTCATTCCTTTGCCCGATGATTTTTTACCAGTACCATCACTACTACCAACTTTTAGGATTTCAGCAGCAGCTCGGCCTTCTGGATATGTAAGATCACTATTTACAACCATAGCTCTACGCAATGGGATTGTAAATAACACACCCAACATACCACCAGTCGCACAAAGTACCATTGTTTGCAAGAATGGAAAACCGTTCCAATATCCTAACATTAAAAGACCAGGTAATACGAAAATTACAGCGGATAATGTACCGGCAGCAGAAGCCTGCGTCTGTACCATGTTATTTTCTAATACGTTCGAATCTTTATAGAAACGAAGCAAGGCCATGCTGGAATAGAAGACGAGAATGTCAAACCAACCTTTAGGCCTAAATACACATTAGATGCGGTGAAGATAATTGTAATCAGCGCACCTAGAATCATGCCACGCAACGTCAACTCAGGCAGTTGTACGTCGTGACTCATAAAGTCAGGTTTACTCATAATACCCCTCCATTTTTAAAAAAATTTCCTCCCATAAGGAACAAAAATCCTATTGATGCAATTATATAACGGACAATCGTCCATTGTCAATAGATTTTAAGCCATAAGTTTTTCCGCAGCAGATGGATATACTTTCACAATGGACAAACTTTATATATATACAACTCGTTTTTACAAAGTTATATGTATTATGGGAATATATATTCATATATACTCATTTCCTATAGTAAATATTATTGGAAAGCTCCCTCATATATAGACAGCTTCCTTTTATTTTCCCATTCTACTACAGATGGAATACATAGAGATTATATTTTCTCCCCTGACATTTCTCCTATCGATCGCAAATATATTTCATAGCTAAAAGTAACGAATTTTCACTTATTCTATTCCTTCAATCTATACTTACATCTAATTTCACTCCTTTTTAGCCATGTATCATTACTAATTGGTATATTACAGCGTCATTTTCTCAATTTATCATTATTGAAATTTTACCCCTATGTTATAATAACTTTATAAGGAGGAGATATAAATGCTCCTTTAGTGTAAGAGTTTGAAGTAAGGTTTCTTAAGGAGGAGGGATTACTTTGCGTACAATTAATGTCAAAGAAATCACGAATGTTGTTGCACAATTGTGCAAAGATGCAGCTTACTATTTACCTCAGGATGTATATGAATCCTTAAAAGAAGGTAGAGAGAAAGAAGAATCTCCTGTAGGTTGCGTTGTTTTAGACCAACTCATTAAAAATGCAGAAATCTCAAGAGAAGAGGATCGTCCTTATTGCCAAGATACAGGTATGACTCTTGTATTCATGGAAATCGGTCAGGACGTTCATTTCGAGGGTGGTCTTTTAAAAGATGCTATCAACGAAGGCGTAGCTAAAGGGTATATTGAAGGGTACCTACGTAAATCCGTTGTAGCAGAACCTTTATTTGATCGTAAAAACACTCAAAACAATACTCCAGCTATCATCTACACTGAAATCGTACCTGGAGACAAAGTTAAAATTGATGTGGAACTCAAAGGCTTTGGTTCAGAAAACAAATCCGACGTTGCCATGCTCGTACCAGCTGATGGCGTAGAGGGTGTAAAAAAAGCCGTATTAGACATCGTTAAACATGGTGGTCCAAACCCTTGCCCTCCAATGGTTCTCGGTATCGGTATCGGTGGCACTATGGAACAAGCGGCATTACTTTCCAAGAAAGCACTTCTTCGTTCTACAAAAGAAAGAAATGCTCACCCAGATTACGCTAAATTAGAAACAGAAATCCTTGAAATGGTTAATCAAACAGGCATTGGACCTCAATTGGGCGGCACTACAACAGCACTTGCTGCCAATATTGAATGGGGACCAACTCATATCGCAGGTCTTCCTGTAGCCGTTACAATTTGCTGTCATGCATGTCGTCATGCAGAAGCAATTATTTAACAAAGGGAGGATACGAAAATGGCTGAAACAATTCGTTTAACAACACCTTTAACTGAGGAACAATCCAGAAAATTAAAAGCTGGTGATTCCGTTCTTATTACAGGCACAATATGGAGTGCTCGTGACGCTGCTCACAAAGTAATGACCGAAGCTCTTGCTCGTGGCGAAAAACTCCCTATTGATTGGAATGATCAAATTGTTTACTACCTTGGACCAACACCTGCAAAACCTGGTGATCCTATCGGGTCTGCCGGTCCTACAACTTCAGGTCGTATGGATGCTTATACACCAACCATGCTTGACCAAGGTATCAAAGGGATGATTGGTAAAGGCTCCCGTAGCCAAGCCGTTGTTGATTCGATGAAGAAAAACGGTGTTACATATTTCGCTGCTGTAGGTGGTGCTGCTGCACTTATCGCAAAATCCATCAAAGCATACGAAGTCGTAGCTTACGAAGACTTAGGTCCAGAAGCATTAGCTAAATTAACAGTAGAAGATTTCCCTGCGATTGTTGTAATCGATACAGAAGGTAATAACTTCTATGAAATTGGTCAAAAACCATATCGTAAAATTTAATTCACGCTAATAAAAAAGGCTTTCCCGCCTAGGGAAAGCCTTTTATTTTATTTCAATGTATTTTGAACTACATCGCCAATTTCATGACAAATGCGTTCCAATTGCTCTTGATTTGGACCTTCTGCCATAACACGTATCAACGCCTCTGTACCAGAAGCACGAACAAGAATACGTCCATCTGCGCCTAATTCTTCTTCGCCTTTTGCAATAGCTGCCAAAATCTCTTCTTTACGATCCCAGCCTTCTTTATTACCGACTTTAACATTCAATAAATATTGAGGATATTTCGTCATCAATGCTGCAAGTTCAGAAAGATTTTTTCCAGTTTCCTTCATAACAGCTAAGGTTTGTACTGCTGTAAGTAAACCATCACCCGTTGTATTATAATCCAAGAAGATTACATGACCAGATTGCTCACCACCAAGCGAGAAATCGTCAAGACGCATACGTTCCAATACGTAGCGATCGCCTACACCTGTTGTTACTACATTCATCCCATTTTCTTTTGCTGCTTTGTGGAAGCCAATATTGCTCATAACCGTACTTACAATCATGTTATCGCGAAGTCGACCTTGTTTTTTTAGATGCATAGCACAAAGAAGCATGATTTGATCACCATCTAGTGCAACACCATTTTCATCGACTAATAAACAACGATCCGCATCACCGTCATTAGCGATACCAATAGCTGCGTTATTAGCTACCACAGCCTGCTGTAAAGATTCTAAATGTGTCGATCCACAGTTCGCATTGATATTTACTCCATCTGGAAGAACATGCATCGGCAATAGCACCGCGCCCAAACGAGATAAAATTTCAGGTCCAACTTCGTATGCTGCCCCATTAGCGCCATCGTAAATTACTCGCATTCCATCGAGATTAATATCTACTGTATTGCAAATATAATCAACATATTCATAGCGAAGGCCTTCTCTGTGAATCGTTCTACCGATATGGGCGCCCGTCGGTCTTTGCAATCGATCTTGACGGCTTTCTTCCACTAATTTTTCTAACTCGTCTTCTACAGCATCTGGCAATTTAAACCCTTTGCAATCAAAGAATTTTATACCATTATCTGAGAACACATTATGAGAGGCAGAAATAACAACCCCTGCATTCCATTTATGTTTACGCACTAAATACGCAATCGCCGGTGTCGGCACTACTCCTGTAATTACGACATCGCCACCAGCAGCATTAATACCTGCCGTCAATGCCGCTTCAAGCATTGCGCCAGAAATACGGGTGTCACGTCCAATCAAAAACATAGGACGTTCTTTATAACGACCAAAATAGGTTGCTGCCGCACGTCCCAAATGATACGCCAATTCTGGTGTTAATTTTTCGTTGACTACACCACGCACACCATCAGTACCAAACAATCTTGCCATAAATAACCTCCTATTTTATATCCTTTCCTTCTCGAAAAGGACGATATTCCTTCATAAAAGTAATCGCTGCCTCTGCGCCATCTAAAGCGGCACTCATAATACCACCTGCATAGCCAGCTCCTTCCCCTACAGGGTATAGCCCTGTAATAGAAGACATTTTTAACTCTTTATCTCTATGAATACGTACCGGTGCAGAAGTTCTTGTTTCAACACCAATCATACACACATTTTCATCATCAAAGCCTTTAATTCTTCTCCCAAAGTAAGGTAAGGCTCTTTTTAACACATCAGTTACCTCTCTTGGTAAACAGTCTTGTAAATTAGCTCCTACAACAGAAGGAGTATATGTATATACGGATCCTTCTGGAATGCTACTCGTCGCTTTATCTTTTAGAAAATCACCGACAAGTTGCAATGGTGCTGTAAAATTACGTCCACCTAGTTCAAAGGCTTTTTGCTCCCATTTTCTTTGGAACGCAATGCCATCTAATGGATGCTCACCAAAATCTTCTGGTCCAACAGATACAACTACTGCTGAATTTGCCACACCACTATTACGAGCGTAACAACTCATGCCGTTCGTAACAACTCCGCCGAGTTCAGAGGCACTCGCCACCACTTGTCCACCTGGACACATACAGAAAGTATAGGCCGCGCGACCACTTTCTTTATCTTGATACACCAAAGAGTAGTCTGCAGCACCTAACCCTAAATCTTTTGCAGCTTTTCCATATTGGCTATGATCGATTCTATCTTGTGAATGCTCTATTCTCACACCAATAGCAAAAGGCTTCGACTCCATAGAAATTCCTTTTTGATGTAACATTTCATAAGTATCACGTGCGGAATGTCCAATGCCGACGATAAGATGGTTTGTTGGAATCTTTTCTTCACCATTAACAACTACTGCTTGTACAGCGCCATTTTCTATAACAATGTCTGTCATTTGGCTGTGGAATCGGATTTCTCCTCCCCAAGCTTCTACCTGCTTACGTAATTGTATCACCATTTTACGCAATACGTCCGTACCTACATGTGGTTTATGTTTATATAGGATTTCTTCTGGCGCGCCGAAATCTACGAAGTACTGTGCAATCTCATGGAGTCTTGGATGAGTCACACGAGTCGTCAATTTACCATCAGAAAAAGTACCTGCACCACCTTCACCAAATTGCACATTTGAATTAGGTTTTAATTCACCTGTTTTCCAAAAGGCTTCTACATCTTTAGCTCGTTGCTCTGCATCAGCCCCTCGTTCTAATACAATAGGCTGATAGCCTTCCCTGGCAAGATACAACGCTGCAAGCATGCCCGCAGGGCCAAAACCTACAATTACTGGACGATGGTGTAACGTTTTTTCTCCATGTAATACCGCTTCTGGTTCTGGATACGCCATTTGCGTGATATTACGATCATGTTTTAATCTTTTGAGTAATTGTTCTTCGTCTTTTACTTCTAAAAATAAAGTGTAAACGAAAGTTATATTTGGTTTTTTTCGAGCATCAATCGCTTTTCGTACGACATATAGCTTTTCTATTTTTCCTTTTAATTCAGGAATTTTCTTTTCTATAATTTCTTGAATCGGTTTCTTTTGGTCTATCGCCGTTCTGAAATTAATGACTCTTAACATATGGTCTCCTTTAGAAAAGGCCTGCATAATGCAGGCCTTTTCTTATCCTTTACTAATAATTACAGTAACGAGCACCGTTGTTTCGGAACTTGTTATGCCATCTTCTAATTGTAAAGGGATTTTCTTTTCAATCGAAGCTGTTGCCCCATTAATTGATAAGGCTTCTGTTTTTATAGTTCTAAGCTCATCGATAATCGATGGTACACCAGAAACTTCAATCGTACCTGGTTCTACAGAAACAGAACGTATTTCATAGCCTTTTGCTGGTTTACCTTCAATTTTCGCCTCTACGGACACAGAGCGTTTTACTTCAACCTTAGCCATTTCAACATGTATTGTCGCAGTCTGTGGAATCACGCTAACGCCTTGTACGATATTTCCTTTAGCATCATATAGTGCTACGGAACCTTTCACTTCTTGCTGTCCTTCGCTTTTTTGAACTTTTCCTTGCACTACCGCCGAATGTACTCTATTTACAATCGCACTCGCACCACTAATCGTGATTTTTTCTGGAGTTGCTTTCGCTTCTTTTATCATCCAGTCTTTTTCTATTTTCTCAGCTGGTTTAAATTCAACTGGAATATAACGTACTGCATGTTCATCAACAGAAAGATCTACCATTGTTGGTGTAATTGAAACTACACTCAAACCATTTGCTGGTGTAAAACGAACCGGCACTTTATGTCTACCAATTCCCATTTCTTCAATATTAATCGTTGCCATCAAGGAACTTGGATCTGTGTGTAAAATTTTATTGCGAGGTCCACTAATCATCACTTTTACGTTATCAGGAACCCCTTCAACAACATAACCATCAGCCACACCTTCTAGCTGAACTGGAACGGTATAGGATACCTCTACAAGTGGATTTTCCTCACTCATAACATATACCCAAAGACCAACTGCTGCAATAAAAGCAAGAATCTTTGCTAGTAGGCTACTTCTTAAAAATTCCATCATTTATCGTCACCCCATTTCAAGAATCGTGACAGACTTACTTTCTGTCCAATTAGGAAAGAGGATAATACTTCACGCAATTTTTTCTCTTGAAGATTTCTGTAAATATGACCACTGTAAGTATAGGATATTTGTCCTGTTTCCTCACTTACAACAACCACTACTGCATCTGTTTGTTCACTGAGTCCAATCGCTGCACGATGGCGCGTCCCTAATTGGGAATTTAAGCCATTATTATGTGTCAATGGAAGAATACAACGAGCAGCCATAACTTTTGTACCGCGGATAACAATAGCACCATCATGAAGTGGTGTATTTGGCACAAAAAGTTGTTCAATCAAATCTCTAGATACAGTACCATCAATCATAACACCTGTATCAATATATTCTGCTAACCCTACTTCACGTTCAAATACAATCAACGCTCCTGTATGAGTTCTAGACATTTCTTTTACGGCTTCCACTACTACTTCAACCGTAGCAATCATTTCGCCTTCTGGTTCTTCTGTTACTTTTCTAAACAAGCCACCACGACCTAAACGTTCTAAGCCTCGACGCAATTCTGGTTGGAAAATAACTGGTAAAGCGACCATGATCATTGTTAAGGACTGTTGGATTAACCAATTTACTACATGTAAATCAAGCAAACGACTTAGCGCAGAAATAATCGCCAATACAACCACGCCTTTTAGCAAAGCTACAGCGCGAGTATCGCGAATGGATTTATAGATGAGATATAAAATCACAGCGACTAAGACAATATCTACAAAGTCTACAAAACGAAAGGTTTCGATCAACCCTCGCAATTGAATAAACATAAAACTCTCTCCCTTTAACCTCTATGTAATCTGTCGTCCTATAAATAGATACAACAGAAATTCTCAAAAAACTTTCACTATGTATCATTGTACTATATTTTATACTGTTGATGCCACATTTTTATAAAAGAATTATTCATATCTAGAATATATTTTCAGTGATATAAGAAAGCCACCTAAAGGATATATCGCCCTTAGGTGGCTATGATTATTAATCTATTCTGCTTTCCATTTTAATACCTTACGGATTACACATTCCTCAACAGTACCTTCTGATAGTACTATGCTGTGATAATCTTCTGGTGCTAAAATATCCAAAAACTCTTCTAATAATTTTTCTTCCACTCTATCACAAGATGTGCAGAATAGTATTTTTCTTCCTTTTGAGTATTGGAAAATACCCTCTGGCATGGTTACTAATCTTGCTAACATTTGCGGTGTTAGAATTTCCCCTTCCTGAGCATTTAATCGTTTCAACAGTAGAGCTACATTATGCACATGATCTCCAGTAATCGGTTTTCCTAAGGCTTTTAAATTCATAACACCAATGGTTGTATGTGTCAGCGAAGGAACAACGGGTTCTGTTTCTTTAGGTGCTTTCAGCCATTTGGTGCGTGCTCCATCCGCTTCTACTACAATGTACCAATCAGGATGAAGTTGACTCATCGCGTCAACCTCTGTCGCTGCTACGGTATCTACTTGTTGGTCAATCGTCTGAGAGAACCAAGCGCCACATAATCCATTTTGAATCGCTTTTTCTACTCTTTCTTCCGCTTCATTAAAAGATGTACCTACATAGGGCTCCCATTGATCGACTTGTGTCATCAACATTTTCGTTGTTGTTGTGACCATCATAGGGCGTTTCTGCTCTAATCCGTATTTCACAAGATGTTGCAATACTGTTGTTTTACCACCAGCCCCTACTATTGCCGTAATTCCTGGAATAATTAATTCGTTCCAAAATTCTTGTTGCTTCATTGAGTATACCCTCCTTACATTTACTTCTAACTACAATCATTCTGCTTATTTATTAATACAACCTCGATTCGTAATTTCCTTTTTCTATCTATTCAAAATTCATAAATAAATGGTAGACTAATACATATTACATTTCATGAATGAGAAAGGACTTATGCAAAATGAACGCTACACTTTGGCAAAATATCCAAAACTTTTGCAAAGAACTCCATATCGAAGCTGTCGGTGTCGCGCCCTATCCTGCGCCTTCTTCCTCATTAGAATTTATTTCTCCTAACGATATATGTCCCTTTGTTGCGGGGACAGGCGAAGATAGATTATATGGTTCGAATCCCAACACTCCATATCATTCAGCCATTGTAGCTTTATTTCCCTATGCGACTACGGCCGAACCTGAAAACGCCAATTTGGCTCGCTATACCCGAGGAGACGATTACCACATTGTCATCCATACATATATGCAAAAAATTGCCAACTATATCCAAAACCTTTATCCAGAAAGTCTTTGCGAAATTGCTGTAGATACATCTCCTCTTGCAGATCGCTATATGGCCTACCTTGCAGGGCTTGGCTTTTTCGGTAAAAATCACTGTTTTATTCACCCAACGCTTGGCTCTTATACGGCCATTGGTATTTTGTTAACTACAATATCATTACCGCTTGGAACACCACTGACACAAAGCTGTGCACAATGTAATCAATGCATCGAAGCCTGTCCAGGAAAAGCCTTATCAGAGAGCACTCTCAAGTATACGCACTGCAAATCCTATTTAACACAAAAAAAAGGAGAGTTAACAGACGAGGAAAAAGCCATTATCGCCAAAACTAACTTTATTTTTGGGTGCGATCGCTGCCAGGAAGTTTGTCCTCACAATGCGAAGATAATGGATACGCCATTCCCTGAATTTCGAGATCAACAAAGCTATATATCACCTGAAGAATTAGAATCTCTTACTAACCGTGAGTTTAAAGAAAAATATGGACACAAAGCCTTTTCTTGGCGCGGTAAATCCATCTTGCTCCGTAATCACAATATTATCCATAAAAAATAAGACGGCCCTCCTTATGAGCGGCCGTCTTTTCTTTCTTTTAATTTTTGTAATTTTGGACCTAAGAGTCGTTTATATACTTCTACACCCGGTTGATTAAATGCGTCAACATTTGCTAGTTCACCTTCGTAAAAAATAGCCCAGCATTGTAAAAATAGAAAAGCCCCTAAATAAAAAGCATTTAGCTTAGGAATACTATACGTCATATTAAAACGATTAGCAGATGACAAGGCCTCTTCATTAGACTCCCTTGCCGCGTCTAAAATATCGTCCAATCCAACACCTGAAAAGGCCTCTATTTTTTCATATTCTGAATACATATGCGGCACTACGACATTGTAATCCCATTCTTCTACATGTAAAAATGTCACAATTTTATTATCAAGCCCCTCTTGATGTTCCTGCGTTTGTGCGTGCATATCCATAGAGCCTACTGCCGATACAGGCGTTCTGCTATAAGGGTCTTTTCGCCCATCTCTTCGCTCGCCCTTCCCTATGGATTCTGCCAATAATTGCACATACCACTCTGAAGCCGACTTCAAGCACCCCGCATACGGCATCATCACTTCGA
>RCNH01000727.1_pt1 | contig 12622 bp, 7 predicted proteins | sample 2041161 | NCBI WGS metagenome assembly RCNH01 (sample SAMN09708215, study PRJNA481090) | Feces metagenome, whole genome shotgun sequencing project. | biome: feces | host: Leptonychotes weddellii | place: Antarctica: Sion Island | collected 2010-03-01 | reverse complement strand
AGCAATGACCATTGAGTTATGGTGTAATGGTAACACAACAGATTCTGGTCCTGTTATTCCAGGTTCGAGTCCTGGTAACTCAACTGAAAACCTTCAAGCTGATGCTTGGAGGTTTTTTTGTTATATTCCCCTCCGACAAAGAATTCACCCCAACCGCCACAATACGGGCAACCCTTTTTCTCCACCAAAATCAAGAATAACAGCCCGTCATACCCCACGCCCGACAACTTCCGTAACGACAACCTCCCCTCAACGCTTCCACATGGCAGAAAAAAATTACCGCACACCCTTGCGGATATGCGGTAATAAAAATGGAAATACTGTTTTTACTGCTTATTCTCAGTCTTCTCCTCCGAAGAAGCATTCTCCGAAGTTGAGTTCTCCGAAGACTCGACACCCTGCTGGGGCTGTCCCTTCTTGTTGTAGAGGAAGCGGCGAATCTTATGTGTGGGGGTCTTGACGAACTCGTCCTTCTCCTCCACGACCTCCGAGATACGAGAGAAACGCGCCACCTTGGCATTCACGAACTCCATAATCTCCTTCTTGAGCTGTTCGGTCTTTGCCTCGATAGCCTCCTTCTGGGTCTCCCAATCCTCGCGCCAGTCCTGAATCATCGACTCAATCTCCTCGGTATTGAAGTGTACCAGCGCAATGAGTTTACCCTCCTGCTCGGTCACCAGTGAATCGGCGATGCAGACGTGAGAGTTCAACACGCTCTCGATATCCTCGGGATAGATGTTCTCACCACCGGGGCCGAGAATCATGTTCTTCAGACGACCCTTGATGAACAGATAGCCGTCGGAATCCAGCTCGCCGAGGTCACCCGTGCGGAACCAGCCGTCCTCGGTGAATACCTCTGCCGTAGCTTCGGGATTCTTGTAGTAGCCCTTCATGATACTGGGTGTCAGTGCCACAATCTCACCCTGATGGGTCTGCGGATTGACATTCTCCAGACGAATCTTCACACCCGGCACCTCGGGACCCGTAGAACCGAGTCGTGTAGCCCAGGGTGCAGTACCTGCCAACAGGGGCGCGGTCTCGGTCAGACCATAGCCGATGGCGTAGGGCACACGTGCCTCGCTGAGGAACTGCTCTGCTCTGACATCGAGCTTCGAACCGCCGATACCCAGGAAGCGGATACGACCACCAAAGACCTTCATCAGACGCTTACCTGCCACACGGTGGAGGTAACGGCGCACGAAACCGATCTTATAAGCGGTACGCCACATTGCCGTGGAGTTGAACTTGGCCAACACCTGGTGGCGGAAAATCTTCTCGATAATGAGCGGCACGATAAGCATCACCGTGGGTTTCACATCGCGCAGGGCGGGCATGAGTGCCGATGCCGTGGGCGGACGGTTCATATAGACAACCCTTGCACCCATTGAGAAGGGGTAAATCAGACCCAGCGAACACTCATAGGTGTGCGACAGGGGCAATACGGAGAGCATGACATCATCGGTCAGCACGGGGAACACATTGGCACACATCTTCACCTGAGAGCAGAGAGCTCCGTGGGTCAGCATCACGCCCTTGGGTTTGGAAGTTGTACCCGAGGTGTAGATGATAACGGCCAAGTCATCGGGAGTGGGGATTTTGAACTCACCCTCGCCCTTCACATTCTGAGCCAAGACTTTGAGGTTCTTGGTACGAATGATGATATTGAGTTTCTCGATGGTTTCTTTCGACACTTTGGTAAACAGGCGGTCGGATACCAACAACGCCTTTGCCTCGGAATGGGCAATAATCATGTCGAGCTCTTCACCCGAAAAGTCGGGCAAAATTGGCACCGCAACCATACCTGCCGAAGTAATGGCAAAATAACATACTCCCCAGTTGGGCATATTGCTGCTCAACAGCGCGACTTTGTCTCCGGCACACAGTCCGGCGCTCTTCAAATCGTTCTGTACCTGTTCAATACGTCTTCCAACTTCGGCGTATGTCATCTTCTCACCCTCATACATGGAATAAGCCGTTCTGTCGGCAAATTCACTGATACTGTTGTGGGTCAATTCATAAAGAGTATTAAATTCCATAACACTTTGTTTGGTTAGAACATCATAATTATTGGAGCAAATCTACTAATTTTTGACCAAATATCACTATTTTTGGCACAAAATCTACAAATGCTGAATTTAAACGCGATAAAAACCATTGCCCGAAAGGTCGGATTTGACCTCTGCGGAGTGACCACCTGCCACCCCCTGACAGAGAATGCCTTACACTTCGAAGACTGGCTCTCAAAGGGTTACCAGTCGACTTTGGGCTACATGGAGCGTAATCGCGAGAAGCGTTTCGATCCTCGTCTGTTGGTCGAGGAAGCACAGACCGCCGTGGTCTGCGCCGTGAGTTACAAAAATCGCATCAGCGAGGGCTATCCGCCCCACCATCGCACCAAAGTCGCCTCCTACGCCTGCAACCGCGACTACCACTCCACCATCAAGGAGATGCTCTTTTCGCTCTTTGCCGCCCTCAAGGAGGAGCACCCCCAACTCACGGGGCGTGCCTTTGTGGATTCGGCTCCCCTTTGCGAAAAACAATTGGCAGTAGATGCCGGTCTGGGTTGGATTGGTCGTCAGTCGCTGTTGGTCACACCCCAATTCGGCACGTTCGTACTGCTGGGCGAGCTGTTGCTCTGTGACGAGTGCGATGCCTACGATGCCCCCTTCGAGGGTTCGCGCTGCGGCCGCTGTCACAACTGCATGGACTCCTGCCCCACGGGTGCCATTGTCGCCCCGAAGGTCATCGACACCAACCGTTGCATCTCGCGCCACACCGTAGAGAAAGACCCTACCGAGGGCTTCGACCTCCACGGCTGGATATTCGGTTGCGATGCCTGTCAGAGCTGTTGTCCCTACAACCACAAAGCACCCCTGCACCGCAATCCGGCTTTCGACCCCATTTTCAATCCTCTGGAGATGGACGCCTCAACATGGGGCAGCATGACCGAGGAGGAGTTCCGCATGAAGATGGGCACCTCACCCCTCACGCGCAGCGGTCTGGAGCGTATCCAGCGCAACATCCGCCCCCAAACCGAGAAGGAGGAATAGCAACTCCCAAAGTCCCCTTCCGACAATCGAAGACACAAAAAAAGGTGACCGTTTTCGCGGTCACCTTTTTTCATCTCCCTGCCAAAGGTTATGCCTTGGAGGCTTCACCTTCCACATTCAGACTCTCCTCCGAAATGCCATAGGAACGGTAGAAGTCGTTGATGAACTTCACCATCTCGCTACGCTTGGCATAAGAGGCGAGGTAGTACAAATCTTCGAGGTTCGCCAGCTTCTCGTCCATCGTCAAAGAGATGAGGTCGGCCTGATACCCCTCGAACTGCATATAGTAGTCGATATACTCTATCAGTGTTGTGGCGTACTCCATAAAGAGGGCGTCACCCTTCTCGGCAGCTGTCTCCGAACCCATGGACGCGGCGGCATAGTAAGCCTCCAACAGGGGCATGGTATTGGTGTCGATGAATCGGATTTGCGAGGTCGGCAGCTTCTCCAATGCCATGTCGAGCAACTCGACCGCCTCATCGATGCGATTCTCCTTCAACAGCTCTTTCGCCACACGTGCAAAGGCATCGCGGGTACGCGAAGCGGCGAGGTTATACTGTATGAAGTGGTCGACATAGACCCTCGGGTCGTTGAGATTGCCATAGCGGAAGACCTCCTTGACCAACGGCAGGGCATACTCAGCATCCACACGGCCGATTTCCCACGGTGAGGTCACGGGGGTGCGGATAGGCACGAAGCGGTAGGCAAAGCCGTCGAACTGGAGGTAGTCGAGCAGACCGAAATCCTGGAACATATAGAACTGGGTCATGAAGATGGGTCGCTTCCAGTCGAAGTTCGCCAACATATCGAGCAACATGAGCTGACTCTTGTCCAGACGGTCGCGCTTGAGATTGATATAGACGGTATCGACCATCAAATCCTTGTCTTTCTCCGCCACGATACCCGAAGCCAAAGCGTTCTCCTTGTTCACGGGCAGGGCGATGCGCTTGGCAGGAATGTAATCCTCCAGCGTGCCGTCACCCATACGCAACTTGGTGCGGGGGTCGTCACTGCGCAGGAAGTCCATCACATCGCGGATATCCACCGCACGGTCGAGTTGGTTATAGACCACCACCATATCGTTGCACATGGTATATTTGTGCTTGGGCAACGAGAAGGGAACACCTGCGGCATCGTTGGCCTTGGTCTTCATCTCATCGATATACCACTCGCCACCCAAATAGGAGGTGTTCATGATTCTCACATCGGGGCGCACGTTGTAGATTTCCTGATTGTTCCACAGAGGGAAAGTATCGTTGTCGCCGTAGTTGAGCATGATGGAGTTGGGCAGTGTCGCCATCAGGTAGTTATAACCGATGTCGCGTGCGAAGTAGCGGTGCGAGCGGTCATGGTCGTCCCAGTTCTGTGCCGCGAGAATGGTCGGCACAGAAAGGCACAACAGCGTAGCCACACCGGCCGCCGCCATATCCCTGCGCTTCAACAGCCACGCCACGGCATCACGTACCGCCAGCACACCCAGACCTATCCAGATGGAGAAGGCGTAGAACGAACCGGCATAGACATAGTCACGCTCACGGGGTTCGTTGGGCGAGGAGTTGAAGTAAATCACCAGCGCGAAGCCGGTCATGATGAACAGCAGCATCACGATGGAGAAGTTGCGCTGGTCCTTGTTGAGCTGATAGACCAGACCCAGCAAACCCAGAAGGAAGGGCAGGAAGTAGTAGGTGTTGCGACCCTTGTTCTCCGCCACCTCACGGGGCAGGTTGTCCTGCGGGCCCACGAAGAGTTGGTCAATCCACTTGATGCCCGACAGCCAGTTGCCATCGGTGATGGTCGAAGTCGAAGCCTGAATATCGTTCTGACGACCCACGAAATTCCACATGAAATAACGCAGGTACATATACGAGAACTGATAGTTCATCAGGTAGTAGAAATCCTCCATGGCGGTAGGCTCCACCACCTTGTGGCGTTCGCCGTTGCCGGCATCGTAGGAGACCTCCTTACCGAAATCCAACACCGTGTGACGCATCGGGCGACCCTGTTTGTCGCGCACAATCTGTCCCTTGTCGTCACGCATATAGTCCTCCTTGGTGCGATAGGCACTCCACTCCTTGTAGGCATCGCCCTTGGCGTAGTTCCACATACGGGGGAAGAAGTGCATGAACTGCGGGTCGTAGGTGTAGCCGTGGACGATTTTGCCGTCCTTGTACTTGCCGTCCTCATCGAGGTAATAGACATCTTTCTCGACAATACCCGAGGGAGGAGCCGAATAGTAAGCACCATACAACAGGGGACGCGAACCGTACTGGTCACGATTGAGGAAGGCCAGCAGGGCGTGGGGGTTGTTGGGGTTATTGGAGTTCATGGGGGGATTGGCCATGGCACGGATGGTCACCGAGGCATAGGACGAGAATCCCACCAATATCATGGTTACCGACAGCAGAATGATGTTCAGGAGCTTCTTGCCGCGCTTCTGTGCCACCCACGAAGCCCAGCCGCAACCGCCGATGAGTGCCAGCGAGAAGACCGCCATACCCAGATTGACGGGCAGCGACAAGACATTGACACAGAACAGGTCGAACATGGCACCCACATAGACCGTGTAGGGAATGACGATGCCGTTGATGAAGCCCAAAATCAGCAGGGCAACCAGCAGGGCAACGATAATACCCTTCAGTGTGATTTGCGGGGTCTTGCGGAAGTAGTAAATCAGCACCAGCGAAGAAATGGTCAGCAGGTTGAGAATATGCACTCCGATGGAAAGGCCCATGAGGTAGGCAATCAGCACAATCCATTTCGAGGAGTGGGGATTATCGGCATCCTCCTCCCACTTGAGCATGAGCCACACCACCAGGGCGGTGAACATCGACGAGAGGGCATAGACCTCACCCTCGATGGCCGAGAACCAGAAGGTGTCGGTGAAGGTATAGGCCAAAGCACCTACCACACCCGAACCCAGAACAGCCACCACGGTCGAGGGGGTCATCTCCTCACCGTTGCGCGTCACGAAGCGGCGTGCCAGATGTGTAATCGTCCAAAAGAGGAAAAGAATACAGAAGGCACTGGCCAGCGAGTTCATGGCATTGACCGCCATGCCCACATATTCGGGCGAGGGGGCAAACAGTGTGGCGATGCGTGCCAGCATCATGAAAAGCGGTGCTCCGGGCGGGTGTCCCACCTCCAATTTGTAGCTCGTGGCTATAAACTCGGAGCAGTCCCACAGGCTCGATACGGGCTCCATGGTCATCAGGTAGACGATTGCCGCTATGGCAAAGACCGCCCAACCCGTAATGTTGTTCCAAAATTTAAATAATTTCATATTTGTTTAGGGTCTTATTCGACTATGAAGTGCAAAATTAATGAATTAACGCCGATTTCCCAATCATTATTACCCGATAAACACGATTTTGACATTTTTGTGCCCTCCGCTCCCCCTCGCCCGACAGCGTCATTTGCATATTTAGAGGTAAATCTTTCGATGATATATTCGCGGTAGTCGATTAAATTTCGTAAATTTGTCGAAAATTTTTCTACTATGGATTCAAAATTATCACTTTACAATACGCTCACACGCCGCAAAGAGGTGTTTGAGCCTTTGGTCGAAGGTCGTGTCGGCATGTATGTATGCGGTCCCACAGTCTATGGCGATCCCCATTTGGGACACGCACGCCCGTCGGTGACATTCGATTTGTTGTTCCGCTACCTCAAGGCACTGGGCTACAAGGTGCGCTACGTGCGTAACATCACCGATGTGGGTCACCTCGAGCACGATGCCGACGAAGGCGAGGACAAGATTGCCAAGAAGGCACGCCTCGAGCAGCTCGAACCCATGGAGGTAGCCCACTACTACACGGAGCGCTACCACAAGGCCATGGAGGCCCTCAACGTACAGACGCCCTCCATCGAGCCTCACGCCTCGGGTCACATCATCGAGCAGATTGAAATGGTGAAGAAAATCTACGATGCCGGCTTTGCCTACATCTCCAACGGTTCGGTCTATTTCGATGTGGAGAAGTACAACGCCAAGTATCACTACGGCAAACTTTCGGGTCGCAACCTCGAGGATATCGTGGTCAATACCCGCGAGTTGGACGGACAGAGCGACAAACACCACTCGTTCGACTTCGCCCTGTGGAAGAAGGCATCGCCCGAACATATCATGCGCTGGCCCTCGCCCTGGAGCGACGGTTTCCCCGGCTGGCACATGGAGTGCTCTGCCATGAGCACCCGTTACCTCGGTGAGCGTTTCGACATCCACGGAGGTGGTATGGACCTCATGTTCCCCCACCACGAGTGCGAGATTGCACAGTCGACCGCCGCACTGGGTCACGACTCGGCACGTTACTGGGTACACAACAACATGGTCACCATCAACGGTCAGAAGATGGGTAAGTCGCTGGGTAACTTCATCACCCTCGAGGAGCTGTTCACCGGTTCGCACAAGTTGCTCGAACAGGCCTACACCCCCATGACCATTCGTTTCTTCGTGCTTCAGGCACACTACCGCTCGACACTCGACTTCTCGAACGAGGCATTGCAGGCTGCCGAGAAGGGTCTCGACCGTCTGATGAAGGGTGTCGATGCCCTCTCGAAGGTGAAGGCTTCGGCCACATCGACCGTCAATCCCGAGGATTTGGAGAAGCGTTGCCGTACGGCGATGGACGACGACCTCAACTCGCCCATGGTCATCTCGGCACTCTTCGACTGGGTGCGCATCATCAACCAGCTGGTGGAGGGTCAGCAGACCATCACCGCCGAGGATTTGGAGCGTCTGAAAGCCATCGTCAACCGCTACACCTTCGACATTCTCGGTCTGAAGGACGAGAAGGCTGCCGGTGCGGCTTCGGGTCGCGACTACGTCACTCCGCTGGTGGAGATGTTGCTGGAGGAGCGTCTGAAGGCACGCGCTGCCAAGGATTGGGCGGCTTCTGACCGCATTCGTGACGGACTGGCAGCTGCCGGAATCCGTGTGAAGGACCGCAAAGACGGCTCGGATTGGGAAATTGAATAGTCATCATGGGCGAAGTCAGGAATGGAGGTGAGATAGACTTGGGCAAAGAACGGATAAGGACTCTGCTTATCCGCTACTCGGTCCCCGGCATTATCGCCATGACCTCCTCCTCGCTTTACAACATGATTGACAGCATATTCATCGGACAGGGAGTGGGTGCACTGGCCATTTCGGGCCTGGCACTCACTTTTCCGCTGATGAACCTCTCGGCAGCCTTCGGCTCACTGGTGGGTGTGGGTGGCGCGGCACGCATCTCGATGCTCATGGGTCGTCGCGACCTGAAAACCGCCTCGAAGGTGCTGGGTAATGTCGTATCGCTGAACATCGTCATAGGACTGCTGTTCGCCGTGGTCACCCTGTGGTACCTCGACCCGATACTCTACTTCTTCGGAGCAAGTCCGCTGACCATCGGCTACGCACGCGAGTATGCCCAAATCATACTTCTGGGCAACATCATCACCCATATGTACATGGGTCTGAACGCCGTGCTGCGTGCCTCGGGACACCCCCGGCAGTCGATGATGGCCACCATCAACACCGTGATATTCAATATCCTGCTCAATCCGTTATTCATCTACGGATTCGGTTGGGGAATACGCGGAGCCGCCATCGCCACCGTACTGTCGCAATTCATCTCGCTGGTCTGGCAGTTGAGACTGCTCTCGCGCAGGAACGAACCCATACGTTTCAAACGAGGCATCTACCGTCTGCACGGCAGAATTGCACACAAGATACTCGCCATCGGGTTGTCGCCCTTCATCATGAATGTGGCTGCCTGTCTGGTGGTTATCTTTGTCAATAAGGGACTCAAGACCTACGGCGGTGACATGATGATTGGAGCTTACGGCATCGTCAATCGTATGTCGTTCATCTTCATCATGATTGTGATGGGACTCAATCAGGGTATGCAGCCCATCGCCGGCTACAACTACGGTGCAGGACAGTACACCCGTATGCTCAAGGTGCTGAAACTCACCCTCGCAGGGGCTACGTTGGTCACCACGCTGGGATTTCTGTTGGGCGAGCTGCTGCCGCACTTTGCCGTCACGTGGTTCACCTCCGACCGGGAGATGACCGACCTTGCCGTCCGCGGTATGAGGATTGTATTCTCGTTCTTCCCCATTGTCGGCTTCCAGATGGTTACCTCCAATTTTCTGCAAAGCATCGGACGCGCACACAAGGCCATATTTCTCTCCGTGTCGCGTCAGTTGTTGTTCCTCATGCCAGCACTGCTGATGCTGCCGACCCTCTTTGCAGAGTACACCCCCTGGAACAGCGCGTGGGGCGTATGGTGGGCCATGCCGCTGTCGGATTTGCTGGCAGCTCTGGTGGCAGGAATTTTGCTCTACACCGAGTTAAGACGCTTTAGAGAGTAGACGCTACGCGAAGAATTTTTACGGAGCGTTCCCGACATCGGGCGCACGCTTCGCCACATAATATGAAACAATAAAGACACTATGATACTTATCGACGACATCAAGGAGTTGGAGAAACGCCGTGAGGAGCTGGCACGATGCCTCAACATCGAGCAGAAACTCATCGACCTGCGCAACGAGGAGGAGAAGACCCAGGAGCCCGACTTTTGGGAGAACCCCGACAAGGCACGCGAACAGCTCCGCAAGGTAGCCAACATCAAATCGTGGGTCGTGGACTACGACTCGGTGCGAAAAGATGTGGAGGATTTGCTCCTCATGCCCGACTTTGTGAAGGAGGGCGTTGTCACCGAGGAGGAGATGGACGCTCACTATGCTTCGACACTCGACAAAATCGAGAAGCTTGAGTTGAAGAACATGTTGCGCGGCGAGGAGGACAAACTCGGTGCCATCATGGACATCAACGCCGGAGCAGGCGGTACGGAGGCTCTGGACTGGGCTTCGATGCTGATGCGTATGTACACCCGTTGGGGTGAGGCACACGGCTACAAGGTGAAGGTGCTCGACTACCAGGCAGGTGACGAGGTGGGTGTGAAGTCGTGTACCCTCGAATTTGAGGGCGAGTATGGCTACGGCTACCTCAAGAGCGAGAACGGCGTTCACCGTATGGTGCGACTCTCGCCCTTCAATGCCAACAACAAACGACAGACCACCTTTGCATCGGTCTTCGTGGCACCTGCCGTTGATGACACCATCGAAATCACCGTCAATCAGGCCGACATCGAATGGGACACCTTCCGTTCGTCGGGTGCCGGCGGTCAGAATGTCAATAAGGTGGAGACCGCCGTGCGTCTGCGCTACCACGGCAAGGATGCCGACACGGGCGAACCCATCGAGTACCTCATCGAGAACATGGAGACCCGCTCGCAGTTGATGAACCGCGAGAACGCCATGCGACTGCTGAAGTGTAAGCTCTACCAGCGCGAGTTGGACAAACGTATGGCCACCCAGCAGGCACTCGAAGCCACGAAGAAGAAAATCGAGTGGGGTTCGCAGATTCGTTCCTATGTCTTTGACGACCGCCGCGTGAAGGACCACCGCACGGGTTGTCAGACCTCGAATGTGGAGGCGGTGATGGACGGCGAAATCGACCAGTTCATCAAGGCTTACCTCATGGAGTTCGGCGGCAACGCCTGATTTCCACTACCCTACTATTCCACAACAGGGAGTTGCCCGACATCGGACGCTCCCTGTTTTTTTGTGTCACCTCAACACCGGACAAGGATAAGGCTCGGCACACGATATGGCATGGCTCACACGGAGAAGCCCCCCCCTACACACCGCAAGGCATAAAAAAAGAGCGCCCCACAAGGAGACGCTCTTCGAAATTTATCTCTCAACTATATTAGTTTTCTTTCTTGTCGCTCTGCTTCTTTTCGAGCAACTCACCGGCACGACGCAAAGCCTCGTTGATGTGGGGGCAAATATTGGCACTACCCAGCAACTTGTTGAAACCGGCATTCTTCAAGGTCTCGCGCACCTCTTTTCTTACACCCGACAACACAATCTCTACACCTGTCTTATGCGACATCTCGCACAGAGTCTGCAAGTTGTGGATACCTGTCGAATCGATGAAAGGAACTTTACGCATACGAATGATACGCACCTTGGAGTGCTTGCCCATGTGGCTCATCAGCTCCTCGAACTTGGTAGCGATACCGAAGAAATAGGGGCCGTTGATTTCATAAACCTCCACACCCTCGGGAATCGAGAGAGGCTCCTCGTGCAACTGAACATCGAGGTCGGCACCCGGGTCAAGCTCATCGCGCACCACAGAGATTTCGGTGGTCTCCATCACACGGCGCAGGAAGAGCACGCAGGCAATCAGCAAACCGATTTCGATAGCGATGGTCAGGTCGAAAATCACGGTCAGAAGGAAGGTAATCAACAGCACCGAGACATCGGAACGAGGATTCTTCAGCAGGGCGCGGAAGGTTCTCCAACCGCTCATGTTATAGGCAACGATGGTCAGCACACCTGCCAGACACGCCATGGGGATAAACTTCGCCAGCGGCATGAGCAGCAGCAGGATGAGCAGCAGCACCACGGCATGGATAATACCTGCCACGGGAGTACGACCGCCGTTGTTGATGTTGGTCATGGTACGGGCAATGGCACCTGTTGCGGGAATACCACCGAAGAGGGGCGAGAAGATGTTCGCCACACCCTGAGCGATAAGCTCGGTGTTCGAACGGTGGCGGTCCTCAATCACACCGTCAGCCACGGTAGCCGACAGCAGCGACTCGATGGCACCCAGCACGGCGATGGTCAGTGCCGCAGGGAAGAGGTTGCGGATAGCCTCCCAATCCAGACTGGGCATGGCCGCCTCGGGCAGCTTCGAGCTGATGGAGAAGCGGTCACCGATGGTGTCGATACCATAGACACCGGCATACTCGCCCAGTGCCCACACACCGGCAGTCATCACCACGATGGCCACCAGCGAGCCGGGGATACGCTTCGAGAATTTGGGGGTGAGGGCGATGAGTGCCACGCTACCCAAACCTACGATGGTCTCCTTCCAATCGACAGAGGAGAAGTTATTGAAATAGAGCATCCAACGACCGATGAAGTCTCCGGGCATCTTCGTTCCCTCGGGGAAACTCATACCGAAGAGGTCGGCAATCTGTGTGGTGAAGATGGTCAGTGCGATACCGCTGGTGAAACCCACCACGATGGGATAGGGAATGAACTTGATGATGGTACCCAGTTTGAAAACACCCATCAGCACCAACAGCAAACCGGCGATGAGTGTAGCCACCATAAGACCCGTCTCGCCATACTCCTGCACGATGCCGTAGATGATGACGATGAACGCACCCGTAGGTCCGCCAATCTGCACCTTGCTACCACCGAGCAGCGAGATGACAAATCCGGCAATGATTGCCGTGATGATACCTTTTTCGGGAGAAACGCCCGACGCGATGGCAAAGGCAATGGCCAGAGGAAGTGCCACAATACCGACAATGAGACCGGCCATCATATCGGCCGAGAAGGTCTTTTTGTCGTAACTCTTCAGCGAATCGACCAGTTTGGGTCTAAAGGATGCAATCTTCATTACGAACTTTTTTGATTTGAATTAGGGCGCAAAGTTAATTAAAAAAATTTAAAATATTCAAAGTTTCGCGTTAAATGTCTGATTTTGGCTACAATTCGTCGGACAAGGTAGT
>RCNH01000725.1_pt1 | contig 12659 bp, 9 predicted proteins | sample 2041161 | NCBI WGS metagenome assembly RCNH01 (sample SAMN09708215, study PRJNA481090) | Feces metagenome, whole genome shotgun sequencing project. | biome: feces | host: Leptonychotes weddellii | place: Antarctica: Sion Island | collected 2010-03-01 | reverse complement strand
TAGGTAGGATGTCTGTAGAACTCTTCGTTGCTGCAGCGTGTGAAGTGGTAGCAATAGAAGTTGCTGTCAGCAACGAAAGAGTTAGAACTGTACGTCTATTCATTCTTTTGTGTAACTAGTTAAATAATTCGGTTGCAAAGTAAGACAAATACTGAATGACGTACAACCCTAATTTATTAGGATTTTTATTGTTTTTTCTCTTTCTTGTTACGGTTCCTATATGCTGTCGGCCTCAATATAACCGTGCATGACGGCAAATATGGCCAGGCCTGAAGCTGATTTGATACCTAATTTTTCTGTAATGTTTTTGCGGTGGGAGATGACTGTAGTGAGTCCGATGTTGAGCTTGTCGGCTATCTCTTTGTTGGCAAGTCCTTTTGAAATGAGGCATAAAACATCAATTTCGCGGGGAGTGAGGTCGTTGGCTGGTTCCTGCATTTTGGATGCATGGGGATGTGGCTTCATCTGGTGTCCGTGGGTCTGGAGGTCCATAAACGATTTTATCAGTTTTTCTTGCGAGATGCACATATTGAGATGGGGCACTCTGCTTAATGCAGGTGACTCTCCTGAAGTCAGGACGATGGCTTTCGGACTCCTTTCCAGAAAGAAGGAGGTGTGTTCGAAATAAATCTGTGCCGATACGAAGTAGTGTGCATACATATCGGGGGTATCATCTATGAGCTTTTCGAATGTTGGGAACACACGGATGATGGCATTCGGTATGAGTTCTTCCAGGATGGTTTCCAGTCCGAGTGCGGTGAGTGTATTTTTTTCGAGAATGGCTATTTCGGGTATGAAGGCTTCTTGTTCAGAACCTTTCATACCCATTGGCATATATTTACTATCTATTTTCTTTTCCATTTATGTTATGTTGCTTTATTTGATGGCGTTCAGATAGTCGGCTGCAGCTGCTGCACAACGTTCGCCGTCTATTCCGGCTGAGACGATGCCGCCTGCATATCCGGCGCCTTCGCCGCATGGGAAGAGTCCTTCTACGGTGACGTGCTGGAGGGTCTCTTGGTCGCGAACGATGCGGACTGGTGATGAGGTACGTGTTTCTACGGCCATCATTACGGCTTCATTGGTGAGGAAGCCGTGTGAACTTTTACCAAAGGCTTGGAATCCTTTGCTCAGTCGCTCGCTGATGAATTTTGGCATCCAAAAGTGGAGTGGGGAAGATACCAGTCCGGGACTGTAGGAGCTCTTCGGAAGGTCGTAACTTAGTTTCTTGCGGGTGAAGTCGACCATGCGCTGTGCCGGTGCTGTCTGTCGCATGTTGCCTTGCTGCCAGCAAATTTGTTCGAGTCTTTCCTGAAAGTGCATCATGGCGAGGAGTGACTGTCCGTTGTTTTGTGCGAGGTCTGCTCGTTCCATCAGTTTGGCAGTTTCCATTTCGGCAGAATCGGGATAGAGTTCACAGGCTTCCAACTTCAGGTCGGGATGCTGCAAGTCTTCCGGACGAATTTCTACTACCATACCCGAGTTACTCCACTTGGTTCCGCGGTTGCTAGGACTCATACCGTTGACAACCAACTGGTGAGGTCCGCTTGCGGCTGGTACAACGAAGCCACCCGGGCACATACAGAAACTGTAAACGCCACGTCCGTCCACTTGTTGCACGAAACTGTATTCGGCAGCTGGCAGATACTTGCCTCTACCATTCTTATTGTGGTATTGTATTTGGTCAATCAGCATAGAAGGGTGTTCCAGACGTACTCCCACGGCAATGCCTTTTTCTTCCAACTGCACCCCGTTGGCATACAGCCAGCGGTACACGTCGCGAGCCGAATGGCCGGTAGCCAGAATGACTGGTCCGCGGAAAGTTTCACCTGTATTGGTTTCTATACCTACTACCTTATTCTTATCAATGATGATGGCATCCATACGTGTCTTGAAATGCACTTCACCTCCACAGGCGATGATGGTATTACGCATGTTTTCAATGACACGAGGCAGTTTGTCGGTGCCGATGTGCGGATGTGCATCTACCAATATCGACGTGCTTGCTCCATGCTGGCAGAACACGTTCAGAATCTTATCTACGCTGCCACGCTTTTTACTGCGGGTATATAATTTACCATCGGAGAAAGCACCTGCACCTCCTTCGCCAAAGCTATAATTGGATTCAGCATCTACTTTATGCTGGCGACTGATGAGGGCTATATCTTCTTTACGTTCACGTACATTCTTACCACGTTCGATGACAATCGGACGGAATCCCTTTTCAATCAGGTGAAGGGCAGCAAAGAGTCCGCCTGGTCCGGCACCTACCACGATGACTACAGGCTTTCCGCTCACGTTGGTATATGTAGTAGGGGTGTATTCCTCCTGAGTAGGCATTTCGTTGATGAACGCTTGTACCTTCAGGTTGACGTAGATGGTACGTTGGCGTGCATCGATGCTACGTTTCAAAACACGTACTGCTTTTAATGTACGTATGTCTAGTCCTTTCTCGTGACTGAGATAATCTTTAATGGACTGTTCGCTGGCTGCGTGTACTGGCAGAACACGGAGTTGGTATTCGTTTATCATGTAGTTATGAACTTATAAATCAATGTTGTATATTGTTATTTTACTCGGATATTCTCGGTAGCCTTGGCTTATCCGATTATCCAAAAAGTTCGCGGAAGGCTTCTTCTACCTTTCTGACGGGAACAATTTCAATCTTTATCTTCTTCGTATCCAGTCCGGTGAGGTTGTGCTTCGGAATGAGGATGCGGTTGAAACCTAACTTCTCGGCCTCGCTGATGCGCTGCTCGATACGGTTGACCGGACGAATCTCACCGCTCAGTCCGACTTCTCCTGCCATGCATACGCCCGATTCTATTTCGGTATCCATATTGCTGGAAAGAATGGCGCTGATAACCGCCAGGTCGATAGCCGGGTCATTTACCTTCAAGCCGCCGGCTATATTAAGGAATACATCCTTTTGTGCAAGTTTGAACCCCACACGTTTCTCCAATACGGCTAACAGCATGTTCATGCGTCGGATATCAAATCCGGTAGCCGAACGCTGCGGAGTACCATAAGCAGCCGTACTGACTAGCGACTGGACTTCAATCAGGAAAGGACGAATGCCTTCCATAGCTCCGGCAATCGCAATTCCGCTCATGCCTTCATGGTCCTGTGTGAGCAGTAGTTCAGACGGATTATCCACCTGTCGGAGTCCATCCTGACGCATCTCATAAATACCCAGTTCGGCAGTACTTCCGAAACGATTCTTGATACTTCTCAGAATACGATACATATAATGCTGGTCTCCCTCAAACAACAGAACCGTATCAACGATATGCTCCAGTACCTTCGGTCCTGCGATGCTTCCTTCTTTATTAATATGTCCAATAAGGATAACCGGAGTTCCCGTTTCCTTAGCAAATCGGAGGATAGCAGCCGAACACTCACGTACCTGTACGATACTACCCGGAGAAGACTCGATATTTTCTGTCGAAATGGTCTGGATAGAATCAATAATAACCAAATCGGGTGCCGTATTCTTTATATGAGTAAAAATCTGTTCGAGCGATGTTTCACAAGCAATGAGCAGTTCATTCTCATCGGTATGAGGAATACGTTCAGCACGCAGTTTCAGCTGACGTGCACTTTCTTCGCCCGAGATATACAGAATCTTTTTACCCTTCAGGCGTAATACCGTTTGGAGAATTAGTGTAGACTTACCGATTCCCGGTTCGCCCCCGATGAGCGTCAGAGATCCCTGAACGAGTCCTCCGCCCAAAACACGGTTCAATTCATCATCCAGCATGTCGATACGCTGCTCGTCAGAAAGCTTAATTTCCTGCAGATGCTGAGGTTTCGAACGAATAGACTCGATACCATGCGCCACATGTTTAGCTACAGACGCCTCTTTATGCACCACCTCCTCCACGAACGTGTTCCACTGTCCGCAAGAAGGACACTTACCCACCCATTTAGGCGACTCCTGACCACAATTGGTACAGACATAAACTGTTTTATCTTTTGCCATACTATTGAATCTAAATTACCTCAGATGCAAAAATACGATTTTTATTAGATATAATAGAAAAGCAAAATACTAAACATTCCTAAATAGTAACAGAGCACCTTTTGAAAAAGGTAACGATATAGTCGCGAAACAGCAACTTTTATTCTTCGTTTTTCTGAAAGTCTATGATTTTTTTAGCAAAATATGCTCGTTTGTAGAAAAATGTTTTTATATTTGCTCAAACAAAGTACAAATTCAATAAAATGACAACATACTTTTTACAAATGTCTATGGCCGCTATGATGGAGATGTGGAGCACGATGATCACCACATCTACATTCAGTATGACCCTTAGGGGTTGTTAATTAGTATGAGTGTTTCTACGTGTTACACGCTTACGGACGTAAGCTTTTCCTTTATAATTTAATCAGATTTTTTATTTTAGCTTGCTGGCCAGATGGTCAGGAAGCGACAAATGTATACCGTTATGAGAGTAATGAAATTCGGCGGCACATCCGTAGGTACCGTCAACAATATGTTAAGCGTAAAGAAAATCATCGAATCTGCAGATGATCAAATCATTGTAGTCGTCTCTGCTTTGGGCGGCATTACCGATAAACTCATTGAAACTTCTCGTATGGCTGCTATGGGCAATCCTGCGTATGAAAAGGGACTGAAAGAGATTGTGAACCGTCATATCGAAATGGTGTATACGGTAATTCCGGCAGGAAAGAATCGTGAAATCTTACTTGACCGTGTCAATGAGTTGCTGGCTGAGTTGAAGAATATTTTCCAGGGTATTTCGTTGATTCGCGATTTGTCTCCGAAGACTTCGGCTGCTATTCTGAGTTATGGCGAGCGTCTGTCGTCTATTATTGTGGCTACTTTAATTGAGGGTGCTGTATGGTATGACTCACGCAATTTTATTAAAACAGAAAAGAAACATAACAAATACATTCTTGACTCTGACCTTACTGCGCAGCTGGTACGTGATACATTCAAGGAACTTCCAAAGGTGGCTTTAGTCCCTGGATTTATTGCTACCGATAAAATTACGGGAGAAATAACTAACCTCGGTCGTGGTGGCTCGGATTATACAGCTTCTGTCATTGCTGCTGCACTGGATGCTGAATGCCTAGAAATCTGGACGGACGTAGACGGCTTTATGACTGCCGATCCGCGTGTCATTAACAACGCATATCCGATTGTTGAGTTGAGCTATGTTGAGGCCATGGAGTTGTGTAACTTCGGTGCGAAAGTAGTTTATCCGCCTACGATTTATCCTGTCTGTCATAAGAATATTCCTATTCTGGTGAAGAATACCTTAAACCCAGAAACTCCTGGTACCATCATTAAGCAGGAAGCGAATCATTTCTCCAAACCTATTAAGGGTATTTCATCCATCAATGATACGTGTCTGATTACGATGACCGGTCTTGGCATGGTGGGCGTAATCGGTGTTAACTACCGCATCTTTAAGTCGCTCGCCGAACAAGGTATCAGTGTTTTCTTGGTATCACAGGCTTCGTCTGAAAATTCAACCTCTATTGGTGTTCGTAATGAGGATGCTGAGGCTGCATGTGAAGTCTTGAATGAGGAGTTTGCCAAGGAAATTGAAATGGGTGAGATTTCTCCGATGAAGGCCGAACGTAATCTGGCAACTGTGGCTATCGTAGGTGAGAACATGAAACATACTCCGGGTATAGCGGGCAAGTTGTTCGGTACGCTGGGACGTAATGGTATCAATGTGATAGCTTGTGCACAGGGTGCTTCTGAAACCAACATCTCTTTTGTGGTGGATGGTGCTTCGCTTCGCAAGACGCTGAATGTAATCCATGATTCGTTCTTCCTTTCTGAATACAAGGTGCTCAACTTGTTTATCTGTGGCATTGGTACGGTGGGCAACAGCTTAATCCAGCAAATCCATGGTCAGCAGTTGAAACTGATGCAGGAAAGCGGACTGAAACTAAACGTTGTAGGTATAGCTAACAGTCACAAGGCACTTCTTAACCGCGACGGACTGGACCTGACCGATTTCCGTACCAACTTGTTGGAAAACGGTATGGAGTCTTCTCCTGCCATCCTGCGTGACAAGATTATCGAAATGAATATCTTCAACCCGGTTTTTGTAGACTGTACTGCAAGTCCCGTGGTCGCTGAACTCTATAAAGATTTCTTGAGCCATAATATTTCGGTAGTGGCTGCCAATAAAATTGCTGCTTCTTCCGATTATGAAAACTACGCCGAACTGAAACGCATTGCTCGTCAGCGCGACGTGAAATTCTTATTTGAAACCAATGTGGGTGCCGGTCTTCCGGTTATTAATACCATTAATGACTTGATCAACAGTGGTGATAAGATTCTGAAGATTGAAGCAGTGCTGAGTGGTACGCTCAATTTCATCTTCAACACCCTCGACTCAGATATCCCATTGAGCGACACCATACGACTAGCAAAAGAAGGTGGCTATTCAGAACCTGATCCACGCATCGACCTCAGCGGTAAGGATGTCATTCGTAAGTTGGTAATCCTGGCACGTGAAGCCGGTTATCGTCTGAATCAGGAAGATGTAGAAAAGCATCTCTTTATTCCCGACAAGTATTTTGAAGGTTCATTGGATGATTTCTGGAACACCATCGGCGAACTCGATGCCGACTTTGAAAAGAGTCGTCAGCGACTGGAATCGGAAGACAAACGCTGGCGTTTCGTTGCTCGTTTGGAAAATGGCAAGGGAACCGTATCGCTCGAAGAAATTCCACGCAGTCATCCGTTCTTTAACTTGGAAGGAACCAATAACATCATCCTTCTGACTACAGAACGCTACAATGAATATCCAATGCTTATCCAGGGATACGGAGCAGGAGCAAGCGTAACTGCAGCCGGAGTATTTGCCGATATCATGAGCATTGCAAATATTTAACGTTGTAAATCCGGCATTCGGATTTACAACCATCACCTATCCTTAACTCTAAGAAACTATGAAACATATCATCATTCTGGGAGATGGTATGGCAGATTGGCCCGTACCAGCTCTCGCAAATAAAACATTATTGCAGTATGCGCAAACACCATATATGGATCTTTTGGCACGTAAGGGACGAACAGGTATGTTGAAAACGGTAGCCGATGGATTTCATCCGGGTAGCGAAGTGGCTAATATGTCGGTTATGGGATATGATTTGCCTACTGTATATGAGGGTAGAGGGGTGCTTGAAGCAGCCAGCATCGGTGTTGACCTTCAGCCTGGTGATATGGCCATGCGCTGTAACATCGTTTGTGTGGAAGGGGAAACGCTGAAGTATTATTCGGCAGGACCTATTTCTACCCAAGAAGCAAATAACTGATTAAGTTTCTTGATAAGCGGCTGGAAAACGATCGTATTCATTTTTATACGGATGTTCAACACCGCCATTTGTCGCGACATCAGCGGAGCAACCTACAACGATGAAGAAATTTGCGAAACAGTTCAGCAAGCCTTTGAAGAAACCGGATACCTGCTCGGTCCACACGGTGCATGCGGTTATCGCGCCTTTATTGAAGGTATCATCTCTAAAAAGTAGGCATTCTAGGAAAAACTGCAAGTTTTTATGCGAGGAACCAAGCAAACCGTTGAAATGACGAAGAGTTTTGCAGATTTTAAGGCATTTCTCATGCAACAATAAGAAAATTTGTTAATTTTGTAAGAGTCAGTGATGCCTTAAATCGTTATCTCAAAGTCACTGAAATAATCTTATGGAATCAAAAACACGTACCGTTTTTTCTGGACTGATATGTCTAACGGTAGTTATCGGCCTATTCGGATACATAGGCTATGAAATGGGTGTAGCAAACATGTTGAACACAATCATGAAAACCGCTCATGATTTGTTGCTTAACACAGTGTTTTACTTGATGGGGATCTGTGTCATAACGGGTGCTCTGGGAAAACTATTCGTCGAGTTCGGCGTGGTTAGCCTGATTGAAAAACTACTTCGTCCGCTGATGCGGCCGCTGTTTAATCTTCCTGGTGTGGCTTCTTTAGGAGCCGTTATGACCTTCTTGTCAGATAACCCTGCTATTATATCCCTGGCACAAGATAAACGTTTCAGCAGTTATTTCAAAAAATATCAGTATATCTCACTGACCAATTTCGGTACAGCTTTTGGTATGGGACTGCTAGTCATCGTTTTTATGGTGGGACAAGGGTTTACCTATGAACCGTTCATCGGATTTTTTGGTGCCTTCTGCGGATGTATCGTCTCAACCAGGTGTATGCAGCATTTCGTGTTAAAGGCATATCCGAAATACAAAGAGGAAAACGCTAATGACGGTTTTGTGGCCGAAGAGCAAGAAAGAAAAGAGGAAGAAAAAGGTGTCTTCTTAAGAACGTTGAATTCACTGCTTGACGGTGGTAAAGGCGGGGTAGAAGTTGGTGTTGCCATCATTCCCGGTGTATTGGTCATTTCATCACTCGTGATGATTTTGACTTTCGGAGCTCCGGAAGGCGGTTACAATGGCGGAGCATACCAGGGTGTAGAACTCCTTCCATTTCTAGCCAACAAGATTAGTTTCTTCTTTGAATGGGTATTTGGTTTCACTGATCCGCATCTGGTTGCTTTCCCTATTACTGCTCTTGGTGCCGTAGGTGCAGCGTTGAGTCTAGTTCCTAACTTTATAGAACAAGGCTGGATGGATGGTAATGCCATAGCCGTATGTACGGCGATAGGTATGTGCTGGAGTGGATATTTGAGTACCCATACAGCGATGCTGGATTCACTGGGATACCGCGAACTGACATCAAAAGCTATTATTTCACATACCATAGGTGGAATCGTGGCAGCTATCGTTGCCCATCTGCTATATCTGTTGTTAGCGTTACTATGATGGAAAATCAGCCTTTTATGGAAAATCAGACTCTTTAAAATCAAAGAGCATTCTCTAGTTAGAAAATCATAAGAAATCCCCTGTTGCATTCACTTGATTGTCTGCAGCAGGGGGATACCTTATCGTTTCAAATTCAGTTTCTTGATAACAAATTCCTTGATAAAATCAACCGTTCCATCCAGTCCGAGAACAGAAGAATCAATACACAAATGATACGTTTCTGCTGCCCCCCATGTCTTATAACTATAATAGTTGTAATAAGAAGAACGTTTCTTATCGGCTTTCTGAATCATTTCTTCTGCATCATCGGCTGTGATATGGTGAAGTTGTACCAGGTGATTAATTCTCTCCTGAGGAGGTGCTGAAATAAAAACATTGACACAGCGTGGAAAATCTCTTAAGATATAATCCGCACAACGGCCCACGAAAAGACACGACTGTTTTTCTGCGAGATGTCGTATCACATCACTCTGTATCTTAAATAAAGAATCGTTGCTCAAATATGAATTATACGGATACGCTCCTTCTGTGAAAAAAGGAAGTCTGGTGCCAAGAAGGCCTCCAAGAATAGTCTTTGAAGCTTTTTCATCGGCTTGTTCAAAGAACTCAGTACACAGACCGCTCTCTTCAGATGCCAGTCGGATTAGTTCTTTATCATAAAAAGCAATGCCCAGTTCTTTAGCTAGTTTTTCTCCGATTTCCTTACCGCCACTTCCAAACTGACGGCCGAGGTTAATGATATAATGTTCGTCCATGGTAAGATTTGTTTCTAAAAGGTTAAATAATTTGGTGAATTTTGAATTCATAGCTAAAATAGAAATAACTTATGAATTCGCAAAATTTTCATCTGTCTAACATCATTTGTGGTAAATGTTTATGTGTTTGGAGTGCTTTTTAGCGTTAATTTTTGAAGTCTGTGTCATAAAAATGGCTGTTTTAGGGAAAAGATTATCTAACTTTGCAGTTTTGAACAGAAAGAATAGATATGAAACAGTTGGTTAGAATTATAGTAGTAGTTGGTTTATTGTTGGGGAGTATGACTACTCAGGCTCAGCGGAGTTATAAGTATCGTGTTTATTTCACGGATAAAAATCAAACGGAATTTAGTCTGGAACATCCTGAGGCTTATCTGTCTGATAGAGCCATACAACGACGTACCCGTCAGGGAATCCGTGTTGACTCTACCGACATTCCTGTGTGCCGTCAATATGTTGAAATCCTTGAAGAACAGGGAGCTAACTGTGTACTTACCAGCAAATGGAACAATACGGCTTTGATGTCGGTAACGGATGAAACCGTAGCCGAAAGTTTCCTCAAACACCCATTCGTACGTGCTGTCCGTAAGGTGTGGGAGAAACCTGATACGGTATTCGTAAATGAGCGAGACCGAAAAAAACTAGTTACAAATAAATGGACGACCAAAGATGAATATTATGGAGTAGCCACCGAACAAATCCAAATCCACCATGGTGAAAAATTGCACAAGGAAGGATTCAGGGGAGAAGGTATGCATATTGCTGTAATCGATGCAGGCTATTTCAATGTGGATTTAATAAAACTCTTCAAGCATGTAGATATTCTGGGCACACGCGATTTCGTTAATCCATCGTCCGACATTTATGCAGAACATTATCACGGACTAAAGGTGCTTTCATGCATGGCAGCCAATCGTCCGTATGTTATGGTGGGTACGGCTCCTAAGGCCAGCTACTGGTTGCTTCGTAGTGAAGACAATGACACCGAACAACTTTCGGAAGAAGATTATTGGTCGGCTGCCATCGAATTTGCCGACAGTGTGGGAGTTGACATCGTAAACAGCTCTCTTGGCTATTATGAATACGACAATACATCCGACAATTATCGTTATCGCGACCTCGATGGTAAGACGGCGATGATTTCTATTTCGGCCGAAAAAGCCGTAGAAAAAGGGATGTTGGTAGTATGCAGCGCCGGAAATTCGGGAACGGGGGCGTGGAAGAAGATTACGCCTCCTGCCGATGCTAAAGACGTGATTGCCGTTGGCGCCGTTAATACGGAAGGACTGAATGCTGATTTCTCATCGGTAGGGAACACCGCCGACGGACGTGTAAAGCCTGATGTGATGGCGGTTGGATTCTTATCGGCTGTAGCTGGTGACAACGGAAGTACGGCTATCGGACACGGTACTTCATTTGCAGCACCTATTTTCTGTGGACTCGCTGCTTGTTTGTGGCAGGCTTGTCCGTGGCTGAACGTAACTGAATTAATCCACATCATTCGTCAGTCGGGCGACCGTGCAGACTGTCCGGATAACATCTTCGGATACGGTATTCCAGACCTTTGGGAAGCCTACCAGATGGGATTGCAACAGAAACGATAATCTTTCCCATAACTAGTAAAACCACATTTCCGAAAAGATATTTACATCTTTTTAGCGTATACATGCCAGTAATATGCAAGAAAAGTTGTAGCTTAGACACTTAAAATTTTAAAGGATAATAATGATGGAAAACAAAGTAATGTCACTTTTCGAACTAAACAATTTGGTTCGAGCAAGTATCCGTACCTGTCTGCCAGATGAATACTGGGTTCAGGCTGAATTGAGTGATGTTCGTTCTAACTATTCGGGTCATTGTTACCTTGAATTTGTCCAGAAAGATACAAAAGGAAATACGCTCGTTGCCAAAGCAAGGGGGATTATCTGGAGCAATGTCTTCGCCAGACTGCGTCCTTACTTCGAACGTGAAACTGGTCAGGCGTTTGTCTCTGGGATAAAGGTTCTTGTGAAGGTTACGGTCGATTTCCACGAACAATATGGCTATTCGCTGACGGTGGTCGACATCGACCCAACTTATACGCTGGGAGATATGGCGCGTCGTCGCAGGGAAATTCTCCTACGTCTGCAACAAGAAGGTGTACTTACGCTCAACAAGGAACTGGAGATGCCAGTCCCTGCCCAACGCATTGCCGTTATTTCCTCGGCTACAGCAGCAGGTTATGGCGACTTCTGCAACCAGTTGCTTAACAACGAATATGGCTTTGTCTTTTATCCCAAACTCTTTCCTGCCGTCATGCAGGGCGAAAAAGTGGAGGCTTCCATAATCAGCGCCTTGAACACCATCAACCGTCAGATAGACCGTTGGGACGTAGTAGTCATCATCAGAGGAGGTGGAGCCACTTCCGACTTGTCGGGCTTTGATACCTACGATCTAGCCACCAACTGTGCGCAGTTCCCTATACCTATAATAACAGGTATCGGCCACGAACGTGACGATACAGTGCTAGATATGGTTTCACATACAAGGGTAAAGACCCCAACAGCCGCTGCCGAATACCTGATAGCTAATCTGCGCAGCACCGCCGAACAATTGGAGGAATTTGCGAATGTACTAGCTCAGGTAATCCCCGAACGACTATCGCGAGAAAAAGAACGACTGGACAGATGGGTGGCACGTATCCCCTCACAAGTACAAATGAGATTACAGAAAGAATCATTCCGTCAGGAACGCTTTTATAACCGGTTGACAACAGCATGGCAGAACCGACTAGTCAGAGAAAATCACCGACTGGAACTGCTGGCACAGCAAGTAAGAGCCGCATCTCCCGAAAAACTTCTTGAAAAAGGATACAGCATCACACTCAAAAACGGTAAAGCAGTCACAGATATTTCTCAGCTAAAGCCCGGCGATGAAGTTGTAACCCGTGTATCCAAAGGAAGTTTTATAAGTATAGTTAAAGAACATCAGAAACTAAGTAAAATCAGATAAGTTATGGCAGCAAAGAAAGAAACTTATACAGAAGCAATGGTGAGAATCGCCTGTAACAGACATACCAGCAGTCGTACCAAGCGGAGTAT
>RCNH01001289.1_pt1 | contig 12663 bp, 12 predicted proteins | sample 2041161 | NCBI WGS metagenome assembly RCNH01 (sample SAMN09708215, study PRJNA481090) | Feces metagenome, whole genome shotgun sequencing project. | biome: feces | host: Leptonychotes weddellii | place: Antarctica: Sion Island | collected 2010-03-01 | reverse complement strand
GACACCGTAGATCAGTTCGACGTTATCGCACTTTGCGATGGTGGCGGAATCTCCGGACAGTCTGGTGCACTTCGTTTGGGAATCTCCCGTGCACTTCTCGAGGCTGGCGAGTATCGTCAGGACCTCAAGCGCGCTGGTTTCCTTACTCGTGATGCACGCTCTGTTGAGCGTAAGAAGCCTGGTCTTAAGAAGGCACGTAAGCGCCCTCAGTTCTCCAAGCGCTAAGCTCACAAATTTGTTTATATTTGGGGTCTGTCGATTTTATTCGGCAGACCCTATTTTTGTATATATAAGGTACACTTAGAAGGTATAACTAAAGTAAAAACCCTATATGAGTCAGAAGGCAATTTATATGGCACTTGCAGGTGTTGGAGTAGATATCGTCGATGTTAAACGCATGGAGAAAGTGCTTGAGCGCACTCCTGCTTTTGCTCGTCGTGTGTTTACCGATTCCGAGCGTCGCTACTGCGAACACAAGGCGCGTCCTGCCGAGCATTATGCCGCTCGATTTGCGGCTCGTGAGGCTGTTTTGAAAGCCTTGGGTACAGGATTTTCCGGAGGCGTTGGCCTGCGCGACGTAAGCGTTGTGCGCAGTGAGTCGGGAAAGCCTCTCGTGCATCTTTCCGGTCGCGTAAAGGAAATCGCTGATGCTCAGGGTGTGATCGAGATTGCGCTCTCACTCTCGACAACGCGCGAAGTTGCTGTGGCAAATGCCGTTGCCGTAACTGAACAGGCAAAGCCTCAGGTAGAGGAAACGAGCGACGACGCGGCAAAGCTTTTGGCAAAGTCATTCAAAGACGCTTGTAGTGTGTTAGACGAGCTCGATACTATTCTTTAGCTTCATCGCTTCGAGCGTTTATTTATTAAGAAACTAACGTGCAGAGCACGTAGAGATAATTGGTCACAATGAAAGGGGATATTCGATGCAACCTGTATTGAATATTGAAGATATCCGCAGCGTTGAAAAGCGCCTTGCAGCTTCAGGTGTGTCAATGAGTGAGTTGATGCATCGCGCGGGTAGTGCTCTTGCCCAAGAAGCTATGCAACACACCGAAATCAAGAAGGTCGCAGTCCTCGTTGGTTTTGGAAACAACGGTGGAGACGGTTGGGTTTGTGCCTCTGAACTCTACCAAAAAGGATATGACGTAACGGTCGTTACCCCTCTTCCTGTCGAGGATATCGACTCTGACCTTGCACGCGTTGTAGCTGCAGGGGCAAAGAAGAACGGTATTCCTATCGTCGTTGCTCCTCCTCGCGATGAGCTTGAGGCAATCTTGGCAGGATGTGACCTTGTAGTCGACGCTATGTTGGGAACCGGATTCCACGGAGACCTTCGTGCTCCATTCGATATCTGGATTGAAGTTGCTAATGGAAGTGGTTGCTACTTGCTTGCAGCTGATGTTCCAAGTGGCCTTTCAGCTCAGACTGGACACGTCTTCGATGACTGTATCATGGCAGACCTCACGGTAACTATGCTTGCTTTGAAGCCAGGACTTTTGGCTGATGAAGGTCGCGATGTATGCGGAAAGATCGTTGTAGCTCCGCTTGCTAATCAAACCGAGCAGCTCGTCGTTGAGGCAGATCCAGTAGCTTGGCGCGTAGACGCTATTGACTATGTGGATATCATCCCTCAGGAGACAAGCGCTCAGAATAAATTCACCCGAGGACAGGTCCTCGTTGTAGGAGGAAGCGTTCGCTATCCAGGAGCTGCTATTATGTGTGCTCAGGCAGCTTCCAGGTCAGGTGCTGGATATGTAACACTTGCTGTTCCAGCTCCTATCGTTCCAATTTGTCAGATGCACCTTTTGAATATCCCCGTTGTTGGACTTCCAGCAGATGATAAGGGATTCTTCGGAGAGGGTGCCGATGAGATTGTCGCTAAGCTTGCACAGAAGGCTGATGCTGTCGTTGTAGGTCCTGGTATGGGCAACAACGCTTCAACTTCAGCCATCGTAACCAAGCTCCTTGAATCCGATAAACCTCTCATCGTGGATGCTGACGGATTGAACGCACTCGCTCGCCTCACTATGAACAGGCTCGATAACTTCCCTGAGCTTATCCGCCGTACAGCACCTTTGATCTTGACCCCACATCCAGGAGAGCTCGGACGTATGATGGGTCTGACCGATCAGAGTCCAGATTCACTCACAAGCTGCCTTGAGGCTGCACGTCGAATCGTGTGGTCAAACGGAGGAAGTGAGCTCGTAATCGTTGCTAAGGGTACTGCTACTGCCTGTGTTGCAGTTGAGGTTGCCCTTCTTCCTAAGCCTGGACCTGCTGCTTTGGCAACTGCAGGCACGGGAGATGTTTTGGCTGGTATTATGGCAGGACTTTTGGCTCACACGCGTCCTATGACCGATGAGCTTGTACTTATGTGCTCATATGCCTGTGAGTTGCAGGGAGCTGCTGCTCGATTTGCCGCAAAGAAGTACGGCACAACAGGCTTTGTATCATCTGATCTTCTTGCTGAAATTGGACTTGCAAACGACGCACTTCAGGCCCGCTCAGCGTGGGCATTCGATCAGATGACCGAAGGCGAATAATTACTAAAGATAGAGATTTTAGAGTTGTGGTATGGGAGGAAGAATGTCAAATTCACGTTGTCCAGAGAACCGTTGGAGCTGGGTAGAGATTAACCAATCTGCGCTGAGGAACAATACGCGCCAGTTTAAGAATCTCCTTGCCCCGCGCGTGAAGATGATGTGCGTAGTCAAGGCAGACGCATATGGTCACGGAGCTGTAAAGTGCGCTCGCATTATGCAGACATCCGGTGCTGACCAGTTTGCTGTCGCTACGGTCGATGAGGGTATCGAGCTTAGGGAAGCAGGTATTGCAAAGCCTATCTTGATTCTCTCTGAGCCTCCTATCAGCGCAATTGATGCTCTTCTGGAGCATGATTTGATGCCTTCTGTCTACACGATGGAATTTGGTCTTGCGCTCGGTGAAGCAGCGGCTGCTGCCGATAAAGTGGCTGAGTATCACCTCGCTGTCGATACAGGAATGACCCGCATTGGCGTCGAGTGGGAAGAAGTCGTTGACTTCTGTGCAGCTTTGGATTTCCACCGAGGATTGAAGCAGGCGGGAATGTTTACCCATTTCGCAACTGCTGACTCTTTGGATAACTGGGACTGGGCACTTCAGTTTGACCACTTCAAGCGTGCAGTTGAAGCTCTTCGTGAAGCAAATCTTCCAACCGGTTTGGTGCACTGCGACAACACTCCAGGTACCATGCTTCATCCTGAAGCTCAGATGGATATGTGCCGCGTAGGAATTGGACTTTATGGTCTTCACCCTGCTCAAAGCACAATGCATGTTTTGAATCTCGAGCCTGTTATGAGCGTTAAGGCTCGCGTTACCCGCGTTGTATATCCTGGAATTGGAGACGGCGTTGGATATGGATTGACCTACCGTGTTCCTAAGAGCAACGTTCAGATTGCAACATTCCCAATTGGCTATGCTGATGGATTGTCACGTTCTCTTTCCAATAAGATGGAAGTTCTTTGCAATGGTCAGAGGCTTCAGCAGGTTGGACGCATTTGCATGGATCAGACCATGTTTGCTATCGATGTAAATACAAACCGCCTTCAGCCTACCTACCCTGTTTCCTATGGTGACGAGGTTGTTATTATGGGAACCGATGGAGAGCACTCCATCACCGCAGACGATATGGCTGCAATGCGCGATACCATTAACTACGAAGTTACTTGTGACTTCGGATTGAGACTTGATAAGGTATATGTCTAGTGAAAAACCTCGATATTCCTGATCATCCAAATCCTAAGCCCCGAGAAGTTTCTCTTGACGAGATATTTGACGTGGTAGAAGGGTGCAGGAGCTGTCCTTTAGGCGATGGCCCTGAATCTTTGGAGATGGGGATTGGCAATGAATCTGCACGTGTTCTTATACTCCTAGACACCCTCGATCCCTTTGGGGCGTACAAAAGCAGAATGGATGCGCTTGAGAAGCTGTTGTCTCCTGCGCATCTTTCATTGGGTGAGGTGTATGTAACTTCACTCATAAAGTGCCCAATGCCGCCATCGAGGCCTCCTTCTTCATTTGAAATCGAAGCATGTTCTGCGATTTTACGTGAAGAAATTCGCTCTATCTGGCCTGATGTTATCGTGTGTATGGGACAGCTCGCAACCCAATTTATCTTGCATTCAGATGTAGGGGTTGATGTTTTGCAGGGTCGCATGTATCGCTCGGGACACTTTCAAGTGCTTCCTTCTTTCCACATCGAGCAGCTCATGAGAGATCCTGCGAGCATGGCTGTAGCGCAAAAGACGATGGAGAAGCTCGGCCAGTGGCTCAAGTCCACTGAAGGTTAACTACGACATAATCCTAAGGAGTCCTCATGATCGAGGGTCTTGAATATAATTCAGAACAAAAGATGTTTGTGTCTCATTGCGAGTCTGCAACCATTGAGCTCGGTAGATTACTTGGAAGTGTTTTCGAGGAGGGCGACAATATCATCCTGACCGGAGATCTTGGTGCTGGTAAGACCCAGATGACCAAGGGTATCGCTGATGCTTTGGGTGTCCAGGAGGATATTACAAGTCCTACCTTCACTATTCAAATGATCTATCAGTCAGGTAACCTTCCGCTGTATCACTTCGATCTCTACCGCGTTCAGGATGCCGATGAGCTTGGAGACTGCGGGCTTTGGGACGTCTTGGGTGACGACGGGGTCTGCATTATGGAGTGGGGAGAGCAATTTGCCGAGGAAATCGGCGATGAGCGCGTTGACGTTATTGTTGAGCGCAGGAGCACTGAGGGTGATACCCTCGAGGAGCCAGCTCGCTCTATTCGCTTTGTGGCACACGATTCACGAGGCACAGATCTTATTAACAATTTAGTACAAAAATTTATCGCGCTAGTCTAACTTACGGTTAGGCTAGCTCGTTGTATAGAGAAAGTACGTATCACATGAATTTCGCTTCTGATCTCATTGTAGTTCTTGATACCTCATCCGATATGCTTTGCTGTGGTTTGGCAAAGCTTTCGATTGAGGGTGAAAAGCGTTCTTTTACCCTGATTGACCAGGCAGATCATATGTGTCGCCGTCGTGCGAACGAGGAGCTTTGCCTCACCATCGAAGACCTCCTCGCCCGTAATGGCTATGCCCATAGCGATATGGCTGGCGTCTTGGTAGGTCGCGGACCTGGGTCTTTTACGGGTGTGCGCATCGGTGTTGCTACCGCTAAGGGACTTTCTGCAGCGGCAGGTGTTCCTTTGTTTGGTGCATCCACCCTCGATGCAAGTGCCTATAACGCCTGGCAATCAGGTGTCCGTGGTCGCTTGGTCGTTGTGGCTGATGCTATGCGCAAGGAAGTCTACCCAGGTGTATATGAGCTTTCTGAAGAGGGAATCTCTAGGCAGTTTACTCATGAGACAGTTGTGAAAGCTGCAGCATGCGTTGAAGATTTAAGTGCCAGCTATCCTGAGAGAGACATTACGCTTACGGGAGATGGCCTTCTAAAATACAAGAATCTCTTCGAGGAGGCAGGCTTTACTCATTTTGCAGACGAGAGCGTTTGGTTCCCATCTGCTGAGGGTCTTTTGTATTCATTTACCTGCGAGAAGATGGATTTCGCTGATGCTTTGGGAGATCCTGCTCTCGTTTTGCCTGTCTACACACGCCTCAGTGACGCAGAGGAAACCGAACGTCAGAAGCTGGGATTGGAAAGAACAGCTACCTCCCAGATCACTGGTTGCGCCGAAGAGCTCGCTGATATTCACCTGCAACTTCGTCCTATGGGTGTCTACGATATTCAGAAAGTTGCTGCTCTTGAGGCATCAGTCTTCGAAGATCTTCACCATAATCCATGGTCAGAGGCAATGTTTAAAGAAGACCTTGCGGCTGAAGGCCATATTTGGTGGATCGCCCACGATATGGGTGAGATCGTAGGTTATGCAGGTGGTGTCGTTATAGGTGATACCTGCGAGATCTTGAATGTCGCAACCGATCCTTCTCGAAGGGGAGAGGGAGTCGCTACAAGGCTCTTATCTCGTCTGGCCTACGATGCTCAAATGCTCAACTGTAAAGAAATTACCCTCGAGGTAGAGGCTGGAAATGAGGCTGCTATCAGCCTCTATACAACTCTTGGATTTAACGAGGTTGGTCTGAGACCTAACTACTATGGTCAAGGTGCAGTTGCGCGCATTATGACAGCATCGCTTCCTTTGAAGCTCTCCAAGCAGGACCTCAATGCTGAGCCTCAGCCTCAGGAGTCAGGTCGCACATGGCCTCTCACTTACCCTGAGCGCAGCCTCGAGGACACACAGAAGCTCAAAGCTCAGGGTGACCTTATCTTAGCTATCGAATCTTCCTGCGATGAGACTGCTATGAGTATCATCAATCAGGAGGGAGAGATTCTCTCCAGTGTTGTAGCTACCCAGATTGACTTCCATGCTCGCTTCGGTGGTGTTGTTCCTGAGATTGCATCGCGCAAACATACAGAGGCGTTGGTTGGAGTCTATGAAGAAACCCTCGACAAAGCAACTGAGGCAATCGGTATTCCATACCTTGAGGCTCGCGACCTTACCTGCGTTGCTGTAACCCAGGGACCAGGTCTTGTAGGTGCTCTTGTGGTAGGAATCGCTTTCGCTAAGGGAATCTGTACCGCAGCTCACCTTCCTATCATCGGCGTTAACCACCTTGAAGGACACCTTGCAGCGAACTTGTTTGAGACTCCAGATCTTCAGCCTCCTTTCGTTTCAAGTTTGGTTTCCGGTGGCAATACCATGCTCGTACATGTGCGCGACTGGGGTGACTATGAAATCCTGGGAGCTACCATTGACGATGCAGTAGGAGAGGCGTTCGATAAGGTAGCAAAGGCTTTGGGTCTTGGCTATCCAGGTGGCCCTATTATCTCCAAGCTTGCAGCTCAGGGTAACCCTAAGGCAATTCGCTTCCCGCGCGCTATGATGCATTCGAAAGATTACAGTTTCAGCCTCTCTGGTCTTAAGACCTCCGTTATTACCTACTTGAATAACGAGCAGAAGGCAGGTCGCAGCGTCAATCTTCATGATTTGGCAGCGAGCTTTGAGGCAGCCGTTATTGACGTGCAGGTAGCAAAAGCAAAGACTGCAGTCATGGAAACTCAGGCTACGGACTTTTGTGCCGGTGGAGGAGTTACCGCTAACCCAAGCTTGCGTAAGGGTTATCGCGACACATTTGAGCCTATGGGAGTGCGTGTGACCGTTCCTCCAATGGGAGTATGCACCGACAACGCTGCCATGATTGCCCTTGTGGCACTTCGCCATTGGAAAGAAGGACGCGTCGATCTTCTTTCCATGGATGCAAATCCAAATCTCCCTTTGGAGAAGAAGACAGATAACTAAACGTAAATGAGACGTGGTTTAGAAGGTGGCTTATGACAAAGGTTATTACCTCTACCTGCGTTTTTACAGGTACTGAAGATACGGCGAGAGCATTGGCTCTCGTAGTGGATGAAGATTCAGGACGAATCGTAGAAGTCCTGGATAGGTCTCAGCTTCCCGCTTTAATGCAGGCAGGCTATGAGATTGAAGATTGGGGAGATAAGTTCATCTGCCCAGGATTTAACGATGCTCATCAGCACGTTATGCATGCGGCTCTCTTCCCGTCTGACCTCGCATTTGAGTATGTGGGAGAGGACGAGGAAGATTGCGTGCGCTATGCTCAGGAGTTTGCTGCATCTCATCCTGATAACGAATGGGTATTGGGACATGGATGGCGCGATAATCTCTGGAAAACGCCGGTTGCTCCTACAAAAGCAACGCTGGATAAGGCTTTTCCGGATAAGCCTTGTGCCTTGTATTCAGGAGATTCTCATACCCTTTGGGTCAATTCCTGTGCGCTCGAGGCCCTCGGCATCCACGAGGGAGATGTGGCTCCTGAAGGAGGATCCTTTGACGTCGACGCTGAAGGTCACCTCACAGGCGTATTAAGGGAAGCCGCTGGCATGAAATATGTCACACAGATTCTCTCGATGATCGATAAGAATCAGCTGGCAGATGCCTATCGTGCATACTTCCAGAAGCTCAATGCGCTCGGAATCACGAGCGTTGCCGATGTTGCAATCTCCTTGATTCCCGGAGCCGACTGCGTGCTTCCGGAGATCTATCAAACGTTGGAGACTAACGGAGAGTTAACGGTACGTTCGCATCTCTATCCAACCCTTGCAGATAGCCTTGACAACTTGCATGAGATGCAGGCGTCGCTCACATCGGATATGGTCTGTGCTCCTGGATTTAAGCAGTTCTTCGATGGAGTGTCTTCTCAACACACGGCATGGGTGACAGAAGATTATGAAAACGCGCGCTTTGAGGGAGATCGTGGTCGTCCTACCATTCCTTTTGAGCGTATGCGCTCCTTGGTTCTGAAAGCTGCATCTCACGGCCACAGTGTTCGCATTCATGCTATTGGCGATAAGGCCGTTGAGCGCTGTATCGATATTTACGAAGAGGCAATTTCCACCTACGGACAGCCTCTGCAGGGTGCTTATACGATCGAGCATGTCGAGGACATCGACCCTATTCATATTGAACGTATGGCAAAGCTTGGTATTGTGGCTTCGGTTCAGCCTCCTCACATTACGATCGACACAGCCCAGCCTTTGAGGGATTTGGGAAAGTGGAGAGAAGAGCGCATGTGGCCTTTCGCTACCATGCTTGAGTCGGGTGTCACACTGGCTTTTGGAACCCTAACAGCCTTGAGGTCTTGTGGTGTGCGGTAGAAAGAAGCCATCCTCAGACCAAGGCGGTCTTCGAGGGAGGGTATCCGGAAGAGTGTTTGACTAGGTCACAGGCTATCAAGGCCTACACCAGAGGATCTGCTCAGGCAGAAGGAAGATCTGATTTAGGCCTCCTAGCTCCTGGAATGCTCGCTGACATTGTCGTTTGGGATACAAACCTTCTGGACTGTGCCAAGGATGAGTTTCTTCACGCGAAACCTTCCTCTGTATATGTATCAGCAAGTAAGGTATAGTTAACTCAAACATATAAGTACGGGAAACCCATTGCTCAAAGGAGTGAACATGGTTGAATTAATCGGCTATAACAAGTGCTGTACCTGCAGCAAAGCATCTAAGTGGCTCAAGGAGCACGACGTCGAGTTTACCCCTCGTTCAATCGTGGACGATACCCCAAACTCAGCAGAGCTTGCACAGATTCACGAGAAGTCAGGTCTTCCTACAAAGAAGCTCTTTAACACCTGCGGAAAAGCTTACAAAGAGATGAATCTTAAGGATAAGCTCGGTGACATGAGTGAAGAAGAGCAGTTTGAGCTCTTGGCAGACGATGGTATGCTCATTAAGAGGCCGCTTCTTGTAATGGATGACAAGGTTCTCATTGGCTTTAAACCAGCTGAATGGGAAGCTGCCTTTGGTGTTGAATAACATACAATGAATTAGTATGGTCGTAGGATTTCGAATCTATCGAAGGCCTGCGACCATTGAAATTTTCTATGTGGCGCGTATGCGCTGCGCTATCCGTGGAGGATAACATGTTTGATGGATTTTTATCCGTAGCAGCTCTAACCCCTAATGTTCGTGTTGCTGATGTTGAGTTCAATAAGAGTGAGATCATTAGCAGTGTAAAAGAGGCAGCTGAGCTCAATGCTAAGGTGGCGGTTTTACCTGAGCTTTGCGTCACGGGCGTGAGCTGCCAGGATCTCTTCTATTCTTCAGTATTGCTCAATGCAGCAAAGAAGGCAGTCTTCGAAATTGCAGAGGCTACTGCTGAGTGCAATATGCTCTTTGCTCTTGGCTTTCCTTTTCAGGTAGGTTCCAAGATTCACAATGGAGCTGCCGTTATCTGCAAAGGAAAGATTCTGGGTATCGTGGCAAAGAACCACCTTTCTCCTCGCCATGAGTCTCAGTTCTCACTTCTTGACGAGTTTTCAAACTGCAACGATCCTGATATTGCAGAATATCTCTGCTCGTCAAACACGGTATTTTCCTGCCTTGATGCTCCTGAGATTACGGTAAGTGTAGGATTCGGAGAAAACCCTCGATTCACACCAGATACTGACGCTTTGATTCTTTTGAAACTGGCATCATCTCCTGAATTTGAAGGAAATGACATTAGGCGTAAGAATTTACTTATGGCAGAGAGCGCTTCAAGTCAGGCTGCTGTTTTGTATGCTTCAGCAGGATATGGCGAATCTACGGGTGATGTTGTATACGGTGGCTACAATATCGTTTGCACTCCTGACGAGGTCTTGGCTGAGTCATCTGCATTTTCTGATGTCTCTTATATCACGCAGATAAACCTTACGGCTCTTCTTGAACGACGTAAGCGTAACGTTATTTGCACGCAGGAAGCATCCTATCCTGAAGTAATCGAGTTTGAACTCGAGCTTAAGGAAGAAGAGCTGGTAGAATACGTCGAGCGCTTCCCATTCGTCACAGAATCGCTTGAGCAAGCAGAATATATCCTGACCACTCAGGCTTACGGTCTTGCCCGTCGTATGGAGCATGTTGGTGCAAAGAATCTCGTCTTGGGAACTTCCGGAGGTCTCGATTCCACCTTGGCGCTTATTGTGTGTGTAAGAGCTTGCGATATCTTGGGCCTCGACCACTCTGCAATTCACGCTTTGAGTATGCCGGGACTTGGTACTTCAGAGCGCACCTTCGATAATGCTCGTACTATTTGTACGGAATACGGTGTTCGCTATGATGAGATATCAATCGTTGAGGCTTGCAAGAGGCACTTTGCAGATATTGGACATGACGAGAATGTTCGAAATGTTGTATACGAGAATGCCCAGGCTCGTGAGCGTACTCAGATTTTGATGGACGTCGCCAATGAAGAAAACACCTTCGTGGTAGGCACGGGTGACCTCAGTGAGCTTGCATTGGGATGGGCTACCTACAACGGCGACCATATGAGCATGTATAGCGTAAATGCTTCAATTCCAAAGACACTCGTGAGAGACCTCGTTGCCCATGAAGCACGTAATTTCACTGAGGGAGCTTTGGAAGATGCCCTCCTCGACATCGTAAATACTCCGATCTCTCCTGAGCTTTTGCCTACGGATGAATCCGGTGCAATTTCTCAAGTTACCGAAGATAAGGTCGGACCTTACGCACTGCATGATTTCTTTATTTACCACGTTCTGAGAAATGGAATGAGTCCTGCTCAGACCTTCAAACTCGCTTGCAAAGCATTCGTGGTAGATGAGGAAGATCGACTTTTGGATGACAATGACTACTTTACCGAGGAAGAGATCTATAAGTGGCTTCGTGTGTTCTACCGCAGGTTCTTTACTCAGCAGTACAAGAGATCTTGCATGCCTGATGGTCCTTGCGCGACAGAAGTAAGCGTCAGTCCTCGTGCAGGATTTACCTTCCCATCTGATGTGATGAGCAACGTTTGGATGGCGGAATTGGATAAGATTTCTGTGCCACAAAATTAAATTTGCATAACATAGTACTTTTACTCATAAGACCAGTTAAACACTGGTCTTATTTTATTATCTTATACCTTGCTCTGTAGCTAACTTAAGTGGGTTTGTTGTAGATTTTAGTATGACATTGTTAATCAGAATAATTAGGGTAGACTAATACGTGAATAATTATACAAACTGTCTAACCAGGCAGAGTATATCATCGCATATAAGGAGGCATTCATGAAGTTGAAACCATTGAGCGATCGCGTTCTTATTAAGCCTGCTCCTAAGGCAGAAAAGACTGAATCTGGACTCTTCATTTCTTCAGGCGCACAAGAGCAGCCAAACAAGGGTGAAGTTGTAGCTTGTGGAGCTGGACGTCGCGACCAAGATGGAAATCTTATTCCTATGGATGTTAAAGTTGGAGACCAGGTCTTCTACGGTAAGTTCGGCATGAACGAGATTAAGCTTGACGGCGAGGAGTACATTCTTCTTCACGCTGAGGACGTTCTCGCAGTTATCGAAGACTAGTACTTCACGTTTTACCTATTTACATAATTTTCTGTATAACCTTACTTTTAAGGAGTGTGCACAATGGCAATTCAGCCTAAGGACATTCAGTTTGCAGGAGACGCACGCGCTAAGCTCGCTCGTGGCGTAAACACTCTTGCTGATGCAGTAACTACCACCATGGGACCTAAGGGTCGCTATGTTGCACTCGAGCGCAGCTTTGGTGCTCCTACCATCACCAACGACGGTGTTTCTGTAGCTCGCGAGATTGAGCTTCAGGATCCAGTTGAGAACATGGGTGCTCAGCTCGTTAAGGAAGTAGCAACCAAGACCAACGACACCGTAGGTGACGGAACCACTACCGCAACCCTTCTTGCTCAGGTTATCGTTAACGAGGGCCTTCGTAATGTTGCAGCTGGTGCTAACCCTATTGCTATCCGCCGTGGTATCGATAAGGCTGTAGCTGAAGTTGTCGAGAAGATGCGCTCTATGTCTCACGAGATTGCAACCAAGGAGCAGATTGCATCCGTTGGAACCATCTCTGCTGCAGATCCACAGATCGGCGCTAAGATTGCTGACGCTATGGAAGTTGTTGGAAAGAACGGTGTTATCACTGTTGAGGAGTCTCAGACCTTCGGCATCGATATCGACATCGTTGAGGGTATGCAGTTTGAGAAGGGTTACCTCTCACCATACTTTGCAACTGACACCGACACCATGACTGCAGAGCTTAAGGATCCATACATCCTTATGACTGACTCTAAGATTTCTAACATTCA
>RCNH01000724.1_pt1 | contig 12675 bp, 11 predicted proteins | sample 2041161 | NCBI WGS metagenome assembly RCNH01 (sample SAMN09708215, study PRJNA481090) | Feces metagenome, whole genome shotgun sequencing project. | biome: feces | host: Leptonychotes weddellii | place: Antarctica: Sion Island | collected 2010-03-01 | reverse complement strand
ATGTTCATCTGACAACCGAAGGTACGAACATAGTAAGTCTTACCAACGAGTTGGGATAGGTTTTCCATATATATCCTTTATGCAAATATAAAATTGATCAATCGTATATACTAGCTTGCACTCTGCTGAGTATTAGCAGATGAAAGCTGTACGGTATGTACATAAACAGCTAATCTTAAAGCCGTACGAGTAGTTCCATTAATCTCAATCTCGGAAAAAACCGGAGCGACCGATATATCGTAGCCGCAAGGAATTAAGAAACCACGGGCAATAGCGACAGCCTTCATGGCTTGATTAACTGCGCCTGCACCAACACACTGAAGATTAACTTCAACATTATCTTTTACCATTCCTGCAATTGCACCAGCAACTGATGATGGTGATGATTTACTAGAAACCTTTAAACAATCCATTTTTCCTCTTTGCGATTGTAGTTCAGTTAATGTTCATTTTTGCTTTATATAAGAAGCAATTTAGTCCAAATTATCTATCTCAAAGGTAACCGTAATACGATTTTTCGCAACGCGAACCTTTGGATCTTTAGCAAGTTGTAAATAATATTTTTGAGCTAGTTCACTAAATTCTTTTTCCATATGTAAAGAAAACTCTTCAAGGTCCTCTTTAGAAATCTTAAGTCCTCGTCTATCTTTAAATAAATCGACATTTTTATGTTGTGAATCTTCAAGATGTAACAACTTGTGAACTACATTTGGTGAAGGTGCAACTTGATGAGCTAGAATTCTATGTAAAGTTCTCTCAGAGATAGAAAGTCCCAGCTCTTCGATTACCTGCTTGAGCTCCTGGGCATCAGCAGCCAGTACTATACGATCTAAAATAGGCAACTCACTGAGATTATCAATGAAAAATATCTCAGATCCTTGTGATTGTGGCTTATGATATAAGCGAATTGCAGACACTATCTCAGCTGCAGACCCAACATGTACAACAACTGAAGATTTCTCCTCTAATGCAAACTCGCAGCATGTACGGATTATATTATGAGGTCCACGACTCACTTCTAAATTACCCTGATCATCTTTTGAAACGTCTGGCCATGTAGACTGATCTTTTTTCTCAGGCAAATCACGAGTATCGACTATTACGCGTATAGCAGCACCTAAACCAGCAGAGCTACTCATTACCTGAGCGCTTGTTGTATTTTGACGAACTGAATACAGTGCCATTCCACGTCCATGTATACCCCACTTATCCATGTGGATAGTTTCGAGTTTAGATGTTACACGTGCATCAAAAATCGTCTCCTGCATATGAACAGGAATACCAGAACCATCATCAAGCATGACAATGGTTCTGGTGATATCTTCTTTATTGGTTGCTACAAAGATATGATGTGCGCCTGCATCACGGCAATTGCGAAGCATTTCAACAATAATATCTTCGACACAACGAATATCATGTTTTGCCTGTCGCCTTTCTGCCTCAGCGACTCGAAGTCGAACAAATCCCTCTCCGAGATTTTCCTCGACACGAAGATTTTCTTCTCCGTTTACCTGAGCTACAAAATCAATAAGACTTGATGCTTCAGACATACCATTCCTTTATTTAGCCAAATCAACAGCACGTGATTCGCGGATAACTACAACCTTTACCTGACCTGGATACTCCATCTCAGTTTCAATCTGAGTTGCGATATCGTGAGCCAATACAATTGCCTCATTATCGCTAATCTTCTCAGGTTGAACCATAACATGAAGCTCACGTCCTGCCTGCATAGCGTAAGTTCTCTCAACACCCTCATGAGCATTTGAAATTTCTTCAAGCTTCTCAAGACGCTTGATGTAAGCTTCTGCACTCTCACGACGAGCTCCAGGGCGTGCAGCGGAAATTGCATCTGCACTCATTACGAGATAGTCAAGAATAGTTGCAGGTTCAATGTCAGCGTGATGTGCTTCAATTGCATGAACAACGATATCTTTCTCACCGTTTCGGCGGCAAAGATCGGCACCAATTACTGCGTGAGGACCTTCAATCTCATGGTCGATTGCCTTACCAATGTCATGTAAAAGACCGGCACGCTTTGCAAGATAGCCATCTATACCAAGCTCCGACGCCATAATCTCACAGAGATTAGCAACCTGTACAGAGTGCTGAAGAACATTTTGACCATAAGAAGTGCGATAACGAAGAGATCCGAGAGTCTTGATAACTTCAGGAGACAAATCATGCATGCCGCAGTCAAATGCAGCCTGTTCACCGGCTTCGATTACACGCTCATTAACAAGCGCTTCAGCCTTCTTATGCATCTCTTCAATACGAGCAGGATGAATACGTCCATCTGCAATAAGGTTTTCAAGAGTTACACGAGCTGTTTCGCGACGAACTGGGTCAAAAGAAGAAAGAACAACGGTTTCAGGAGTATCATCAATAACCAATGAGACACCGGTGACTTGTTCGAATGTACGAATATTGCGTCCTTCACGACCAATAATGCGTCCCTTAAGATCATCAGATGGAATATGAACGGAAGTTACCGTAATCTCTCCTGCCTGATCTGCAGCACAACGCTGAATGGCAGTAGTAATAATCTCACGAGCCTTTTTATCGGCAGTCATCTTTGCCTTCTGCTCACTCTCACGAATGATTTGTGCTTGCTCGCGAATAGTATCTTTTCTTACGCGATCGAGAAGCTCGTTGTGAGCATCTTCAGAGGTGAGCTCGGCAATACGCTCAAGCTCTTCTGTTTGCTTATTTAAGAGCGTATCAATCTCGTTAGCTTTACGATCAAGGGAGCTTTGAAGACCAGATAGTTGATGCTCACGACGATCGAGTGTGTCATTGCGACGATCAAGTGATTCCTCGCGCTGAAGCATACGCTTCTCGAGAGAGTGAATTTCAGCCTTGCGAGCCTTTTCTTCTTCCTCAGACACGCTCTTGAGCTTAATGATTTCTTCCTTAGCCTCAAGCACAGCTTCCTTCTTAAGAGTCTCAGCATCGCGTTGAGCATTTTGTTTGATTTGTTCTGATTGCTTGCGAGCCTTAGCTAAAAACTTCTCAGCTTCTTGAGCTTTCTGTTCTGCCTCAGCTACTTTTGCATTACGCTTGCTACTCATATACTTAGCAGTAATAAGTACAGCAAGCACTGCGGTGATGAGGGATGCAATAATAATCCCAAGTACAGTACTGTCCATGTTTCTCCTATAAATTTAGAAATAAATAAGTGTTCAGGAGACCGTTTTGAGTCATGTCAAAACAGAACCCATCAAAGAGGGGTTCTCGACAGCGTTAAATGACGAGGTATAAAAATAAAAAACTATCTATATAAAACCGTCAGCATTATGCTGAACGAGAAATACTCAATGATATATACATAATATGAACAATTGTCCTGCTTGTCAATTACAATCAGATGAATACCGAATATCTCTGCACCCAAACTTAAAACATATTAATGCATGTCAGGTAGCTAATATAAACAAAATAAAGCTATATTGAATCGATATTATCAAGATAATTTTTAGCTGCACGAATAGAAACATCAAATGAGAATCCGCGTCCCATAAGAAATCGTATCAATTTTCGCTCAGAGTCTACTTTGGGAGGTGTTTTTCGTAATAGTATCGAAGAGGCTCTTATATACTCTTCTTCGTCGCTTAAGAGATCTCTGGTATCGTCGCTCAATAAATATAAGTCTATACCCTTATATTTCAACTCCCGCTCGATACGTCCTCTTCCCCATCCGTGTGAAAGCTTGCTTCTAACGTATGAATTTGCAAATCGGACATCATCAATAAATCTTTTATTTCGAGCACATTCGATCGACTCTTTGGCAGAGCTATCGAAAAAACCAAGATTTGTCAGTTTATGATGTAATTCATAGATAGAATAATCCTTACGTTTGAGGAGGTTAAGGAGTTTTGACCAACAAGCAGATCTGTCGTAATTCTGCAATAAATCTAAAGCGTCATTCTCATCTATGCCAATGAAACTAAGCTTATTCTTTTCAATCAAACGAGATGTATCTTTTGCAATAGAAAGCTCTATCTCCTCTCCAGAATCAAATTTAAATAAAAGCCCTGCAAGGGGCTTCTTTTGAGAGAAGCTCGATGCAGGGGAAATAGAATTATCTATATGCAGTGATACGATTGTACCTCTACTCATCTGTGTCCTCTTCTCGAGGAGCAATAAAATCAGTTTTCACAACGGGTAGACCGCATGCTTCTCGCACTTGAGCTTCAATAGTTTCTAAATATTGAGGATTTTGTCGCAAGAATTCTTTAGCATTCTCTCTACCCTGTCCAAGACGTTCATTCCCATAGGTATACCAGGCACCTGATTTATTTACTATGCCATAATCAATACCCATATCGAGAACGCATCCTTCTTTTGAAATGCCTTCACCATACATAATGTCAAATTCGCATTGTTTGAACGGAGGAGCAACCTTGTTTTTTACAATCTTGACTCCTACACGATTTCCGATAATTTCACCTTTTTCTTTAATTGAATCCTTACGGCGAATATCCATACGAACTGATGAGAAAAACTTCAAAGCACGTCCGCCCGGTGTAGTTTCAGGATTACCAAACATTACACCAATTTTCTCTCGAAGCTGATTGATGAAAATACAAGTTGTTTTAGATTTTGACAAACTTCCAGCAAGCTTGCGCAAGGCTTGACTCATGAGGCGAGCTTGTAGACCAACGGTTGTATCACCGATTTCGCCTTCAATCTCAGCACGAGGTACAAGAGCGGCAACCGAATCTACAACTACAACATCGACAGCACCACTACATACGAGCATATCGCAGATTTCAAGAGCTTGTTCTCCGGTGTCTGGCTGAGAAATGAGTACCTCGTCAATATCAACACCTATACGTGCAGCATACACTGGATCGAGAGCATGTTCAGCATCAATAAAAGCCACGATACCTCCCATGCTTTGCGCTTCAGCTAAAATCTCTAAAGCAAGGGTTGTCTTACCAGATGATTCCGGTCCATAAACTTCTATAATGCGTCCACGAGGAACTCCACCTATGCCTAACGCTGCATCAAGTGAGAGAGCACCTGTTGGAATAGCTTCAACCTCAAGATTTGGTCCGCCGTCCCCAAACTTCATGATAGCGCCCTTTCCAAAGCGCTTTACAATTTCATCTGTTGTAGATTCTAAAATTTTTTCACGCTCATCACCATAGCATTTCTCATTAATGGTGCGAGTAGATGTGGGTTTCTTTACCATGAAGACTCCTTGTCCTTATATGTGCTAAAGGTTATGAGAACATGCGTTCGATGTCAAGCACAATAAGGACATCATACAGGTCATTTACTGACTGATAGTAATCAGTCTTCTAACTGTCCTCTTACATTACAGAGCAAATAATTATTTTCTCATTATAAATTGAGAAGGAATTCGCGATAGAGGTTCAATGCAAATCTAACGGCCTGTAGACGAACTTCATCACGATCACCCTTAAAATGTTCGGTAAATGTTCTTGTCCACACGCTTCCCTGATTCTTGCCAAAAATACCAAAACATACAGTTCCAACTGGCTTCTCATCAGATCCTCCGGTAGGTCCAGCGATGCCTGTTGTACTTACTGCAAGATCGACTTTAAGAACTTTAGCAGACCCTTGTGCCATCTCAAGAGCACAAGTTTCTGAGACCGCACCTTCGGTAACTAAGGTTTCCGACTTAACACCTAATATGCCTTGTTTGACCTCATTAGCATAGCTAACCACACCGCCATTAAATGCAAGAGAGGCTCCTGATACGTCAGTAAGTGCACCAGCAAGCAATCCTCCGGTACATGACTCAGCACATCCCAAACTTACATTTTTCTGTCGAGCTAGTTCGATAACCTCAAAAGCTAGAGCATCAATTTCTTCTGTATACATGGTACAACCTCCAGATAAAAGCCAAACGTTATACAATCTACCCTGCAAGTATTTGCTTAGAGTTAACTATATACTGTATTCCACTTACTATAGTCAAAATCAAAGCTATGTACATAAGCACTGAAGCAACGAGATAAAGCGTATGCATAAGTGCTATTTCACCTATAAGATAGTTAGGAGAAAACATATAAGCAATGAGAAATATACAAATGCTTATAAGGGTTGTTGCTGTTTTCCATTTACCCAAATTACCCGCAGGAATAACAACTCCTCGCTCACTAGCTACCATGCGAAGGCCAGAAACTATAAATTCCCTCGCTAAAATAATTATTACAATCCACGATGAAATCCAAGAAATTTCAAGTAAATATATCAGTCCGCATAAAACTAGTAATTTATCTGCGATTGGATCCAAAAACATACCAAAGACGGTTACCTCATTGCGACTACGTGCAAGATAACCATCTAGTTTATCTGTAGCAGAGAGAATCAAAAATATTAAAGCGCTATAGAACCGAGGCATAGAAAAGTGCTCAACTGGCACATATGATGCAAGTTGAGCACACAAAAACCAAAGTGGAAGTGCACATATACGAATAATTGTAACGATATTTGCTGGAGTCCAGATTTTGTTACGTTCGCTTTGCACAAGTATCCATCCTTTTATTATTTTGAAACAGGTACTCCAATAAGCTCATAACAGAATGCGTCTGTTAGCTCACATGTTACCTTATCGCCGATAGTAAATTCACCCTCTTCGATGTGAACTGCACCATCACAATCAGGAGCCTGGAACCAAGTATGTCCAATAAATTCAACCCCATCGTCAGTTTCTTCAATGCCATCGATAATAACATCACAGATTTCACCTACATGAGAGGCGGTAGCACTAAAGCCCGATGCCTCAGCTGCATCTAAAAGTGCTTGTTCACGTTCCAATTTAATATCCTCTGGAACTTGATCTTTCATATGATAGGCCGCTGTGTTTTCTTCGGCGGAATAAGAGAAGACGGAGCAATAGTCAAACTCCTGCTCCTCTACGAATTCGAGAAGCTCATCAAACTGCTCATCAGTCTCCCCTGGGAATCCACAAAGACCGGTAGTTCTTAATATCATACCAGGGATCTCTTTGCGAAGTCGAGCGAAAAGCTCACGATATTGCTCAGTTGAACCCTCACGTCGCATCGCCTTCAAAATATCGGCATTGCAGTGTTGGATAGGCATATCAATATAATTGAGAATCTCTGGAGTATCACGGATGGTACTGATAAGCTCATCAGTCATGCCTTCTGGTTGCAAATACAAAACTCGCACCCAAGCGTCGTAAGGACGAGCAAGTCGAGCAACCTCTTTAAGAAGCCAAGCGAGATTCTTATCATCTTCAAAGTCGCAACCCCAAACACCGGTATCTTGACCAATAAGAACTATCTCTTTGACTCCGCCTTCCAAAAGACCAGATACTTCATCTAAAATTTCCTGAGCATCACGTGATTTATAACGACCACGAATATATGGAATGGCGCAGAAGCTACAGAAGCGATCGCATCCATCACTAATCTTAACGTAGGCAGAAGATCCTTCAATAGTACGAAGGAAGCTCTTTCCTACATGTTCCTTCATTGCGAGTTGAGTGCCAAGTACTTTTGATACATGCTCTACGATGTTATCCTCTTCATCTACTCCAACATAAGCAGCCACCTCAGGAATAAGCTCTTTTAGAGATTCTTCACCATAACGAGAAGGCATGCAGCCGCATACAATGATAGGACATTTTGCATCAGTTCCCATTTTTGCTGATGCTACATCGAGGATAGTCTCAATACTTTTCTGAGTTGCTACCTCCAAAAACGAACAGGTGTTTACAAGCATAACGTCACACTCTTCAACCTGATCTGACTCTGTAAGACCAGCATCGAGTAAAAGCGTACGCATGCGATCTGAATCTACCTCATTTTTAGCACAACCCAGTGTAATAATTCCAAATGTATAGGACATAAACCCTCTATCGATAGTTGTTAAATTGTAATGGCTGACCATAATCTTGCTCACGAAGGAAAGCGATTACCTCTTGAAGAGCGTCACGAGAAGGGCTAGTAACACGAAGCTTATCGCCTTCTACTGTTGGTTTCGCTTTGATTTTGGTGTCACGAATATCTTTAGAAATCTTTTTTGCAAGTTCCTTGTCGATACCCTCAACAACCTTACCCTCGCTTTTCATCATGGCGCCAGAGCTTGGCTTTGCCGGATCCCATTGTATAAAATTGAGATCGATACCGCGTTTAGTAAGTTTAGAATTCAAGATTTCCTTGATTTGACCAATTACAAAGTCACTTGGAGCTTCTATAACAACGCGTTTATCTGCTTTACTAAAAGAAATTGTTGAATTGGTGTCTTTCAAGTCATAGCGCTGACCAACAGCCTTAACTGCCTGCTGATAAGCATTATCCAACTCCTGAATATCTACTTCAGATACAACATCGAAGCTAGCATCTTTTTTAGCCATAACCTCTCCTTATATGAGTGCAGCGAGCTGATTCTTATGTTTACAATGATACACAAGCGCCAACGGGCATATTATGCTCGTAGGCGCTGTTAACTAAATGTATTAACCTAATTTGAATTCTGAGTAGCTTCCTGAGTCTCGTTATTCTTTTCCTTCGAATCTGAGGTCTCTTCCTTCTTAGGTTTTGGAGCGTCAATAGTAATCTTGGCAGTACCTGCGGTCACCTTACCAAACTCTACCGGTTTGCCGTTGCGCTCAACAACAACATCGCCTGGCTTTGTTGTGCTGATAGTAAGTGCCTGATCAACCTTAAAGGTCTCTTCCCAAGGCCCGGTAACGCTTTTAGCAACAAGGTTTTTTCCACCTTGGTTAATGTCAATCCACGCAGATTTACCATCAGCGACCTTAACAACAACCACGACGTCTTTTTCTTCCTCTTCCTCTTGTTGCTTCTTTTGTTCTTCAGCAGCACGAGCAGCCTCTTCAGCATTCTTTTTGGACTCTTCTTCTTTCTTAGTGTCCTTTTTCTCCTCCTGAACAACCTCTTGGGTTGGAGGCGTAGGTTGAGGCATCTTTGCGGCTGCACAACTGCGTACGGACAAAACAATAACCATTGTTAATAAAATACCAACAATGATGGTTAATGTTGCAATTGCACGCGTTCTATCAGAGAAGAACTCAGAAATTGCATCGATTACTCCCGCAAATCCCTCACGTCTTTGCTTCTCAGGAGTAGGTCTTCCTTGTCGGCGAGTATTCCTTCTATTTACAGAAGGTCTTTGAGTAGAGGCGATATTGCGCGAATTTCTTCTTCCCTCATGCGAAGAAGCTGACTGGAAAGAAGAAGCAGTATTTGAATATGAAAGGTCATCTGTATATTGCTGTGTGATTGGCCTTGAAATGATGGTGTCCTCAGGTGAGAATTGACCCTCATAGCCGGCCGGTTGAACAGTGCGACGATTAGGATTAGAGCGTCCTGTTCGAGGTGAAGATCCCGGTACACGACTTGTATAAGGACGAGGTTCCTGTGAGGTATATCGACTGTAGTTATCCGTCTGGATACCATATCCTGATGATGTGGTTGTAAAACTATCATCATAAGGTTGGTTTTGGTATGAATTTACCAAAGGACTAGACTGTTGCCAGCGCTCACGTCGTGAGCGAATCTCACTTGTTGAGGTGTAGGCGTCTGATGATCCTAATACGGTAGGATTTTGTAAAAGCGTATTAGTTGGATAATTCAAAGGATAACTAGAATCGTCTGAACCAAGTGAATAACCTGAGAACTGATTATTTCGACCAGCTACAACCGCACGCTCAAACTCCTCAAGATCTTGTTGGAATAAGTCAACAATTTCATGAGGATTAAGTCCTAAGTAACGAGCATAACTCGACAACATTCCTTGAGCGTAACCACTCTTAGGAATGTTTGCAAAATCACCATTTTCAAAAGCTGCAAGGGCACCTTCTTTAAATTTAAGCACCTTTGATGCCTGAGATAAAGAAAGTCCTAATTCTTTTCTGCGAGTATATAATATTTCAGCAAAACGAGGACGTTGCATGTATTACTCGACCTCCTGATATTTTTCTTCTGCTACACGGAATTCCTCGAGTAGCTGAGAATCCATAAGTACCTCTCGAGGCTTAGAGCCTTGTTGTGGACCAACAACACCCTTTGCTTCAAGAAGATCCATTATACGACCAGCGCGTGCATATCCTACCGAAAGTTTTCTTTGAAGTCCAGAGGTAGATCCCATTTGTGTATCAACAACAACCTGAGCTGCTTCCCAAAATAGCGGGTCGAGATCTCCCGTTGTTCCTGATGCTCCAGGTGTTGCAGGTGCAACAGCGCTTAAGATTTCGTCATGATAATCAGGTTCACCCTGTGAACGTATGAAATCAACCGCCTCCTCAATTTCCTCATCAGAGGTATAAGGAGCCAAAATACGACGAGTCTGACTTCCACTATAACGGAATAACATATCACCATAGCCCAAAAGACGATCTGCACCTGTTGAATCCAAGATAACTCGAGAATCGATAGATGATGATACTTTAAGAGCAATACGTGAATCGATGTTGGATTTAATAAGACCAGTAACAACATCGGCAGATGGTCTCTGTGTTGCAACAATTAAGTGAATACCGGCAGCACGACCCAACTGCGCAATACGTACAATTGAAGCTTCGACTTCCTTACCAGCTACCATCATCAAGTCACTTAACTCATCGATGATGATGACGAGATAAGGCATAGGCTCACGCGGATGGTCTGATTCAGCAATCTTGCCAGAAACACAGCTCTTATTGAACTTAACGATGTTTCTGCAACCTGTGCGCTCAAAGACCTTAAGACGTCTTTCCATTTCCGTAACTGCCCACTGAAGTGCACTTGATGCCTGGCGAGGCTCAGTAACTACAGGAACGTACAGATGAGGTAGACCGTTATAGCCGGAGAATTCTACGCGTTTTGGATCAACCATGATAAGGCGAACCTGGTCAGGAGTAGTTCTCATAAGCATCGACATAATGATTGAATTGATCATTACGGATTTACCGGAACCAGTTGTACCAGCAATAAGCAAGTGAGGCATCTTGCAAAGATTTGCAATAACAGGTCTTCCCTCACTATCTCGTCCAACTGCAAATTCTAGAGGACCACCTTTAGCATAAGGTAGAACATCTCCAAGGAATACACTTTGGCGGCTCTTGTTTGGAATTTCAATACCAACAAGACTGGTGCCTGGAATAGGAGCAAAAATACGAACAGATTCACTTGCAAGGGAAAGCTGAATGTCATCTTGTAGATTGGTAATCTTATTGACGCGCTCTCCCTCGCCCATTTCAATTTTGAAAGTGGTGACAAGGGGACCGGAAGCAAATCCCACAACTTTAGACTTAAGACCAAACTCAGCTAATGTTGATTGAAGTTTGTTGCCTGTCTCTTGAAGCTCTTGCTTTGTCATAGCTGCAGAGCCAGCATCAGGGTTGCTCTTTAAAATGTCAAAAGGTGGAAGTTGGAATGTTTCAAGACCGTCACCTGGACGATCGATATTCTCAGGCGTTTTACCAACCTTTGGAGCTACGTCACCCTCTATGCTCGATACTGTTGTAGTCGGAATTGGCTTTATATTTGATGTATCTGGAGCTTTTTCTTTTCGAGCACCAGCAACCGCAGCAACTCCTGTAACAACTCCAGATCCAGCAGCAACCTTTTCAATTTTCTGAGTTGCATCTGCTATTTCAGCTTCAGCAATCTCCTCAGATGCATCAGATACAGTATTTTGATGTTTGAATTTAGAAGCAAGTCGATCTGAAAGCTTAGTCGTCTCCTCTACTGCTTCTTGAGTAAAATCTGGATCTATATCATCAATTGAAAGCTGCTGAGGTGCATCTGACTTGGTCTTACGTTTTCTTCCAGGCAAGAGTGTAGTCTTTGGTTCCTCCCAAGGAACGTCATCATCACTGCTGTCTTCAACATCAAATACCGCAGGTGATTCATCGCGCTTAGAAACAGATGTTTTTCGTGAACCAATAAAAGTTGTCTTAGCATTTTCGAAGTCGTCAAATGGCGTATCAGAATCATCTTCGTCCTCGTCTAAGAATCCACCTTCAACGACTCTCTTCATGTCGAGGGCAGCCTTCTTCTCTTTCGCTTTATCTGCAATTTTATGAACAATACCCGATATTGAGAAACCGCAAATAATAAATCCAGTAAGCATGAGACCGATGAGTACAACAAATCCAACGGCCATACCTACATAAGAAAGCAAAAGCCAAGCTATTCCAGAACCGACATATCCTCCTGCATGTACTAAAAACTGAGAAGCAAAAAGCAACGAAAGATTTACATCAGCTCCTTCTATGAGCATTGAAAGACTTGCCAAAATGCTTAACACGATAAGTGACAATCCCCATGCAATGCGTCCGGAAAGAGCTTTAAGTGGTGGCATAAAATATGTAAATGAGTACAAAAGCGTAGCGATAGCAATCACTGGGGCACCTGCCCCAAAGCTATAACGAAGACCTTGACCTAAATAGTAGGTGAAAGGAGCCGATGAATCGCTCAAAAGAGAAATAAGCATCGACAGAGCTACTACAGCAAACGCAACACCAATAACATCATTTTTGATGATAGATGGCTCTTCGTATGATGAAATAACATCTTCTTCGATATCAGGCTGACGCCTCACAAGACGCTTATTAGCACCTTGTGAGGAAGTGTTGTTTGTGTTTTGTTTCGTACGCCTTGTGGCCATTTAAACCTCCATAACAACCGGAATAATCATTGGCCTTGTGTGTGTCTTACTCCAGAGGAA
>RCNH01000774.1_pt1 | contig 12688 bp, 16 predicted proteins | sample 2041161 | NCBI WGS metagenome assembly RCNH01 (sample SAMN09708215, study PRJNA481090) | Feces metagenome, whole genome shotgun sequencing project. | biome: feces | host: Leptonychotes weddellii | place: Antarctica: Sion Island | collected 2010-03-01 | reverse complement strand
GGCCGTGAAGATGCTTTGCACCCCGCTGGGTCGGGGCATCGGGAAAGGCACAGATCCCCTGATCCTCCAGGGTGACACCCTTGACCTCCAGAAAGCAGGGGACACCGTCCTTTGTAAAGGAAAAATCAAATCGGGAATCTCCGTGCACGGTCTCCGGCCGGAGATTTTCAATTTCTCCCAGACCGCCGGAGAGCAGCCATTCCCGGGCTGCGGCATTGGGTGCCTGGGAGTCCATATTGATGAGCCGGTCGCCCTTCCGAACGGTGATGAGATCGTATTTTGTCTTTCGCTTGGGATTGGTGCCCAGCTGACAGAATACCTGGGCTCCGGCAGGCAGAAGCTCTCTGCATCGGCCGGTATTCTTCACATGGACAATCTGCTCCTCGCCGTCAATCTCCACATGGGCGATAAAACGGTTGGGGCGGCTTAAAAAGGTCCCGGGGACCATATTTTCATATTTCATTTCAGTTCCCCCTTTTAAAGGATAGGATAGCAGAAATTTGAAAGAAAGCAAGTATGCATAATCAAAAGGTATTGACTTTTACCGGATCTATGGTATAATTCCAACATGGAGGCTTAGCTCAGCTGGTTAGAGCGCATGCTTCACACGCATGAGGTCACAGGTTCGAGTCCCGTAGTCTCCACCATGAATTAAAATCCGCACTTTTATGGTGCGGATTTTTCTTTTTCTTATATGAAATCCAGAAGAAAGAGAACAAAACAAGGGAAAACTTCTTTTTTACTGCCAAAAGTCAGACCGCTTGCCTTACATATCATAATTTTGAAAGGTAAGAGGTCTAAATATGGGCAGAAAAATCAAGTTTGTTGAACACCACGAAACAACAATAGAAGAAGTCTTTAATGACTTTGTGATTTCCCAGACAGCGGAAGGTCTGGCAGAGACAACGCTGCGGACATACCGCACCCACATCCACAGTATATCAAAGCATATTGACATCCAAAAGCCAATTGATGAACTGACAAGGAACGACCTGGACCAGATGATTGTTTCTATGAGAAATGCGGGTCTGGCGCATAATTCCATCTCTGCTTACTGCCGGGTATTCAGGACCTTCCTGAACTGGTGTGATAAGAGGGATATCTGTTCTGTGTCAATGCCTCACTTTAAGGATAAGGAAACGGTGAAGGAAACTTATTCAGATGATGAACTGGAACAGCTGCTCAAAAAGCCGGGGCGGAACTGCGATTTTACAGAATACCGGAACTGGGTGATTATCAATTTCCTGATGAACAGCGGCTGCCGTGCCAGCACAATCCGCAATATTCAGAATCAGGATGTGGACTTAGCCGCCAGACAGATTATCTTCCGCCACACGAAAAACGGAAAACCACAGGTGGTTCCCCTTTGCAGTATGATGTCATCTATCCTGCGGGATTATATGAAGGTAAGACAGGGAAAACCTGATGAATACCTGTTCTGTAATCAATACGGGGATATGCTGACAGAGAACGCCCTGCGGCTTGCCATAGCAAGGTATAACCAGTCAAGGGGAGTCCAGAAGACAAGTATCCATCTGTTCCGCCACACCTTTGCCCGTAAGTATCTGGTAGATTGTGGCGGGGATGCGTTTATGCTTCAAAAATTACTGGGTCATTCCACTTTGAAGATGACAAAACATTATTGTGCTATCTATGATGCGGACATAGCCCGGAACTTTGACCGCTTTTCACCTTTGGCACAGTTAAGCCAGCCAAAAGAGAAGATAAGAAGATGAAATCTATCATCTAGGAACATCTTCACACATCTTTCAACATAACGAAACAAAGAGGGATGATGTTTTCACATCATCCCTCATCTTTATACATATCCATAGCCTTTTGGAGGAAGTCCCGCATCCCCGCCACCACAGGTTCAGGGGAAAGTATCTTCATTCTTCTGCCAAAAGTAGCAACCCAGGCATAGAAGGTGGGACTGACAGACACAGGAGCCACAAATACAAAGTGATTGTCATCTATGGGAGCCAGAACGGTATCCTTGCCGAACTCGTCAATAACGGTATCCGCCAAAGTAGAAAGGCAACGGATACGGACAGTGTAAGTTTCCTTTCCCGGATACATACGGAAGACTTTTTCCTTTTGGCGGGTCAGTTCTTTTTCGTGATACAGTTCTTTTCCGTCCCGCTTTATCATCAGGGGAGGTTTAATGTTCTCCATCCTATCTACACGATAGTTGCGGAACTTCTTGCCATCATAAGCATAGAGATAGTAATTGCCGTCATTCCACATCATAGCATAGGGGCTGACAATAACTGTCTCACCCTTTTTTGAATAGGCTCTTTTGTCGCTTCTGGTGGGAGAATAATGGAAATAGCGGAAGCCTATCTTGCTGTCAAGGGCAATGGCCTGATGGATACGGTCCGCCTCCTGGACTACGCTGTCATTCATACTGCGGACCCGGTCCGCTACATAGGTCTGGCGGTTCAGGCTGTCCCGGACGGATTCACCAGCCATTCTTTTTATCTTGCGGGTTATCTCCTGGGCTTTCTCCTTGGTGATGAACTTGGAGGATTGAACGCCATCCACCATCAGCCGCAGCTCGTAAGGCTCAAAGGGAGGGTTCAGAAGATACCAGCCTTTCTTGTGCTCATCATACTCTAACTGTAAGCCAAACAGTTCATCCAGAAGCACACGGTCAGAATAGAAGGTCTTCTTCTCCACCTTGTAGCCTTTCTCTTCCAGAAAGGCTTCTATCTGCCCACGGGTCACAATCCGGTCCGGTCCCGCATTGGCTTCCAGATATTCTTTTAAAAGCATCAGCCGAACGGCAACTACTTTACCACTGAAATTAGGCATAGCATCCCCTCCCGTGGTGGTTTTCTGTTAGTATAGCACACCAAAAGAAAAAAGGACAGGTTGCCCTGTCCTCCTGTCATAAATATTTATCCATTGCGGTTTTTGTGGCTTTGACTACATCCATAATGACTTTTGCTTCTTTGGCAGAACACCCTTCCAGCAGTTCCGCAACATCTTTCTGCGTGTCCGTGGTGGTCCTCACTGTTTCGGTATTCAGTAAGTCGTCCGTTCTGACTTCCAGAACCCTGGCAAGTTCGACCAGAACCGGAAGACTGAGTTTTGTATTTCCGGTTTCAATGTGGCTCATGTGCGTGGTGGAAATACTGATTTTTTCTGCTAATTCTTCCTGAGATAGTCCCTGTGCCTTTCTGATTTTACGGATATTTTGACCAATCATATAATAGTCCATAAAAACTACCGCCTATATAGTATAATGCTACTTGAATTATATGGGCATATATGTTAAAATAACATAAACTATATAGGCTATTATATGTCTATATAGTTTATATTATATAATAAATAAAAGGAGAGAGCGAAATGGCTTTAATTAAATGCCCTGAATGCGGGAAAATGGTTTCGGATTCAGCACATACCTGTCCACAATGCGGTTTCCCTATTAAATCAGTGACGAATGATGTTGTCAAAATCAAAATTGATTCTGACCCCCAGGTCCCTGGGTCAATGGTTAGAATTTTCAATACTGTAACGGGTGAACTCCTTCATAATGTTCATTCTGGAACGGTTGTTGAAATTAAGACAAAGGTTCCGATGACAATCAGTTTTTGTGGATTGACAAAAATGCCAATGCTTGTTGCAGATATTTCACCTTTGAATGGTGGCAGATATAGAGCAACATGGGGGGCTGGTTTGTTCTCGTCCCGAATTGATTCGTGTCATAAAGTTGATTATATTGAAGATTAAAATAAAGAGCAGGGGGATTACTCCTGCTCTTTATTTATCCAAAAGAGAAATGTATTTGTAAATCGTTGTTCTGCTTAAATCGCACACTCTGGCGAACTCTGTGATATTCAGGCTGCCATTCTTATAAGAAGGATAGTGGCGGTAGAAGATGGGCGGGATGCTCTCCTTCGTGGTCTGCGGCCTGCCGATACGCCGCCCTTTTGCTCTGGCATTATCCATACCGGACCGCACACGGGCTCTTATCATTGCTAACTCTAACTGACTGAATACGCCCGCCATCTGTAAGAAAGCCTCGCTCATAGGGTCTGCGTGTCCGTTCCGGCAATCAAGGGTAATGCTGCCGATAATCACCAGCCGCAGCTGCTTCTCCCGCACAATGTCGATAATCTCACATAACTGCTGTGTGCTTCTGGCAAGTCTGGGAACCTCCAATACAATGATGCTGTCTCCCGGCTTTGCGGTGTCGAACATAACCTTCTGCTGGGGCTTTACCTTGCTGTCCCCGTGTTCGTATTCCAGGAAGATTTCCTCGGCTCCTGCGGCTTTCAGTTCCCGCACCTGACGATTGATGTCCTGTTTTGTTTCATTGGTGGAACATCTGGCATATCCGTAGTTCATTGTATTCTCTCCTTTTGGTGGCGGGGATTGGTTTCCGCCCTTTATGTATGGGTGTCTCCAAAAGCATCCAGCATCATCTGAGCTCCCATCCGGAAGCCCTCAATAAAGACCTCTTCACATTCGATACCGTTTAAATCTGCCTGGGTCTTCTGGAAATCTTCAAAGAGCGGCCTGGTCTCTGGGGTCAGCTTCTCATTCATCTGTCTACCAACAGCAGAAAGGCGAGAAAGAACCTTTGCGTATTCGCTGTCCTTGGGGACAGTCCTCTGGCTGGGCGAGATATCACCTCGCCACAGCCGATTGAGAACGAACACCGGAACCCCTCCTTACATACTGATGGTGAAGCGGCGGCTGGAAACCTGCTTGGTGTAGGCTTTGTAGATTTCCGGCATTACCTTCTTAAATGCGGTGCTGTCGAACCGATTGGAAAGGACTGCGTTCCAGCGGACAATATACTGACCGACAATCAGTTCCTCGGCATCCTGGGCCAGCATCTCGGCTTTGATGGTATCCCGGATGGCATCGGCCTCGGTCTTCATCTCGGCAATCATAGCCTCGTATTTATTCAGCAGCTCAATCTTGGCAAGCATTTCGATTTTAGACATTTCTCATTATCTCCTTTTAGTTTTTGTGATGTCTTTCCATCCGCCGCAGCTCTTTTGTGTTTGAAAGGACTTACAACAGGCTGTGTTGAAATTGGGCTGTCCTTGATTACGGTCTTATTATAGCACTAATATCTAGTGTGGTCTATTGACAATAGCACTAATATTTGGTGCTTTCTTTTGTTGATGTTTAGCACTTGTTTTTAGTGCTAAACAATGTTAGAATAAGGACAATGGAGAAGGAGGCGTTTTTATGGCAATCCGTTATAAAATCGATATTATGAAGGCCCTGAAAGATAAAGGCTACACATCCACAAAAATCAGAGAAGAAAAACTTATCGGTCAATCTTATTTACAGCAAATCCGCCACGGGGAACTTGTCTCCTGGAAGACGCTGGATACCATCTGCGGCCTGTTGGACTGTCAGCCGGGGGACCTGGTTGAGTATGTGGCGGAGGCAGAGGACGGCGTCCAATAAAACATCTGTTTTCCTGAACAGTCGGGGCCAGTGCCAAAAGGCAGATAATTGGCCTTGAAATGCCCTTATTCTGTTCGGGATATTCTCAATACCCTTTCGCTGACAAAGGTGGCGGGGGTATATTACGGGAACAGAATTATTTTCAGAACCGAAAGGGAACAGGCGTGGCCTCGTCTCCTGTGAAGAGTGGTTTTTATTCCAGAAGACGATGAAAAGGACTGTCTGCGGCCCACCGTAAAAAGAAAACCGTCAGACGGTAAATAACGAAAAAAACGGGAGTCCGTTATTACGATTAACCGGTTAGGTCTATTGATCGTAATAACGAGCTCCCGCTTATCTTATTTCCAGTCTTTAAAGATGTCATCCAACGCCATATCCATTGCCTGTTTCAGGCTCTTCTCCATAATGGCAAATATCTCTGCTTCCAGGATGGACTGCTGCTTCTTTTTCTTCTTCTCTTTTTCGGCCTATCTACTCATTTTTTCTTAACCTCGCTTGAAATATGGACTTCAACTGGTTCAGTCTGTGTTTCTGCCAACATATCACGAATAATGGCAGAACGGATTTGTTCGGGTGTATATCCATCTAAATACATATTGGGGTAGTATTTAGGAACATTCTTATAAATATAATCTGAAATTGTCATTTTACAGTCTCCTTTTTCTTTATGTCTTTACACTATATATGAAAGTGTTAAAAGGGATTTTTAACAAAACAGACCAATTAAGTCAAACATTTCCCATAATATTAAACTTATAATATTATGGGAAATATCTGACTTAAAATAACAAATAGAGCCCCAATCTTGGGGCTCTATTTGTTATTAAGGTTTAGATAAGTTGTATTTATAATATCTATCAGTTCCTCGATATCCGCTAAATGAAGGGCATTTTCCTGTGGGATGGGTTTCTTGTAGGGATGTCCTCCAAGAAAGTTATACATCCTGCCATAAGCCGGACCGCATCCTTCTTTATACTTATACTCAAAATAGATTTTCCAGCCCTTATTGTAAGTCTCTCGGTCTGTTTCTATATAAGTCTTCTGACCGTCAATTTCCTTCCTTACAAGGTAATACAGACAATTTACTCGGTCAAAGGATATGTAATCAATGTGTTCCAGATAGTTAAGCCACTTTGTAATTGTCTTTCTGGAAACAGGAGCCCCATCACTATCGGACAACATTCTCTCCTGTTCTATGACGGGACTGGTTTTAAAATCATCATAGCAAAAGAAATAATAGTAAAGATGGAGTATTTTATTGAAGTCTGCCTGTGCCGGAATACCAAGTTTTAAAACGCAATACACCTTGAAGTGGTTGGCAATGTGCTTAATGGTGTAAATACGGTTTTGCCCTCGTCCTGCGGAGGAAAACTCTATTCCGTATCCGCTTAATTTGCGGTCAATGCCCTGTTTGTCGGAGCATTTCATAATTTCTTTCAGTTCTTCAAATCCATATTCTTTTTCTTCTAACATAAAATAGTCCCTTTCCGTTTTAAGTCAGATATTTCCCACAAATATATATGATTTATAATGGGAATAGTTTGACTTAAATCTTTATGCCCGTTCTTCTTTCTTCTGATTTTCCTCTTCACTCTTGGGAGTGAAGGGAATAATCGTTGGCGGGTTATTGAAATACACCATAGGATTTTTGCGGAAGTCAGGGAACTGCTTGATAAACCAATCCCGCACCAGAGGATAGCCGTTCTGCTTTGCCAGAGAAGCATAAGCCTTGACTTTCAGGTATTCGGCCTTGTAGGTCTTATCCTCGGTAAAGCCATCCAGGAACTGTTCCATACGCTTATAGGTCAGGTCTTTGAACTGGTTATTCTTGAAGATTTCGCCCGTGCTCTTGGAAACATACTTGGTAGGCTTGCGGTGGGTCTTACGGACAACGGTCAGGTCGGGGAAGTCCTTCTGTAATCTTGTCAGGACTTTGTATTCGTTAGAAGTAGGGTCATAGGCCTTGTCGGCGAATGCTGCGGTCATTGTCAGGGTCATAGTGGAGAAATCAATGCGGTAATTTAATTCACGCTTAATAGTAGCCATTTTTACTATCTCCTTTCTTACTGCTGGACGCCAGCGGGCTGGGCGTTGTTCTTGGTTGTGAAGTCTTCCTTGCCGTAGTTGGGGAACTCTGCCAGGAACCAGGACTTAACCTTGGCGTAAGGGGCTCTGATAACGGTCTGACCGGGATTTTCCTTATCCTCAACCTCTCTACCATAGAGGGCAACGATACGATTATAGGAAATCATCAGAGCATCCTTGTTATCCTGTGCCTTGATATACTGAATCATCTGTTCCAAAGTCAGACCCTTGTAGTTTTCCTTCTTGGCAGACTCACGGGTCTTGAATTTGAAATCCGGGAACTGCTTATGAAGTTCAACGAGCATTCGGAACTCTTCGGAACCAACGACACGGGTCTTTCTGGCAAATACCTTGGAGAGGATGATGGTGTTGTTGTCAAAGTCAAAAATGTAAGGTGCGTTCATAATAATTCCTTTCTTGCCTTTTGGCGTTAGCGGTAGGTCGCAACCCTTATTTATTTGATTGGGAGGCTTTGTGTCTCTCAATCTTTACACCCGTATTATACCGAAGGACCTATCCAATAATTAAGGATAGGTTAAAAGATAAAAGATGTTTTTTCATCTTTCTTTTGGATGGCAAGATGATGAAATATGATAATAGATGTGGCGGGGATGCGTGAAGTTGTGTCTAGACGATGAAAGACAATAAAAGATGTGCGTAGATGTATAATTTAATCCTCGCCACTTGTTTCGCTTACACCTTTTGGCATATAATGAAAGATATAAAAGGCAAGCGGTCTGGTTAGATGGCGAAAGAAGGACTGAAAATTTGTGAAACGGTTAGAGCGCTTGGGAGCCAGGGCCTTTTGGCCCGCGGCGACCCGGAGCTGGCCCCGACAGGGGACAGATATGCTTCACACGCATGAGGTCACAGGTTCGAGTCCCGTAGTCTCCACCAAACTCGAATTGTCCGAACTTTTTCCCAATCGGGAAAGGGTTCGGATTTTTCATTTATCTCAAAGATATCTCTTTGGGGATCTAATATCGGTATAAAGGGACCGTCTTCTGCAGCAATGCGGAGGACGGCCCTTTCGTTATATTTAAGGTTTAATTAGCTATTTGGGGACTAGCAGCCATATGAGAGTACACTGAACTTTAAGTCTTAATATTTGTCGTAATGATATGGGAAATTGCTTCAGCTGATTCTAAAAACAAAAAAATTTATTCTTAGAATCAAAATCATTGACTTTTGATTCTAACTGTGATATAATGTGGGAAAGACAACACGAGGAGGGATAATATGGAAGCATTTGAAGCAAAACAGCTCCCGCTTTCTGCGAATGACCTCAATCCATCAGTGTATACTGAGGCTTTGATCGATGCTACAGCGCGGCTTGAAGTTTTTAAAACAAAGCTGGATAGTAGTAAACTGGATCGCTCCTGGTTTTTACCTACGCTTCAAAGCCGTGAAGCTTGGGCCTCTTCGCTGTTGGAAGGGACACAAGCTACATTAGATGGAGTCCTGGTTGATCAGGCTAATCCTAGCGAAAAGGATAAGAACATGTCTGAGGTCCGCAACTATGTTCAGGCAGCTCACGATGGGTATTGTTATCTGAAAAGTCATCCATTTAGTGCGGATTTCATTAGAATGCTACATAAGACATTGATGAGCGGAAATGTGAGGAAGAATAAGTCAACCGTACCTGGAGAGTTTAGAACTACACAGAACTATTTGGGCCATGGAAAAGTTGTATCCTACGTCCCGCCATTAGCTGAAAATGTAGACGGCCTAATTTCAAATTTTGTAGACTACTTTAATAGTACGGATGAGAAATTAAGACCATTAGTTCGGGCGGCAATTATGCATGGCCAGTTCGAAACGATTCACCCATTTATGGATGGCAATGGACGAGTAGGAAGAATATTGGTACCGCTGTTCCTGTATAAACATCATCAGATTTCAATGCCGTGTTTCTTTATCAGTGAGGCTTTAGAGAGGGACAAGTTCAAGTACTACGACTTACTCAATGGTATAAGAGAACGGAACGACTGGAGTTCATGGATTAATTTCTTCTTGCATGCAGTTGACCAGCAGTGCGCTAAGTATATAGAGATGGTTGATCGGATTAACTGCCTCTATGAAAAGGACTTAGAAACCGCAAAAACCATAGTGAGAAGCAGCAAAATCATGGATTTGATCAATTTGCTTTACAGATATCCGGTGATTAATACAAGCATAGTTGCTGACCAAACAGATATTCCTGCAGTAACTGCAACGCGTTACCTCAATGCGTTAGTGGAGCATAAGATATTGTATACAGACAATGCTCCAAGGAATAGAACATTTTTCTATTATAATTTGCTGGATATTATTCGGTAAATTAACTTAATAACAGAATATAGAGAGAAAAAGAAAAGGACACCATGAAGCCACGGTGTCCCCTCAAGTCGACAAAAGCATCTCTAATTAGCTACTTTAGTCTGAATCGCATCTACTATTATAGCTGATTGTGTGGCAGAATGCAATCCCCCTGATTAATTTTGGGAGAACTTTCATGATATTTGTTGGCAGAAAGTAAAAATGAGCTTTTACTCTTTATAAATATATAAATAAATCAGGAGTGAAAACTTATGAACGAAAAAATTTTTGAAGAAGTCACCTGTTGCAATACTATGGCAGCTAGTGATGGGGAAAGCGAAGACCTGTTTCAGAACGCAATCGAGAATCCCTGTGTAGATTTACCTCTCCCGAAAAAGCTTCGACATGATGAAGATGATCGCGACGATGAGGACGATCGTGACGACGAGGATGACCGCGACGATGAAGACGATCGTGACGACGAGGATGACCGCGACGATGAAGATGATCGTGACGACGAGGATGACCAGGACGATAAGCCTATTACAGTCATTGTAAATGGGCAGGAGAAGGTATTGCCTCTAGGTACAAAGAGTTTGTCCTATGAGAAAGTTGTAGAGCTTGCCTATGGCAGCTATGACAATTCCAGTACGGTCATTTACACGGTCGTTTATTCCAATGGTCCGTCTGAGAACAAGAAGGGCACTCTGGTTAAAGGAAATGCCGTGCGTGTTCGAGAGGGGATGATTTTCAATGTCGGCAGAAGTAATAAATCTTAATTCCGACCTGAAAAGGCTCCAGGACGAGGGCTATGAAATAGAGGTCAGAGATGCCTATGCAATCGTTTCAGATGTCCCATATCTGGATTCCTCTAGAACCGTCCAGCGAGGTATCCTGATTTCTCCACTTGCTATGTCCGGTAACTATGTCCGGTATGATGGAGTACATACCATTTACTTTCAGGGCTCGACTCCGTATCGAAATAATGGAGAACGTCTTGACGCGATCATTCACAGTCAGCAGAATTGCAGTTTGGCAGGTATTCATGTGGATATGATGTTTTCCAACAAACCGGCTAATGGCTATGCAGACTACTATGAAAAGTTTACCCGCTATATTGATATTCTTTCGGCTGAAGCAAAGGCTGTTGATCCGACAGTTACTGCGGCTACATTTAAGAAGATTGTGTCCAGTGATAACAGCGTATTCCATTATGCTGATACCAATGCGTCCAGGGGCGCGATTGCTGATATAACGGACAAACTGAAGGGCTATAAAGTCGGAATTATAGGATTAGGTGGGACGGGGTCTTATTTACTGGACCAGCTTGCTAAGCTTCCTTTGGCGGAGATTCACCTTTATGATGGAGATATTTTCTGTCAGCATAATGCATTCAGAGCACCGGGAGCTCCTGCAGTAGGTGTATTTCAGGAACAGCCATATAAGGTTGATTACTATCAAGCGATTTATAGTAATATGCATCGTCATATTATGGCCCACCCATATAATCTGGATGAGGACAATATCTCTGAATTGTCAGCCTTGGATTTTGTCTTTATTGCCATGGATTCCGGTCCCAGTAAAAAAGACATTGTTGAATTTCTGCGAGGGAATGCAGTAGGCTTTATTGACACAGGGATTGATATCAATCGAGTAGGGACATCGCTTATTGGAATGGCTCGCTCAACTATGGCATCTTGTGATGATTGGACGGCTGCTGAGCGACATATTTCCTATGATGTAGCTGATAAGGACCTATATCAGAGTAATGTTCAGACATCGGATTTAAATGCGCTGTGTGCGTTGATGGCGGTAATTCAGTGGAAGCAGAGCCTTGGATTTTATGCAGACAATAATCATCATAAAAACTGCGTCTATACTACTAACGATGGTGAGTTTAAATGGGACTGACAGAATTTAAAATTAAGTTAGTTCACCGGGTCCCAGATCAGCTGAAGTTTGGTGTCCTGTATGTCTGCTTCGACTGCAATGTGGTTGTGCATTTATGCCCATGTGGATGTGGAGAAAAGGTGGTACTGCCGATAGCTCCTAGCTGCTGGTCAGTGCAGTACGATGGTGAGAGTATTTCATTGAATCCATCCATTGGAAATTTCCAGTATCCCTGTAAGTCACACTATTGGATAAGGAATAACAAGGTCGTTTGGGCGGGGAGAGAAGAACTCGAATCTGAGAACCCCATAAAAGGTTCACGTAGTGTGTGGTATCGCGTCCTTAAATGGATCAAGAAGCACACTAAAACAAAGTAAATAAGCAAAAAAGAGTGCTTGGTCTTAAAAACCAAGCACTTTTTTCTTTTTAGAGCCCATTGAAAGTAGAAAGAATTGGAAGAATCTTAGATAAAACCATCAGAGAAAAAGACATAATCGTCACAATGTCAGTTGCCATTGGCAACACCTCCATCAAAACAGATAACATACGGCCCCATATGGTCGTTATCTATTTTTCTGGTGGCTTCTCTTCCGCTGGGCTGCTGGGGCGTATTCATATTATAATTGAATAACATTATAAATTCAATCTATGAAAATAAAAATTGCATCGAGAAAATACGAAATTTCACGATCTGATTTATGCAGAGGAGGATCAATCATGATTCTGGAATCTATCTTTCGGGGCAACCTCTCAGCAGTGGATCTGGTTTGCCCCACAGATCCAGAGTATAAGCAGCTCAGCCAGGAGGTGGTCGATCTTAATGAACGTCTCAGTAATATCCTATCCCCTGAAGGTAAAGAAATCCTGGACCAAATGATTGGTAAAATCTACTCTGCCCAACTGCTTGAAACAGAAACCTATTTCACTTTTGGCTTTGCCGTAGGAGCAGAGATGCAGAGCGAAATCTTATGGAAAATAC
>RCNH01000723.1_pt1 | contig 12693 bp, 12 predicted proteins | sample 2041161 | NCBI WGS metagenome assembly RCNH01 (sample SAMN09708215, study PRJNA481090) | Feces metagenome, whole genome shotgun sequencing project. | biome: feces | host: Leptonychotes weddellii | place: Antarctica: Sion Island | collected 2010-03-01 | reverse complement strand
AGACCCGTTTTTTATGGAAAATCGAAACGATCAGTTTTTGAAGTTTTGGAAGACCCCGTACATGGCAGCAATGGCAATTCCCAGAACGCCGCCCACCAGCAGGACTTCCCAACGCTTGCCGGGAGCGGACTGGAAAACCCTGGGAAGCCAGATTATCAGGAAAAGCAGTAACAGCCACCAGTTGTGGAAGAAGCGCATGAACCTGCCCTTTATTCCCGGAACCTCAGCGGTGAGTTCCTCGGGGTGCAGTGCGGTGCACCTGACAAGGACAACCGGCACAGGGCCCATCCGGCGGTAAATACGCTGTGCGGTGTAGGCAATGCCGTCAATCTCAAATTCGGGTTCCAGGCCTTCTTTTGTAATCACCAGGTTCAGGTTGTTCTCCCTGCCGTATTTGCACAGTGCGGCGGTAAATTCCTCCGGCGTGGTGATGGCATCGTCAGGGGAGAAGGAGAAGGCTTTCATGCTTTCTCCATGGGCAACCTTTTGATAATCCTGTTTCCAGCTGTCAAACAGCTTCTGCTTTACCTCCGGCTGATCCATTTGGTGCAGCAGGTTGTCAACGGATTGGGCATCTAATTCAGAAACACTTTGCAGCTTTCTGCAAAACGCAATAGACATTTCCACTTCCTTCTGACGCTGTTTCAGCCGCTGCTCTTGCAGCGCAGAAAGCTGGGCAATGGTCATCTGCTGATGCAGGAAAGAAGCAATATCCTCCAGCGGCGTATCCAGCATCCGCAGGGCCCGGATCAGCTTTAAGGTTTCAATATCCTGTTGGGAATAATCCCGATAATCGTTTTCGGGATTTCTCTGGGGACAGATCAGCCCTTGCTGCTCATAAAAGCGCAGGTTGCGTCGGGAGATGCCTGTGAGTTCCTCGGCTTGCTTGGCATTCATAAGGTTTCCACCCTTTCTTTTCTTGGAGTTGCCCCCAATATACACCATGCACAAGGTGCCAAGTCAAGAGATTTTTTATAAAACCAGCCTTTTTTGGAATTTATGGATGGACCATTCCACAATGAAAATGACGGGCGGAGACTTTTTGTTTTCTGCCGCTGAAAAAAGCCAGATACACCTGAATTTGGCAGGGGTGTATGCGGTATCCGTTGGAAGGGAAGCATAGCAGAAACCAAGGAGCACAAGGGCGAGAATCATCGGGAATTGGAGATTACGCAGAGAGAAAGCGGATCACGCCTCTGTGCTGTTTTTATCAGAAGCAAAATGCTCGTAGAGATCTACGGTTTGCGTCAGATGCTTCTTCAGCGTGGAGATCAAAAGCTCGTCATCTCCTGCTTCTAGGGCGCTGTAAATTAAATGATGCTCAGTCTGGGCTTTATCAAAATTGTAGGATGCCGCATATACAAAGCCTGCAAAGCCGATGCTGTAAATCATGTTGTAAAGCTTGCAGAGATATTCGTTTTCAGCCATGCGGATGATACAGGAGTGAAAACTGCTCTCCATATGGGTTATAGCCACGTAATCTTTTGCGGGAATCTTGGATAAAGCATTCAGAGCATCGTACATTTCTTGCTTCAGTTCGGGGTGCTTGTTCCAGTTTTTGATAGCAAAGCTGGCAGCATAGGTCTCCATCATCAGACGGCAGTCAAAAATATCGTGTACTTCTTTACTGGTGAATTGCTTAACCTGAAAGCCGCGATGGGGCAGAGTAATCAGCAGACCTTCAGCGGTCAGCCGGTTGAGTGCTTCTTTGACTGGGGTAGGACTAATGGAAAGCCGTTCAGCCAAATGCCCTACAACGACTTTCTCACCCTGCTTCAGTTCTCCTGACAGCAGCATATCTTTGATTTGATCATAGGCCCAGGCTAGTAATGATACGGGACGTTCTTCCACGGAAATTTCCTCCTCGTGATATATGTGTAAAAATAAGTTTTTTGCAGTAAAACAACGGTAAAAAGGGAAGTATATGGAGTTGAATCCATATATCTGCATAGAATCCGCCCGCAGCCTACAGAGCATACCCTGAGGATGTTGCAGATAAAAGCGCAACGTAATCGGGAAGGATGCACTGGTTATGAGACCTCCCGCTATACAGCGTTTAGGCTGATGAATCGGCGCTTGCAGAATATGCAGCAATAGGATAGAAGCGGATGTATGCGATATGTGATAAAAGTAATGATAAGATAATAAATACTATTATAGCGTGAAATACTATTATAGCGCAGAAACCCGATATAGAAAAGAAAAAAATTAGTCGATCAGCATAGCGATACTTCAGCGATGGTATATCCATTTGAAAATTGGCGGCGGCTCCATGCTATAGCAGGATATCTATCGAAAAGGCGTACGAATAGAGAGATTTGGTGTCTATGCTATGGAGACAATCTATGTTTATTTTAAATCTCGTTTTCTCATATGCAAGGCCCACCTAAATCGGAATGGCTCATTTACAACTATTTTATAGCCAAAATAGTTTCTATAAACATAGAAAACCGTGATATTTACGAAAATATGGACGAATGGAAGTTTAACTTATAACATAGTGAACAAAAACACGTATTCAAAGTTATTGATTACGCCACTAGTATTTTAATACATCCAAAGTTATAATGTCAATATGAATTTTAAATTTAAAATTTAATTTTTCAGGAGGATCAACATGGAAAGAAAATTAGTAGCAATCACTGACTGCGACCATGATGATATTGATGTCGAGGCTGGTGTCCTTGCAAAGGAAAATCTGGAGCTGCCCTGGTTTGACTGCAAGACTGAGGATGATCTGATCAAGTGCTGCAAGGGTTACAAATCCCTGATCAATCAGTACGCTCCCTTTACGGAAAAGGTATTTAAGGCTCTGAGCCCTGAGCTGAAGGTCATCGTTCGTTACGGTGTCGGTGTTGACAATGTAGATCTGGCAGCAGCCACCAAGTACGGCGTTCAGGTCTGCAACGTCCCTGACTACGGTATGTATGAAGTGGCAGACCAGGCAATGGCTCTGACACTGGCTTTGGCAAGAAAAGTTGTCTTCTGCAACAATCGTGTCAAGAGCGGTGTTTGGAACTACCAGGAGGCCATTCCTATCTACCGTCTGTCTACTCTGACCGTTGGCGTGATCGGCGTGGGCCGGATCGGTACTGCGTATGCAGAGCGCGCAAGAGCATTTGGCATGAAGGTTATTGCTTACGACGAGTATGCTCGAAAGAATGGCAGAACCAAGGACTATATGGAAATGGTCGACCTGGAAGAGCTGCTGGCTCGGGCGGATATTATTTCCATTCATTGCCCGCTGGATGGCAATAGAAATCTGATTGCCGCAGAGGAACTGGAGAAGATGAAGACCAGTGCCTATATCATCAATGTTTCCAGAGGCGGTATTATCAATGAGGCAGACCTTTACCAGGCTTTGAAGGACGGCAAGATTGCCGGTGCCGCCTGTGATGTGTTCAGCCCCGAGCCGGTTGCAAAGGACAATCCTCTGCTGACACTGGATAACTTCCTGGCTACACCGCATATCGCATGGTATTCCGAGCAGGCCGCTCTGGATCTGGAACGCAAGGTTGCCGAGGAGGCCGCACGTGGCGCTCTGGATCAGCCGCTGCTCAACGTGGTAAACAAATAATTTACGGGTGCTTCTGCAAGGCAGACACTGAAATCTATAAGGAGGATACATATTATGAATCTGTTTGATTTAACTGGCAGAAAGGCTATCGTTACTGGTGCTGCACAGGGCTTGGCACACGGTGTTGCCGAGGGCCTGATGGAGGCTGGCGCTGAGGTCGTTATCATTGACATCTCCAACCACACGGAAGATGCAGCCAAGGAATTCTGCGACCGTGGTTTTAAGGCACATGCAGTGAGAGCGGACCTGGGAAATCGGGAACAGCTGAAGAGTGCCTTTGATAAGGCTCTTGAACTTTTGGGCGGACGGTTGGATATCCTGGTTCCTGCTGCCGGTGTTCAGAAGAGACACAAGTCCGAAGAGTTCCCTATGGAAGATTGGGACTTCGTTCTGAATATCAATCTGACTGCAGTATTCCAGCTGTGCCAGTTGGCTGGCCAGGTGATGCTGAAGCAGGGCTACGGCAAGATCATTAACTTTGCATCTATGCTGGCATTCTTCGGCGGCTACACGGTTCCTGCCTATGCAGCAAGCAAGGGCGGAGTTGCTCAGATTACGAAGGCATTCTCCAACGAGTGGGCAGGCAGAGGCGTGAATGTCAATGCCATTGCTCCCGGATACATGGCAACTTCTATGAATACCGGTATTCTGGCTGATGAGAAGCGCAATGCAGCGATCACTGCTCGCATCCCCGCAGGCAGATGGGGAACTGCAGACGATCTCAAGGGCGTGGTTATTTTCCTGGCATCCCACGCATCTGATTACCTCAATGGTGCTGTCATTCCCGTAGATGGTGGTTATCTCAGCTGCTAAGCAACAGGGCATCTGAGTTTCGAACAATACTTAAATAAAGAAGGAGAAAAAATGAAAAAGATTTTCGCACTGATTATGGCTATGGCCCTCGTGGTGTCTCTTGCAGCCTGCGGAAGCAAACCCGCAGAGGAGACCCCTGCTGCCCCCGCAACGAAAGCAGCCGCTGAAACAACTAACGAAGCAGCCAAGAGCGATGCTGCACCTCTGAAGATCGGCGTTTCTCTGCCCAATATGACCAATGTGTTTTTCCTGCAGATCCGTGACGGAATCGAGTCTGCACTGAAGGGCGATCAGGACGAGGCCATTATTGCGGATGCAAACGGTGACCAGAACAAGCAGCTGAATGATGTTACCGATATGATTAATCAGGGCTGCAATGTGATTGCTCTGTCCCCCATCAACTCCGAAGGCGTCCGTGCAACTCTGGAGTATTGCCGTGATGCAGGCGTTCCTGTTATTGCATTCAATGTCGGTGTTGCAGAGAACCTGAAGAGCCTGGTTGCTACCACCATCGTTTCCGATAACGAGGTTGCAGGCCATATGTGTGCACAGGCACTGGCTGAGGCTATGGGCGGCAAGGGCAAGGTTGTTGAGATCACCTTCAGCACCACCACTACTTGCTATCAGCGTCAGAAGGGCTTTGAGGATGAAATCAAGGCTAACTATCCTGACATCGAGATTCTGCAGTCCAAGGACGTTGAGAAGGCTACTGCTGACTATTCTCAGCCCATCATGGTGGACTTTATCAATGCTAACCCTGTGATTGACGGCGTTTTCTGCATCAATGACCCCACTGGCCGCGGTGCAATTGCTGCACTGAAGGAAGCCGGTATGATCAACGATGTGAAGGTCGTTGCAGTGGATGGCTCCGACGAAGGCAAGGACTTCATCCGTGCAGGCGAGATGGTTGCTTCCGCAGCACAGCAGCCTGAGGTCATTGGCCAGAAGGTTACCGAGGCTTCCTACAAGCTGATCGCCGGCGAGGAAGTTGCTGCTGATGACATCATTGAGATGTACATCATTGATTCTACTAACGTTGACGAAAAGTAATTTATAAAAAGAAACTGTTGCAAAGAAAGGGGCGGAGCTTCTGCTCTGCCCCTTTTTCAGTGAGGATTACCGATCGGCGATACAGGGCCGGTACGGCTAAGAAAAGGAAGTGATTGCATGCCAAACGAATATGTACTTGAAATGGAGAACATCTCCAAGTCATTTGCTGGTAATGTAGTACTTGATGGCGTATCCATCCAGTTAAAACCTGGTGAGGTTCGTGCGCTGATGGGTGAAAACGGAGCAGGCAAGTCGACACTCATGAAGATCCTGGGCGGCATTTATAAGCTTGACAAGGGTCAGATCAAGATTAACGGCAATGTTCAGGAGATTAAAACGGTGGATGATGCCCGTCGGTGCGGTATCAGCTTCATCCATCAGGAAATCAGTAATGTTCCCAGTATGAACGTAGCGGAAAACTTTTTCCTGGGACATGAGCCGAAGACGCGGCTGGGAACGGTCGACTATAAGACCATGCACGAGGAAACGCAGAAGGCTTTGGATGTCCTGGATATCCGAATTCCCACCAATCGACTGATCCAGGGCCTTTCGATTGCCCAGCAGCAAATGCTGGAAATTGCAAGAGCAATCCATGAGAATGCAAAGATTCTGATTATGGATGAACCTACTGCCTCCCTGACCAATAACGAGGTTGAGAATCTGTATCAGCAAATTCGCGCATTGAAGGAAAAAAACGTTGCAATTATCTATATTTCTCACCGGATGGAGGAGACGTTCCAAATTTGTGATACGGTTACGATCCTTCGTGACGGACAGTTTATTGGTACTAAAAATACCGCTGATGCAACGGAAAAAGAACTGATCAGCATGATGGTCGGTCGTGAGTTTGAAAACATCTACGGCAATGAGGTCGTTTCCGGCGGCGAGACGATCCTGGAGGTTAAAAATCTCACAAGTGAATCTGTCAAGGATGTGTCCTTTAACCTTAAAAAAGGCGAAATCCTGGGCTTTGCAGGACTTGTGGGTGCAGGACGCACAGAGACGATCCACGCAATCTTTGGTATTGACAAAATACTTTCCGGTACGATTGTACTGGAGAACAAGGAACTTAAAATTACGAAGCCTGCAGATGCTATCAAGGCAGGTATTGCATTGGTTTCTGAAGATAGAAAGGGACAGGGACTGTTCCTGGACCACTCCATCGGTACGAACTTGACTTTCCAGGTCCTGGATGAATTTATCAAGTACTTGCATGTTAACAAGAAGAAGGAACAGGGAATTGTCGATGAGTATAAGGGGAAATTGGCCATTCGTATGGCAAGTACCCGCCAGGCGGCTCGGGAGCTGTCGGGAGGCAACCAGCAGAAAATCGTTATTTCCAAATGGCTTGCTGCTAAGCCCAAGGTCCTGATCCTGGATGAGCCTACCCGTGGTATCGATGTTGGCGCAAAAGCAGAGATCTACAAGCTTATGCGAGATCTTACAAAGGCAGGCGTTTCTATTATTATGATTTCTTCCGAACTTCCTGAAGTCATCAATAATTCCAGTCGAATTGCAGTTATGAGTGAAGGTCGTTTGGTCAAAGTCCTGGATCCTAAGCAGGATGAGATTTCTCAGGAGATTATTATGTCCTACGCCGTTGATGGAGGTAAACTGAATGATGAATAAAATGAAAGAAAAGGCTGTGGCCGCAGAGACACTGCAGGAGAGCCTGTGGGAGAAAAATGCACTGTTGGCCTGGTTCAAGAGAAATTTCGGCTCTTTGATTGCACTGATTCTGATGTGCGTTCTTCTCAGCGTTACGACGGATACGTTCTTGGTTTCCAAGAACCTTCTCAGTACACTTCGGAATGTATGTGTGAACTGCCTGATTGCATTCGGTATCACCAGCGTCCTGATCAGCGGCGGTATTGACCTTTCCGTAGGCTCTGTGGTTGCTGCTTCCGGTGTCCTTGCTGTTAGACTGGCAAATGCGGGGATTCCTGTATTTGTTTGTATCGTTGTTGCCCTGTTCTTCGGCGCACTGATTGGATTCTTCAACGGCATGGTCATCGCTCACACGGACCTTCCTGCATTCATTGTTACACTGTCTACTCAGATCATCGTCAGAGGTGTCAGCTATATCCTCACAGGCGGACAGCCTACCCAGTGCGTCAACGAGCGCTTCAATGGCCTCGGAACCGGCAATGTCCTGTGCCTGCCCATTCCTATCATTGTGGTGATTGTTACCGGACTGGTTCTGTTCCTAATCATGAACCGCACTTCCTTCGGCCGTCATGTTTATGCAGTGGGCGGTAACCGCGAGGCTGCAAAGTATGCCGGCGTGAATGTCAAGTGGGTACAGGTTCGGGTGTTTATGATCAGCGGTGTGACGGCTGCACTGGCTGGCGTCGTCCTCGCAGCTCGGCTTTATTCCGGTCAGCCGAATGTTGGCGAAGGATTTGAGAGAGATGCAATTGCAGCATCTGTTCTCGGCGGTACATCTATGGGCGGTGGAGTTGGCACCCTTGGCGGTACTGTCATCGGTGTTCTGATCATCGGCGTGCTGAACAATGGCATGAACTTGCTGAAAATCGATACTTACTGGCAGTATGTTGTCAAGGGCGCTGTGATCCTGGCTGCCGTGTATATCGACTTTATCAAGAGAGCCCGCAATAAGAAAAATAAATGATGGAGGTTAGCTCTATGGACTATATTGAACTGGAGGCCAGATGTCGTCAGCTGCGCAGAGACATTCTGACAATGATCGCAGGTGCAGGCAGCGGCCATCCTGGTGGTTCCCTGTCCGCAGTGGAACTGATGGCAGGTGTTTATTATACCCAAATGCGGGTAGACCCTGCCAATCCCAAGGACCCCGATCGAGATCGCTTTATCCTGAGCAAGGGACACGCTGCTCCCTGTTACTATGCAGTGCTTGCGGATAAGGGATTCTTTGACCGGGAGGAGTTTAAGAATTTCCGTCAGCTGCACAGCATCCTGCAGGGCCATCCTGATGCCAAGAAGGTTCCCGGTGTAGATGCATCCACCGGCTCCCTGGGACAGGGCATTTCCATTGCGGTTGGTATGGCACTGGGTGCAAAGGCTGCAGGGAAGGACACCAGAGTCTACACACTCTTGGGTGACGGTGAGCTGCAAGAGGGACAGGTCTGGGAGGCCTGCGTGGCGGCTTCTCACTATAAGCTCGATAATCTTACCATTATGATTGACTACAACGGCCTTCAGATTGACGGTACGAACGACGAGGTTATGTCGCTTGGCAATCTGAAAGATCGGTTTACCTCTGTGGGGCTTCAGGTTATTGAGGTCGCAGACGGCAATGATCTTCATTCCGTTGTCAATGCGCTGGAGCTGCCTACTATGCCGGGTCGTCCCAAGTGTATTCTTGCGCACACAGTAAAGGGCAAGGGTGTTTCCTTCATGGAAAATCAGGTCGGCTGGCACGGAAAGGCACCCTCTCAGGAGGATCTTGCAGCAGCACTAAAGGAACTGGAGGACTGCAACAATGAGTGAAATGAAGGCAATTCGTGCAGCATACGGCGATGCGCTGGTAAAGCTGGGAGCTGAAAACGAAAAGATTGTGGTTTTGGATGCCGATCTGGCCCACGCTACCATGACAGTCGGTTTCTCAAAAGCTTATCCGGACCGTTTCTTTAATGCCGGTATTGCAGAGGCGAATATGGTGGGTATGGCAGCTGGTCTGTCCACTATGGGATACATTCCTTTTTGCAGTACTTTTGCCATGTTTGGTACAGGCCGGGCATGGGAGCAGGTGAGAAACAGCATTGCCTACCCGAAGTTCAATGTAAAGCTTGCTATGACCCACGCTGGCATTACGCTGGGTGAGGATGGCGGAAGCCACCAGGCTGTTGAGGATATTGCACTGATGCGTGTGATCCCTGGCATGACTGTGATTGTTCCTTGCGATGCAAACGAGACTGAGCGTGCCGTAAGAGCAGCTGCCGAGATGGATGGCCCTGTTTATCTGCGCCTGGCTCGCCCTGTGACGAAGGTCTTTGAGCAGGATATGCCCTTTGAGATTGGAAAAGCCAATGTGATGCAGACTGGTGATGACATTGTCCTGTTTGCCTGCGGAATCATGGTTGCCACAGCCATGGAGTGCGCAGAGCGGTTAAAGCAGGAGGGCATCCATGCAGCGGTTGTAAATGTGCATACAATCAAGCCTCTGGATGAGCAGACCGTTCTGGAGTGGGCAAATCGCTGCGGAAAGGTTGTCACCATTGAAGAGCACAGCGTAATTGGCGGTCTGGGCGATGCGATTGCCGGCACGCTCCTGGGTAAGGGAATCTTCAAGTTCCGCAAAATTGGTATTCAGGATCGCTTTGGTCAGTCTGGAAAACCTGACGATCTGTTGAAGGAATATGGTTTGGATGTGGACGGCGTACTCAGCCAAATTCGCGAAGTCCTTTAATTAGTTTCTTATAAAAACAAATCAGTAAGGAGAAATACATCATGAGAATTGCATTAATTAACGAAAACAGCCAGGCTCCTAAGAACGAATTGATCTGCGCTACCCTTAAAAAGGTTGTAGAGCCGATGGGCCATACCGTCGACAACTACGGTATGTACAGCGGTAACGACAAGGAGTGGCTTACCTACGTGCAGAACGGAATCCTGGCAGCAGTCCTGCTGAACAGTGGTGCAGCGGATTATGTCATTACTGGCTGCGGCACCGGTGAGGGAGCTATGCTTGCCCTCAACAGCTTCCCCGGCGTGCTCTGCGGTCACGTTGTGGACCCCAGTGATGCCTTTATGTTTGCACAGATCAACAACGGCAATGCCATTTCCCTGCCTTTTGCCAAGGGCTTCGGCTGGGGCGGCGAGTGCAACCTGGAGTACATTTTTGAGAAGCTGTTCGGCTTCGGCAGCGGTAACGGTTATCCTGCTGAGAAGCGTGATGTGGAGCGCCAGAATAAGAAGATTCTGGACGAAGTCCGCGCCAACACGCTGAAGGATCTGGTTACCTGCCTGAAGAGCATTGATCAGGATCTGGTGAAGGGTGCTCTGGGTGGCAGACACTTCAAGGAACTGTTCTACGCAAATGCAAAGGATCAGCAGATCGTTGCATATGTGAGAAGCCTGATCGGTGATTGATTTTTAATGACAGATGTCCCTGCTGCTGCTCACAGAGAATAGAATTCTGCGGACAGCAGACAGGGACATTTTGCGAAAGGTGTGAATTATGATGGAACAACGTGCAATTTTGGTGGGGGAACCCATGGGCTTGTTCATTGCACAGAATGAGGGGCCTCTGGACCAGGTCTCATCCTACAGCATGGCTGTAGCCGGTGCTGAATTCAATGTGGCAGTGGGCCTTGCGAGATTGGGCCATTCTGTTGCCTATCTCACCAGACTGGGAGATGATCCGTTCGGAAAGCGGATCACCCATGTCATGAATGAAAATGGGATCGGCAGTGAGTTTATTTCCTATTCGGATTCCAGAACGACTGGGTTTATGCTGAAAAGCAAGGTAAGCAAGGGAGATCCTGAAATCTTCTATTTCCGCAAAGGCTCAGCAGCTTCTGTGATTTCCAGAAATGATGTGGAGAAGCTGGATTTTTCCGGCTGCACCTATTTGCATCTGACTGGTATTCTGCCGGCCCTGTCAGAGTCTGCAAGAGATACTGCCTTCTACCTGATTGAAAAAGCCAGGGAAAACGGTATGACTGTTTGCTTTGATCCCAATCTGCGGCCGCAGCTATGGAAAGATCAGGAAACAATGATTCAGACCATCAATGCAATTGCTGCAAAGGCGGACTATGTTCTCCCTGGAGAGGGTGAAGGTGAGATCCTCTGCGGCAGCAGAGATCCCAAAGTCATTGCCGGCTTTTATCGGAATATGGGCACTGCCAATGTGATCGTTAAGTTGGGAAGTAAAGGTGCCTACTATGAAAATGCAGAAGTAAGCGGCTTCGTAGAGGGATTCCCCGTGGAGAAAATTGTGGACACGGTAGGCGCTGGAGATGGATTTGCTGCTGGCGTTATCAGTGCCTTGATGGAAGGCAAGGACCTTTCCGCGGCTGTGAGACGGGGCAACGCGATTGGCGCCATTCAGGTTATGAGCGTGGGAGACAATGACGGTTTGCCGACCAGAGAGCAGCTTGCCAAATTTATGGGACAGGATAGCCTGTAATGAGGATTCTAGGAGGACTGAATCATGAGTAAAAATATGGATTTGATCCAGCAGATCGGTTTTGTACCTCTGGTTGTGCTGGAGCATAAAGAAGATGCCGTGCCTCTGGCGAAAGCGTTGGTTGCAGGAGGAATCCCCATTGCGGAGGTGACATTCCGTACAGATGCAGCCCTTGACGTGATTGAGGAGATGGTCAGAAATGTACCTGAGATCCTGGTCGGAGCCGGTACGGTACACACCGTTGCGCAGGCGGAACAGGCGGTAAAAGCTGGTGCCGCTTTCATTGTGACCCCTGGCTTCCAGCCTGAAGTGGTCCGCTGGTGTGTAGAGCATCAGATTGATATTATGCCCGGTGCCGTGGCTCCCAGTGATATGGAGCAAGCTTTGGCGTTTGGATTGAAGACCTGCAAATTCTTCCCCGCAGAGGCCTATGGCGGCGTGAAGACCCTGAAAGGCCTGAAGGGACCCTATAGTGACATCAAGTTTATGCCCACTGGCGGTGTCAGCGAGGCAAATATGCTGGATTACCTGGCTTTGCCCAATGTGCTGGCTGTGGGCGGCAGTTTCCTGTGCCCGGATGCCCTTATCCATGAGAAGAAGTGGGATGAGATCTCTGCTCTTTGCCGGAGACTGACTCAAAAAATGTTGGCCTTTGAACTTGCTCATGTTGGCATCAACACCAGAGATGCTGAGGACGCAAAGCAGGTAGCAACCCGCCTGAGCGATATGTTTGGCAAGGATGTAACGGAATTTCCCGGAGCATATTTTGCTGGCTCCATTGCAGAGGTTGTCAAGGGAAAGTTCCTGGGGACCATGGGCCATATTGGTATCAACACCAGGGATATGGATCGAGCGGTTGCATACTTTAACCGGCGGGGAGATGAATTGGATCCCAGCACGGCTGTGTATAACGATAAGGGACAGCTGAGCGCTATTTACTTTAAGGAGACGATCGGCGGCTTTGCTGTACATCTTCGCCGAGCATAACGTACAGTAGAAGATTCAACATATGTGGATATTTTGATCGCAGACTGCGTTCCTGCAAACAGAGGATAGAGTCCGGCGCCAATCTCGCTTGGTATCTGCATTGCAGCATACAAAGACAATTCTTGCGAAGGCGCTGTGTTGAATACTACGAGGA